>WSSedL1CaDRAFT_10001966_pt1 | contig 11100 bp, 10 predicted proteins | sample WetSurSL1Cattail_FD_9464 | JGI IMG/M metagenome (IMG submission 9464)
TGTAATCAATAACTAAATATACAAAATACCCATAAAAATTGCAAATTTTAAACATAAAAAAAACCGTCTCGAGTTGTGAGACGGCTTCTTTTTGTTTTCTGTATTTTTGCGTTTTTATTTAAATTAGGATGATAGATTATTTAATAGTGGGATGTGGTTTAGCTGGAATTTCGTTTTCCGAAATAGCTTTGGTCAATAATAAAAGTATTTTGGTTGTTGACAACGATTCTCAAAATTCTTCAAAAATTGCGGGTGGTTTGTACAATCCAGTTATTTTAAAGCGTTTTAGCGAAGTTTGGCAAGCACAAGAACAATTGCTTTTAATGAATCAGTTTTATGCTGATTTAGAACAAAAACTTCAAGTTCAAGTTGATTTCAAAAAACCTATTCTGCGTAAATTTTTCTCTATCGAAGAACAAAATAATTGGTTTGCTGCTTCAGATAAAGCTGCTTTAGCTCCTTTTTTATCGACTTCTATAATCACAAAAAAGTATTCAGGAATAGATTCTCCGTTTAATTATGGAGAAGTTTTGCATACGGGTTATGTTGATACCGCTTATTTATTGGAAAATTATAAAAAATATCTTTTAAAAAAACAGCTTTTAATTGAAACCTCTTTTGATTATGATGCTTTAGAAGTTTTGCCTAATGGTATTCGATACAAAGATATTGAAGCCAAACATATCATCTTTGCAGAAGGTTTTGGGATGCATGCTAATCCATTTTTTAATCATTTACCATTGGATGGTACAAAAGGAGAACTTTTTATCATAAAAGCACCTGAATTGGATTTAGATGTAATTGTAAATACTAGTGTGTTTATTCTTCCTTTGGGAGATGGATTATTCAAAGTTGGGGCTACTTATAATTGGAAAGATAAAACCGATTTGCCAACCGAAGAAGGAAAACAAGAGCTAGTAGAACGCATCCAAGAAATTATCAATTGCGAATTTGAGATAATATCGCATTTTGGGGGTGTTCGACCTACTGTTAGAGATAGAAGACCTATGGTAGGAACGCATTCTAGTAGCCAATCCATTCATGTATTAAATGGATTAGGTACAAGAGGAGTAATGCTCGGACCAGCAATGGCAAAAGCATTATTTGATTGGATTGAAAATGGAATTCCTTTGCGAAAAGAAATTAATATCAATCGTTTTAAACCAAAAGATAAAAGATAGTTTTATGCCTTGAAATTCGGGTCGTAATGGACAAACATATTAATGTAAATATTCCGCGACCACCTCAGTACAAATGGAAATGTAACGACTAAAGCTACTATTATAGCAATAAAAGCTGTTTTCAAAGAAGAATTAAAAAATAAAAAAGAAACAACAAAGGCAGCAATGCCAATGGCTACATTTAGTCCATAACTAACATACATGGCGCCATAAAAGAAAGAAGGTTCAATTTGATAAGTTAATCCACAATGGGAGCATTTTACATTCATTTTTAAAACATTAGCCAAATTCAACGGGTTTTTGTCCACATACATGCTTTCATTTTGGCATTTCGGACAAGTTCCTGTTAAAATACTATTTAGTTTGGATCCTTTTTTTAACATTTGCAGAAATTTTTATCAAAGGTACATTTTTAAAGAAAGTATCCATGTAACATTAGTCACAATATATGCTTAATATACACAATTTATCGGTTTCGTTTGGTGGTACTTATTTATTTGAAGAAGTTACCTTTCGATTAGGAGCTGGAGATAGAGTCGGTCTTGTAGGGAAAAATGGTGCTGGAAAATCCACGATGCTAAAAATGTTGGCGAGAGATTTTGCTCCAGATTCTGGAGTTATTTCTCAAGAGAAAGACATTAGAATGGGATTCTTGCGTCAGGATATTGATTTTGAAAGAGGAAGAACCGTTCTTGAAGAAGCTTACGAAGCCTTTATCGAAATTAAAATTGTAGAGAAAAAACTAGAAGAAATCAATCATCAGTTGGTTACTAGAACCGATTATGAAAGTGATGAATACAGTAAAATAATTGAAGATTTATCAGATTACACTCATCGTTTTGATTTATTAGGTGGTTATAATTATGTGGGAGATACCGAGAAAATTCTTTTAGGTTTAGGTTTTAAAAGAGAGGTGTTCAATAATCAAACGGAAACTTTTTCAGGTGGATGGAGAATGCGTATTGAGTTAGCCAAATTATTATTGCAAAACAATGATGTTTTATTGCTGGATGAGCCTACCAATCACTTGGATATCGAAAGTATTATTTGGTTAGAAGGTTTCTTGCGTAATTATCCTGGAGTAGTGGTGATTGTATCGCACGATAAAATGTTTTTGGATAATGTAACCAATAGAACTATCGAAATTTCTCTTGGAAAAGCATATGATTTCAACAAACCTTATTCTCAATATTTAGAATTGCGTCATGAAATCCGTGAAAAGCAATTGGCAACACAAAAAAATCAAGCCAAGAAAATTGAAGAAACTGAAAAGTTAATCGAGAAATTCCGTGCCAAAGCTTCTAAAGCTTCTATGGCACAATCTTTAATTAAAAAATTAGATAAAGTAGAACGAATTGAAGTTGATGAAGACGACAATTCGGTAATGAATATTTCGTTTCCAGTCTCAAAAGAGCCAGGAAAAGTGGTTGTTGAAGCTGAAGATGTAACCAAAGCTTACGGCGATAAAGTGATTCTAAAAGACATTTCATTGTTAGTAGAACGCGGAAGCAAAATTGCTTTTGTGGGACAAAATGGTCAAGGAAAATCGACTTTTATCAAGGCTTTAGTGAACGAATTTGAATACGATGGAACGATCAAATTAGGGCATAATGTGCAATTGGGTTATTTTGCTCAAAATCAAGCTGAATATTTAGATGGCGAAATTACCTTATTGCAAACCATGGAAGATGCCGCAATGGATACCAATCGTTCCAAAGTGCGTGATATGTTGGGTTCTTTCTTGTTTCGTGGTGATGATGTAGAGAAAAAAGTAAAAGTCCTTTCAGGAGGCGAAAGAAACCGTCTAGCGTTGTGTAAATTGCTTTTGCAACCTATCAATGTGTTGTTGATGGATGAGCCTACCAATCACTTGGATATTAAATCTAAGAATGTTTTAAAGGCGGCTTTACAGAAATTTGGTGGAACGCTACTTTTGGTGTCTCACGATAGGGATTTCTTGCAAGGAATGTCCAATATTGTTTATGAGTTTAAAGACCAAAAAATAAAAGAATATTTAGGAGATATCAACTATTTCTTGGAGCAACGCAACTTGGAAAACATGCGTGAGGTCGAGAAAAAAGATGTCGCTAAAGCTGCTGCTCCAAAAGAAAATAAAAAAGCATCTTACGAAGACCAAAAGAAAGGAAAATCGTTGCAGAATAAGTTGAGCAAAATAGAAAGCCAAATCAAACAATTGGAAAAAGACATTCAGCACGACGATAGAATGTTAGCTTCTAATTATGACAAACACATTGAAGATGCTGCCTTTTTTAAAGCCTACAATAAAAAGAAAGCCGATTTAGATCAACTTCTTTTGGATTGGGAAGTTGTTCAAGAAGAAATAGATAATTTGTAGCTATTCCAGCACTTCGCTACAAGTCCTCACAAAAAAAATGCGTTTCTATTGTCCTTAAAAGAGCTTCCGTTGGTCGCTTTTTAAGAACAGGAAACGCAATTTTTTTTGCTCTGGGCTTTCCACTTCGTTCTGGGCTAGGATTTGGTTTTATTTAATTGAATCTATTTTTATTGAAAGGGCACTGATTTAAGCTCTGAAAAGTTTACAACTTGGTCAAAGACTTCGAGGAGCTGAAAAAAGCCAAAAAACGCCAACGTTGGCGTTGATAACGTAAAATTTGGCGTCTAAGACGTAATGCTTGGCGTTGTGGAATCCAACTTTGACCTCTTAGACGCCAAATTTGACGTCCCGTTACGCCAAATTTCGGGTTGCAGACGTAAACGTACCTGTAGTTAACGTGAAATTTGGCATTATTTTCATCTTTTCTCCTAAATTTGAACTATACAATTTGAAGTATTTACTTAATCAAACCTATTTTTCTGGAATGAGCAATCGCTTCTTTACTTTTTTTGAAGTAACAAACTGCTACCGAAAGACTTTCTAGATTTTGAAGCGCCTTAATTACTTTTTCTTTTTTGTGTTTTGCAGTTTGTCTAATATAAACAGCTTGAACAGTCAATGGGAAAATTTTACTAATGGATTCATACAAATAGGGATCATGCTGTGAATCATCTCCAATCAAAATGTATTTTAAATTAGGGTAAAATTCTAAGATGTGTTTTATCTTTTCAAATTTATGATTGTGACTGCCTCTTCCAGTCCAGAAAAAACTACTTAAACTGGTTTTGATATCTTTTAACAATAAAACCGCTTTGGGCAATTGATGAATTTCGGTAAACTTAACGATGAAACGGTATAAATTCCATTCGCTACTAGAAACATAAAAAAAGATGTTGAGTTCTTCCTTGTTTTCTCTTCCCGACTGACTTAAGGCTTGATAATGTACCGTAACGTCTTCAAATATTTTACGACGATTGACATTTCGAAACAATAAATTATACAATTTACGTAAAGGGTTCATGGTGTAAGAAACTAAAAAAGTATCATCAATATCGGAGATAATTCCCAAATGATCCACTTTTGGACGAATGTAACTTTCCTTGGAAACAATGGTCTTGTTTTCATAAACTAAACTTACCTCATAATCTACCCAGCCATAGTCGTCTTGATCAAGCGGAATACAGAATTTAAAATAACCATCACAAAGTGTCTTGGTATGAATTGTTTTTTGGTTGTGTTTCAGATAAATATCGGCATTTGCCCATGTTTTCATTCGATACATGCCAATTATAGAACTGGCATTTTTGAAGTTTTTATCTTGAAAATCATAGTCCACTTTTTTTGTTGGTTTAAAAACGTGCCCCATTACAATTAATTCTTCTTCGTTGGCATAACCGCGATATAATTTTATAATAGGCTTCATTTATAGACTTTCTTTTGTAGTATATTCTAAATTACTTATTTTTAAACGAAAAATGAAATGAAATGCAAAAAAATAATGTGATACTGGTTGTGAATCCCATTTCGGGAGGGATTAATAAGGCCGCTTTAATTGATCAAGTTTCGCATTATGCTAAGTTTTTAAAACTCAATTTGTATTGTTTTGAAACTACTGGAGAGGATGATTTGCAAAAAATTAGAGATTATTACACTCAATTTAATCCAGAACGAGTTTTAATAGCTGGTGGTGACGGAACTGTAAAATTAGTGGCCGAAGCTTTGGAAGAAGAAGATGTACTTTTTGGGATTTTGCCAGTGGGTTCTGCCAATGGTTTAGCAACCGATTTAGGTTTGGTGAAATCACAAGAGGAAAATATTGCTATTGCTTTTCAAAACCATTTTGTAACTATTGATTGCATTCGAATTAATAATAAAATGTGTATCCATTTGAGCGATTTGGGTTTGAATGCTGAGCTGATTAAGAATTACGAAAAAAGTGCTATTCGAGGTAAATTGGGCTATGCCTTGCAAGTTTTCAATACTTTGGTTTATGCTGTAAAATCATTTCGTGTAAGAATAAAAATTAATCAAGAACTGATAGAAACTAAAGCGCGAATGATTGTTATTGCCAATTCTCAAAAATACGGAACGGGAGTGGTAATCAATCCGATTGGGATTATGGGCGACGGTAAGTTTGAATTAATTATTTTAAAAAAACTAACGTTAGGTGTTTTTATGAAAATTGTGATGGGCAAAATAACCGATTCATCCGAAAGTATTACGGTTATTTCAGCAGATCAAGCGGTAATTGAGATTAATAAACCAATAAATTTTCAAATTGACGGTGAATATTGTGGTACGGAAACCCATTTGAACATTAATATGGCTGCAAGGAAATTAAAAATAGCTACGTTTAAAATTTAGTTTTTTATTTGAAAGGATTGCGTTCTTTCCATTCTATTTTGGGTTCAAAATAATGGAAAGTTCTTGATACAAATAGATTTACAAATGGATTATTGTGTTTGATAAGTCCATACATATTGACAGCTTTAGCACCAACAGAACTTTTGATTTCTAATGCTGTTCGAGCAAAAATAATCCGACTGTATTTTTTGTTTATAGAATAACCTATCATGTCATACAGCATGTTTAAATATAGCATTTTTTCTTTTTGACAATTCTCATCATAACCTAAAAAATAGGTGTCAATATCAGCTCCGTTTTTTATCAAAGTATTAAAGCCAATCAATTCATTATTGTCGAAATAGCCGTAAAATAAAAAATGGTCTTTTAAGTTTTTCTTGAAAATTTCAAAATGCGTTTCTCCTAAATAAAAAGTGTTGAAAGCAGCTTTATGAGCTACATTCATATACAAATCATGAATGCGTTCTCTATGATTGCGAATGTCTTCAAGACTCATTTTTTGTTTGCTTATACCAGCAACTTTTTTACTTGCTCTTTTGTATTGATCGCGGTATTTTTTGTTGATACCTGTTAGGTAATTATCAAAAACTTGCCAAGAATCCCTAATGTCAAAAATCATATTGGGTTGGGTTGAAAATCGATAAAAAGAATCAAATTCGGGAATGTCAAAATAATTGATTTCAGTCTCTGAATAATCTTTAAAAATAGTAAGATGAGGCTTATTTCCTTGTTTTTTTAAATCTTTTTCTAATGAATTTGTCGCTTCTTTCAATAATCGGATTACGGTTTCTTTAGAAGTGTTTTTATCAAAGGCGATTCCGTTTTGTCCTGTCAACATATTATTGCCAATGATTAATACTTTGGAGCCAAATCTTTTAAAAATAAAATTCCTGATTGTGTTTCTCAAGCAATGGTCTCTTGCTCCAAAAGAAGGAATTTGGCTTAAATCTAAAAATTGAGTGATACTGATTCCAATAATTGTTTCATCGCAGAATAAAGCAATAAAACGACAGCTCATATTTTTAGGAGCAGCAGTTTCTAAAATTTTTATATAATTGCGCGAAAGGAAGATGTTGTTTGTAGCCAAAGTATCCCATGTATCGGGTATGTTTTGGACAGAATCGTATATTTTAAATGAAAATAAGGATTTCAAATGTTGAGGGATTAATCAATTGCGAAGGTAATATTTTAAGTTAATTAGAATGCTAAAAGATATAAAATAACTATATTTATAAAAAAGATATAGTATGAAAACTTATAATGAAACAACAGCACAATCGGTTTTGACAGAATTAAAAGATTGGACTTTTTTAAACGATGGTATTGAGAAGAAATTTGTTTTTAAAAATTTTAGTCAAGCACTTGCTTTTATCGTACAAGTAGGATTACTGGCAGAAACTAAAAAGCATCATCCAGAATTGTTTAATGTTTACAATAAAGTCACTATTAGATTATCCACTCATGATGCCGATGGTGTTACCGATAAAGATTTTGATTTGGCAAAAGCAATAGAAAAAATATTTTAAAAGAGTTTCCCTAGTTCTAAAAGAGAAGCTCTTTTTATTTTATTGCCAAGCGCAAATAATCCCGCCCATAATCATAAAGCATACAGTCCAATAACCACTGTTGATAAAGGTGTATTTCCAACTTTTTCTTTCGAATAAAGCATTGGTTGCTACCATTGGGAATGCAAGAAATAATCCAGTAAGAAAACCATGTAAAGCGCCGTGTTTGAATGTTCTAAAAGTACTCCCATAATCGGCCATGAAAGCTGCATAGGAAGGCTTAACGTCTATTGCAGCTCCTCCACCAGTCATGCTAAAAGCTCCCCATTGGTGTATGGTTAGGAATTGTATAATCATTGACATCAAAAAGGCAAAAAAGATAGCCATTATAAATATCAGTGGCATATTGGCTCCTTTCATTTTTTCCTCGGTTAATCCCGATTCTTTCATCCAGATGGTTCCAAATACTTTTGGGTTGTACCAAATAAATCCAATTACTAAAGTTGATAATGCAGCTACAAATAGTGCTAAGAAGTTAATTTCCATGTGGTTTGGTTTGTTGATTAGTCACTCAAATATAAATAATTTTTTTAAATCGCTTTATTTTTTTTATTTGTAGGGTTAATTGTTTGTAAAAATGAATTGTAATGCATTTTGTCGATTATTTTTGTGTTTTAATCGAATTTTTTATTACTTTTAACAAGTAAAATAAAAGCGGGAGTTATGAAAAATATATTTACTTTATTTATAATGTTAGTTTCTTCATTTTCAATGATGGCTAATGTGTCAATTTCTGATAGAGAAATCCTTGTAAAATTATATGAAGCTACTAATGGTAGTCAATGGAAAGTGAAATGGGATTTATCTCAAGGAGTAACAACATGGACTGGGGTTAAAGTAGTAAATGATAAAGTAGTTGCTTTAGATTTACAGGATAATAATTTGGATGGTGTAATTCCAGCTGAATTAGGGGATTTACAAAGTTTAGAAGTACTTAATTTACATAAAAACCATCTTTCAGGAAGTATACCATCTGAATTAGGGAATTTGAAAGCATTGAAAGCTTTAGATTTATCTTTTAATAGTTTCTCTGATGCTATTCCGGCTACATTATGCAATCTTAAAAATTTAAAAAGTTTAGAATTGTATATGAATAGACTTTCTGGTGAATTGCCTTCTAATTTAGGAACTTTACAAAGTTTAGAAACTTTGGCTATTTTTAATAATGAAATTGAAGGAACTATTCCAGCTTCATTTTACCAAATGAAATCATTACAAACAGCTTTGTTAAATAGTAATAAATTAGAAGGGACTTTAAGTCCGGATGTTGCTAATTTGGTACAATTAACTAATCTTAGTTTATTTGAAAATAACCTTCAAGGGCAAGTACCTTTGGCTATTGAAAACTTAGAAAATTTGAAAGAAATGAATATTTCTTATAATAAATTTAATGGTTTAGTTACTAGAAAATTAGCAATGTTAGATACACTAAATATGACAATGGTTAACGAGAATGGTGTTGCATATTTAATGAATGTTGCCATTGAAGTGGATAAAAGACCTATAGTGTCTGAAGAATAATTTTTTTGGTTGAGAAATTATTTTTTTTTATTAAGTTAGTTTTATAATAAGTTTAGTGGTTAAAAACCTGTGAAAATTACGTTCACAGGTTTTTTATTTTAAAAAATTAAACACCGCTAAAAGCACTAAAACCACCATCAATAGGGAGAACAATTCCAGTAATGAATTGAGAAGCTTCACTGCATAAAAAATGAATAGCACCTGCTAATTCATCGGCTTCTCCAAAACGTTTCATAGGAGTGTTATTAATGATGCTATTTCCTCTTGCAGTATAAGAACCATCTTCGTTTGTTAATAATTTTCTGTTTTGATTTCCAATAAAAAAACCGGGTGCTATTGCATTGACGCGAATTTTTTCGCTAAATTTTGTTGCCATTTCTACAGCCATCCATCTAGTGAAATTTTCCATTGCTGCCTTAGAAGCAGAATAACCTACTACACGAGTTACGGCTCTTTCTACTGTCATTGATGAGAAATTAATGATAACACCTTCTTTTTGTTTCGCCATAACTTCTCCAAAAACAATAGATGGAATTACAGTGCCATTTAGGTTTAAATCAGTCACTGTTTGAAAAGCATCCATTGATAAATCAAAAATAGTTTGGTCTTGATTTATTGTTGCTCCAAGCATATTCCCACCTGCGGCATTCAATAAAATATCGATTCTTCCGTAATGTGTCATAATTGTATTTCTGGCTTCAATTAAGGATTCTTTGTCGAGTATGTTTGCAGCTATTCCTAGTGCATTATAGCCACTTACTCTCAGTGAAGTAATACTTTGGTCTATTGTTTCTTGATTTCTTCCAAGAATAACAATTTTTGCACCTGAAGCAGTTAAATGTTCGGCAATAGAACTTCCTAGAACACCAGTTCCTCCAGTAATTACAGCAACTTTGTCTTTGATATTGAATAAATTCATTTTTGATTTTTGTTGATATTGTTATTTATTTTAAAAGCTGTGCGAATTAATTAAAATCCACACAGCTTTTGCAAAAACTAAATTGAGTATTGTTTTAGAATTCCCACCTTACAAAGGCTTCCATTGCTGCATAATTTGATAAACCGAGTTGAACATATAGTTCTGCCGTTTCTTTGTTTCTGTCTTCGGCTCTTTGCCAAAACTCTCTAGCATCAGTTCCTTGGAATACTACACCATCTTTTTGAGATTGGTGTTTGAAAATCCCATGTCTTTTTGCTAATACTTGGTCTGGACTCATTGGAATAGCCATTTCTATTTCGTCAATTCCCCATTCTTGCCATGCTCCACGGTACAACCACAACCAACAATCATTCATGAAATCTTTTGATTTAAGATTTTTTACCGCTTCAAAAATAGCGTCTAGACATACCTTGTGCGTTCCGTGAGGATCGGCTAAGTCGCCAGCAGCAAATATTTGGTGCGGTTTTATTTTTTCGATAAGATCCATTGTTAATTGGATATCAGCAGTTCCTAATGGTTTCTTTTCAATGGTTCCTGTTTCGTAAAAAGGCAAGTCCATAAAATGAATTTGTTCATCAGTTAAGCCTACAAAGTGGCTCGTAGCACGTGCTTCTCCTTTTCGAATAAGTCCTTTTAAATGTCTTACTTCGGGAATGTCTTTTTGACTATTCTTTTTATTAATTAGAAATTCATGTGCCTTGTTGTAAATTGTATTTGCTTCAGGACTATTGATTTCGAATTTTTCGTTGTAATCGCATACAAAACGAGCAAAACGTTCGGCTTCACTATCTGCGACAGCAATGTTTCCAGAAGTTTGATAGGCTACATGGACTTCATGACCTTGTTCTTGCAAGCGCATAAATGTTCCTCCCATACTGATAATGTCATCATCAGGATGTGGACTAAAAATAAGCACTCTTTTTCGAGCTGGTTCTGCACGTTCTGGTCTGTTACTATCATCAGCATTGGGTTTTCCTCCTGGCCAACCCGTAATGGTGTTTTGCAGTTTATTAAATATATTGATGTTGATGTCATAAGCTGGTCCTAAATCGGCTAATAAATCGCTCATTCCGTTTTCGATATAATCGGCATCGGTAAGTCTTAAAATAGGCTTTTTTAAGTCGAGTGCCATTCTTAAAACTGCTTTTCGAGCCAGTTTATCAGTCCATACAA
>WSSedL1CaDRAFT_10001967_pt1 | contig 11088 bp, 11 predicted proteins | sample WetSurSL1Cattail_FD_9464 | JGI IMG/M metagenome (IMG submission 9464)
TTGACGACAACCAGCGCGGCACCAGCCGCGGCTTCGCGCCACCGGCAGCTCGTTCTGCCGGCGGTGCCAAGCCCCGTATCGCTGCCCGGACGGCTGCCGTCCAGGTCAACGAGGGTGACTTCGAGCGTTATTGAGGAGTCATCATGGGACAACTTGTACAAGCCAAGGGCAGCGCGGTCGTCGCCAAGAGGGCCGAAGCGCCAGCCCAATATCTGACCTTTTCGCTCGGTGGTGAAATGTTTGGCGTCGGCATTCTCAACGTCAAGGAAATCATCGAGTACGGCAACCTGACTGAAATCCCGATGATGCCGGCCTTCATTCGCGGCGTCATCAATTTGCGCGGCAGCGTCGTGCCAGTGATTGATCTGTCGGCGCGCTTCGGGGGCAAATCCACGGAGGTGGGCCGGCGGACCTGCATCGTCATCGTTGAGGTACCCGACGAAGACGCTCGCCACGATATTGGCATCATCGTCGATGCGGTTTCCGAAGTCCTGGAAATCCCCGGCAGCGAAATCGAACCACCTCCGTCGTTTGGCGCCAAGATCCGTGCCGATTTCATCTTCGGCATGGGCAAGGTCGCTGGCAAGTTCGTCATCCTGCTGGAAATCAATAAGGTGCTGTCGGTCGAGGAGATTGCCCTGCTGACCGGCACGGAAAAAACACTCGAGTCGCCAGCCCCGACCTGAACCCTGATCGGGCGATGAGCGCTTGCCGCCTGAAAGCCGGCAAGCCGAGCAAATTCGCGTGATCTTTGGAAGCTTTGAAACGGATGGACTACAGCAAGCTTTCTTCCCAGGAAATCGAACGCCTTGCCCGGACCATACATCCCGGTGCCTGGGCGATAGAGCCAGATCGCCCCTTGTCGACGCTGCTGGGTTCCTGTATCGCGGTTTGCTTGTTCGACCCGCAGGCGCGCGTCGGAGGACTGAATCACTTCATGCTGCCGAACATCCGGCGCGGCAACAATGATGATGTCGACTCGCTGCTCTCCGGTTCCTATGCCATGGAGGCACTACTCAACGCATTACTCCTGCGCGGTGCCAAGAAAATCCGCCTGCAAGCCAAGGCATTTGGCGGAGGAACCATCATTGACACCACCGGCCAGTTAATGAGCATCGGCGCGCGCAACGCGGATTTCACCAAGGAATGGCTGGCTCGTGAAAGCATTCCGCTGCTCGCCTCTGATTTTCTCGGCCCCTGGTCACGCAAGGTGCTGTTCATACCGACGACTGGCGAGGCCTTTTGTCGGCGCATGGTGACCAATATGGCGACGGCTGACGTGATTGCCCGGGAAGAAAAGAGTTACGCGGATACGCTGCTGCAGAAACCCAAAGCCACAGAGAAGAAAATCGAGTTGTTCTGATGGCCGAACCCAGCCCCATTAGCGACCACGAATTCGCCGTCTTCCAGCGGCTGATCTACAAAATTGCCGGCATCAGCCTGAGCGACGCCAAGAAGGTTCTGCTGGTCGGCCGCCTGACGCGCCGCCTCAAGGCTTACGAGCTTGGCTCCTTTACGCAGTACTACCGGATGCTGGCCACTGGCGAGTATCCGGAAGAAGTCCAGACGATGGTCGACCTGCTGACCACCAACGAAACGTATTTTTTTCGCGAGCCCAAGCATTTTGCCTTCCTGCGCGACGAAATCATCAAAAAAAGGCGGAGCCCGGCCACCTTTCGGGTGTGGAGTGCCGCCAGTTCAAGTGGCGAGGAGGTCTACACGCTGGCCATGGTGCTGGCCGATAATCTGCCCGATACGCCGTGGGAAATTGTCGGCTCCGATATCAGCACCCAGGTGCTGGCCAAGGCGGCAACCGGCCACTACTCCCTGGCGCGCACCGAGGGTATTCCGCCCGGCTACATGAGCAAATACTGCCTCAAGGGGGTGCGCTCTCATGCCGGCAGCTTCCTCATCGCGCCGGAGTTGCGGCAAAAGACCCGTTTTTATCAGATCAACCTGATGAATCCGATTGATGCCGAGATTGGTGATTTCGAAGTGATCTTCCTGCGCAACGTGATGATTTACTTCGATCTTCCGACCAAGGCCAAGGTGGTGCACAATCTGCTGCCCCGCCTGAAGTCCGGCGGTCATCTGATCATCGGCCATTCGGAAACCCTTAACGGAATCACGGATCGGGTTGAGGCCGTACTCCCGACCATTTATCGCAAACCATGATCACCCCGACGGCAGAAATTCATGAAGTTTTTCTCAATCCCGGAGAGTTTCACTTCGCCAGGAAACACACGCGCATCTCGACCCTGCTCGGGTCCTGTGTCTCGATCACGCTATGGCACCCGCGCAAGCACATCGGCGGCATGTGTCATTACATGCTGACCGAACGCAAGCGCCCGGCCAATGCTCCGCCGGATGGCCGTTTCGCCAACGAGGCCTTTGAATTGTTTCTGCAGCAGGTAGACGCCGCCGGCACGCGCCCCAGCGAGTATCAGGCCAAACTGTTTGGCGGCGCCAACATGCTGGGCGAGCTTTCCGGCGGCCAAATCGATATCGGGCCGCGTAATGTGGCCTATGGCCGCACCTTGCTGGCTACCAATAACATTACCGTGGTGGCCGAACATGTCGGCGGTAGCGGTCGGCGAAAACTGCATTTCGACGTCAGCAGCGGTGATGTCTGGCTCGCCTTTCCTCAGGGAACGGATGCCCGGATCAGGAGTGTCCGTGGCTGACAAAATCAAGGTGATGATCGTCGACGACTCGGCCGTTGTTTGCCAGGGGGCGTTCTCTCTGGCCAGCGGCCCGGACATCGAGGTGTTCAGCCGATGCCGGGCCGTCCCCCGCCTCCGTCATCATGACCGGCATGGGTGATGACGGTGCGCGCGACATGAAGGAAATGCACGATGCCGGGGCCAGATGCATCGCCCAGGATGAGACGAGCTGCGTTGTGCCTGGCATGTCGAAAGAGGCCAGGAAACTCGGCGCCATCGATCAGGCCATGGCGGTGGAGCAGATTCCGACGTCGATCATCAGTTATGGCCGGGGACTCTAGGAGTGGGGAAATGAATATTCAGACTGCCTTGGATGCGATTGCCGCAGATGCCGCGCGTGGGGAGATGGTGTTTCCTACGCACACCGAAATTGCCCTGCGCGTCCAGCGAGCGCTGGACGATCCGGATTGTTCGCTAGACCAGCTAAGCAAATTGATCTCGGCCGAACCTATATTGTCGGCGCGCGTGGTCAGCATCGCCAACTCGGTGGCCTACAACCCCTCGGGTCGTAGCATGAGTGACGTTCGCAGCGCTGTTTCCCGGCTAGGTTTCAGCACGCTGCGGACAATGGCGACTGCCGTCATTGTCCGCCAGATGCAGGGCATGTCGCCTTTGCCTGAGCACCGCCTGTTGGCCGGACGCCTGTGGGAACATACGGCTCATGTTGCGGCGCTGGCGCGGGTCATCGCCCGGCGGGTCACCAAGCAGGATCCCGAGGCGGCCTTCTTTGCCGGGATCGTGCACGAAGTCGGCAGCTTCTATCTGATTTCGCGCGCCAGTGCTTTTCCCTGTCTGCTCGAAAGCGGATTGGCGGCCTGGTATGACGAAGGCGAAGCCCTGGTGGGAAGGGCTGTCGTCCTTGCCCTGGGGATTCCTGCCAATATCCGCGAAGGTCTTGAGGCCTTTTGGGGGGGCTATCTGGCGCTGCCGCCGCAGACTTTGGGCGATACTTTACTATTGGCTGATCANCTCTCGCCGGTCGAGTCGCCGCTTGGTGAACTGGCTGGTCTGAGTGGCCAGGCCAGGCCGGCGGAAATCGAACTGTTGATTGGTGGTGAATTGCTGAGCAGCATTCTGGAAGACTCAGCCGAGGAAGTGGAATCGCTCTCCGCTGCGTTACGAAATTGAGTGCGCAGCAATTGCCAAACAGCCCTGACGATTCGCCACAAATTTCCTCCAAAGACAGGGAGATGCCTGAGCTGGCAGCCACGACACCGGCCCCCCGCGCCCGCCTGCTTCTGCTGATCGCCTGCGCCATTGCCGTCGGCCTGATTTTTGCCATGGCGGCATGGAGTACTTACCAGTCCAGTCTTCAGCACAAAGAGCTGGCACTGGACAAGACTGAAGACATTGCCCATGTCCTGGATCATTTTGTCGCCAGCACTATCGAACATGCCGATCTTGCCTTGAAGTCGGGGGCCATCCTCTACGAAAAAAGCCTGCGCCTGCCGAGCCGTGACAGAAACCTCGTTGATGAACTGATCCGGCAGCAGTTTTTACAAAGCCCCGAACTTTGGACTGTTCAGATTGTGACGGCAGACGGCGTTGTCCGGTCGGCGACAACGGGGCCAAAACCGGAAAGTTTGGCGAATCGCCAGCTCTTGGAACAGGCGCACAACAGCGAGAGCAACAGCCTTATTTTTCTGGATGCGCCGGATGAGCAGGCCAGGAAAAAAGGTGAGCTCATCCTGGCCCGGCGCCTCAATACCCCGGATGGGGCATTCGCCGGTCTGATCATTGCCCGCATCAATTCGGACTATTTTTCGAAGATGTTTGCGACGCTCGATCTGGGTACCGGCGCGGCAATTTCGCTGCGTACGACAAGCTTTCGTCTGCTCGCCAGGTATCCGAAACCACCGGATGCAGTCCTTGGCATCGGAAGCATGAAGGTATCGCCCCAGCTCAAGGAGGCAATCGCCACCAACGCCGAGCTGGGGACGTATATTGCGCCAACGGCCCTCGATGGTCTCGAGCGCGCCAACGCCTACCGGCGAATTGGCAACTTTCCGCTCTACGTCGTCGTCGGGGCATCGCCCGCCGCATGGCAGGGGGCGGCCCGTAGAGATGCGATCGGCATCGCGGTGCTTGGGTTGATTGCCGTACTCATTGTCCTGCCATCCGCCTGGTGGCTTAGGCTTGCCTGGCAGCGTCGCGAACTTGCTGTAGATGTCCTGACCCGGGAAAGCGAGAGAAACCGGCTGATCTTGCGCAATGCCAGCGATGGATTGCATATCCTGGCCAGCGATGGAAGCCTGCTTGAAGCCAGTGACTCCTTTTGTGCGATGCTGGGCCGCGAGCGATCAGAAGCCATGGGTATGAGGGTTGAGCAGTGGAATGTCGGCCGGACAGCGGACGAAATGGCTGTGCGTCTGAGCGAGCATTTTCAGGGCGCAAGAAACACGGTGTTTGAAAGCCGTTACCTGAGATCAGACGCAAGCCAGCTGGAAGTTGAAATTAATGTTGTCCCCATTACCTACGATGGTCGGCCTGCGCTCTATTGTTCATCCCGCGACATTACGGCGAGGAAAAGGGCCGAAGAGGCTCAGAAAGAAGCCTTCAATCGGCTTGAGAAAATCGCCTGTCGGGTACCTGGCTTGGTTTACCAGTTTAGATTGCGGGCAGATGGTACTTGCTGCGTTCCTTTTGCCAGTCCCGTCATCCAGGACCTCTTTGGTCTCAGCCCAGGCGAAGTGCGAGATGACGCGTCCGTCATGTTTTCCAACATATATCCGGAAGACTTGGATCAAGTTAACTCTTCTATCAGAAAGTCGGCGATCGAGCTGACCCCATGGCGCCATGAATTCCGTGTGAAGGTTGACGATGGGAAGATGCGCTGGATTTTTGGTGACGCCCTTCCGGAGCGCGAGGCGGATGGCTCGGTGCTCTGGCATGGCTTTATTGCTGATATAACCAAGCGCAAGCAACAGGAAGATTCATTGCGACAGCTTTCACGGGTCGTTGAGCAGAGTCCGGAAAGCATTGTCATCACAAATATTAATGCTGAAATCGAGTACGTCAATGACGCCTTCGTCGCTAATACCGGCTTTGGCCGCGAAGATGTCATTGGCCAGAACGCGAGAATTCTGAACTCGGGCAGGACGCCAGCCGAAACCTACTTCGCGATGTGGCAGGCGCTCAATGAAGGCTTGACGTGGAAAGGCGAGTTTACCAACAAGCGTAAGGATGGCAGTGAATATGTCGAGTTCGCGATTGTCAGTCCCGTACGCCAGCCCGATGGCCAGATCAGCCACTACATCGCCCTCAAGGAAGATATTACCCAGCGCAAGCTGGCTGCCCAAGAGCTTGCTCAATACCGCGAGAAGCTCGAGGAACTGGTCATTTTTCGTACCGCTGAACTGGCCCAGGCCAAGGACGCTGCCGAAGCGGCCAACCTGGCAAAAAGCAGCTTCCTGAGCAACATGAGCCATGAGATACGGACACCGCTGAATGCGATCATTGGCTTGGCCCATATCTTGCAAAATAGCGAGCTCAGTCCCGAGCAAGCCAGACATCTTGAAAATATTGGCCGAGCAGGCAAACACCTGCTTTCGCTCATCAACGACACGCTCGATCTGGCAAAAATCGAGAGTGGCCGACTGCAGCTTGAAAATACGGATTTTCAGCTTCCCGATATTTTCGCCAACATTGTTTCGATGATCGCCGAGCCAGCTCAAGATAAAGGGCTGCACATCAATGTGGATATCTCAGGTGTTCCCGTCTGGCTTCACGGGGACCCAACCCGGCTTCGGCAGGCATTGCTCAACTATGCGGGCAATGCGGTGAAATTTACCGAACAGGGTGCCGTGAATATTCGAGCCCGCCTGCAGGAAGAACGGGGGAATGAATTGCTGATTCGCTTCGAGGTAGAAGATAGCGGCATCGGCATTGCAGCCGATAAAATCGAGTTGCTTTTTCATGCATTTGAACAGGTAAACGCGTCAATTTCCCGCAAATATGGCGGTACTGGTCTCGGGCTGAAGATCGCCCGGCGACTCGCTCAACTGATGGGCGGGAAGGTTGGCGTTGAATCGCAACAGGGGGTCGGAAGTTGTTTCTGGTTTACCGCGCTCTTGCAACGCGGCAGCACCAGCCAGCCAGTTGCCAATTCAAGCGATTCCGGAGATGCCGAGAGCAGACTGCGTCAACACTATGCCGGGGCTCGAATTCTGTTGGCCGAAGACAACGCCGTTAGCCGTGATGTCGCCATGAATCTTTTGAAGTCGGTTGGGCTTTTTGTCGACTTTGCCGTTGATGGCCGCGAAGCCGTCAGCAAGGTGGCCAGCGTCGCCTACGATCTGATTCTGATGGACCTGCAAATGCCGAATATGGATGGCCTGGAAGCAACTCATGCCATTCGACGGCTTTCCGCGACCAAGCCCATGCCAATTCTGGCGATGACTGCCAACACTTTTGACGAGGACCGAGAGGTCTGCCAGAAGGCGGGTATGGATGATTTTATTGCCAAACCAGTGGCCCCAGAGGCGCTATATGCCACGCTTCTCAAGTGGTTGTCGAGCAGTGTTACAGGAGTAAAAATTTCTGCTCAGATCGCTGATGAAGATGTAAGTACAGCGATGACAGCGAAGGACCTTGAAGGGTGGCGACAGCGACTGGCTGGCATTACCGATCTGGATATTGACGGCGGATTAGCCCTGGTCCGCGGGGTTGCAACCAAGCACGCGCAGATGCTCCGCCTTTTTACCGAAACCCACGCCCAGGATGTGGCGCGCCTTGATGCTGGTGATCCCGCCGATCTAACCGAACTGACTCACACCTTAAAGGGCTCTGCGAGCATGATCGGGGCAACCCGCATCGCGGAACTTGCAACGCGTCTTCATTCGGCGCTGAGGGAAAATGCAGGTGAGGATGAAATTAGCCTGCAATGCGGTGCATTGGTTAATGAAATCAATGTTCTGATCAATGGCATTCGGCAAGCCTTGGACTGATTGGACAAGCCAAATTGTTCGTCATGGATATTTCTAAGGGCATGGTTTTATGTAATCATTGTCACTGTTCGTAACGTTTTTGCTTCTTGTCCGACCGACTTTCAAATGGCGGCTATATTTCCAAGAATACTGATTACTGCCGCCTGACACGATGACTGCAAAAGTTTATTTGATCGACGATGACCCTGTCATTTTGTTTGTTCTGACCGATCTGATTCAGTCAGTTAATTTACCTTATGCCGTTTTCAGCAACTCAATCAGTTTTCTTGAGCAGGTACAGCCGACAATGACCGGCTGTATCGTGACCGATGTCCGCATGCCCGGAATGAGCGGCCTGGATTTGCAGGACGAGTTGCATCACCGGCAAATCGATCTGCCAATTATCTTTATTTCAAGCTACCCGGAAGTACCGTCGGTTGTCAGGGCCATGCGCGGCGGCGCGCTGGACTTTTTCCAGAAACCGTTTTCAACACAACAACTTCTGGATCGTATTCAGGATGGTCTGCGTATCGACGAGTCACGCGCCGAAATGCAGGCAAAAAGTCGGGAAATTGGCGAGAGAATGTCACTCCTGACGCCCCGCGAAAAAGAAGTGTTGGCCGGCATATTTGAGGGCAAGCTGACCAAGGTCATCGCCGACGAGATGTCGATCAGTCAGCGGACAGCGGAAACCTATCGTCACCTAATCATGCAGAAACTGCAGGCGGGATCGGTTGCCGAACTGGTTCGCATGAGCATGGAATTCATGCCCCGCCCGGTTTAGAAAGTCGGCTCTCCACGCCATTGTTCGAGTGGGCGCGGATTTGGTGTAACTCGGCGAGCGCGCTCTCATAATCAAAAGCCTCAATCCTGGCCAGAAGCGCCTTGATCGACTTGCCAAAGACACTCAGCAGCAGACCGGCCTGACCCCTGGCCAAGTAATTTGCCTTAATGTTGCCGTGCTCAAGAAACGTTTCCAGCTGTGCCAGCAGATCGGCCACCTGTCCTGGCTCAATTTCTGGATTGGCGCTTGTTATGGGGGCTGTGACGGCTTCCCGGAGCGCATCGGTCAAGCGCAATAGAGGTGGAAGGAATGGCGAGCAGGATTGTGCTTTCGTCGTGGTCAGCCATTTCAACAAGGTGGCGTAAAAATCGTGAGGGCTAAGCGGTTTCGCAACAAAGTCGTTGATGCCGGCTTCCAGACAGGCCTGCCTAGCCTCCGCGAAAGCATTGGCCGTCATGGCCAAAATTGGCACATTTGCACCGCCAGGCTGGAGGCGAATGGCGCGGCTGGCTTCAAGACCGTTCATAATAGGCATTTGCACGTCCATCAAGATCAGGTCGTACTGCATCAGGGCGACTTTCTCGACTGCCAGCCGGCCATTCTCGGCCATATCAGCCTTGAGCGCGGCAGCCAAAACCAACGCTAAAGCAAACTCCCGGTTGGCCGGGCTGTCTTCAACTACCAGCAATCGTGCACCAGCGTGCTGGCTGCGCAGCATTGCCAGGGCATCACTCTCGTCTTTGGCAATCAGCTCATCAAAAAGGATGGCTGGGTCATTTGGCAGTGAAGCAGGTTTTTCCGGAGTCACTTTTTAAACTCAGCATTGGCTGGATTCATTACTGCTTGAATGAATATCCTGATGCGCCAGGGCAATTGCGACAAATTCTGAAAAGCCCGACAGAAATACGCCAGTCATTTCGGGATCAAATTGCCGGCCCCGCTCGGCGACGATGATTTCCCTGGCCACCTCGAATGTCACCGACTCCTTGTAAACACGTTTTGATACAAGGGCATCGAAGACGTCAGCCAGCGCCATAATGCGGGCAGAGACGGGAATTGCCTCGCCTGCCAGTCGGTCGGGGTAGCCTTGCCCATCCCAGCGCTCGTGATGCCAGTGCGCCACCTCTTTTGCCAGGCCAAGGAATTCGACGGGCTTCTCAATGTCGCGTTCAGCCAATTCTATGGCAGCGCTACCCATGCGGGTATGGGTCTTCATGATTGCCCATTCCTCGTCAGTAAGTTTGCCTGGCTTCAGCAGAATCGCATCGGGAATTCCTACCTTGCCAATGTCGTGTAAAGGGGCTGACTTGGCGACCATTGTGATAAAGCGTTCGTCAATAATGTCGGAAAAAAGCGGATGCTCTCGAAGCTTAGAGGCTAGCAGGCGCACGTAGCTTTGCGTGCGCAAAATATGGTTTCCGGTTTCCGGATCCCGAGTCTCCGCAAGGTGTGCCAAGGCACGGATGCTGACCGTCTGGATTAACTCGTTTTCTTCAACGCGTCGCGCGACCTCGGCTTCAAGCGCAGCATTTTTTTCGCGATGCCAGTCCAGTGCCTGTCTTGCCAGCAATTGGCTACGCACCCGGGCGAGGACCACATCCGGCTTGATGGGTTTGGCAATGTAGTCGGCAGCACCGTGGCGAAAGCCTTTTTCCTCATCCACAGGGTTATCAAGAGAGGTCAGGAAAATGACCGGGATGTCGCAGGTCTCGGGGCTTTTCCTGAGTTCGGCGAGGACTTGATAACCATCCATCCCGGGCATCATGACATCGAGAAGGATGAGTGCCGGTTGGGGCGTCAAGGTTGCATAGCGCAGCGCTGTCCGGCCGCTACTTGCGGCCTGCACCTGATAGCCTGCGCTAAACAGAAGTTCGCCCAGGACATAAAGGTTGGCCGGCACATCGTCGACGATCAGGAGGAGTGCTCCCGCCTGCGGTTCAACGCCAAGCATAGGTTCTCTCAAACTGCTTGAATTTTGGTGCTCCATGTTCGATCCAAAATTATCCCGCCAACCTCAACACCACACATGTTGGAGCGGGCATTGTCGGACGAGTCGTCCATCGTTGTCATAGACCGATCTCTCCATGAGAGCTCGCTACACCGTGAGCCAGCGTTGCCAAACGAAGCGACAAAAATATTGCCTCAATTGAGAGAGATAGTCTCAAACGCCTTGAGTTTTGTTTATTCGTGAATGCCGCGACAAATTGCGGACTATACGTAGTCGATTTTCAGCGCACTCAGAACGGCCGCAATAGAGGAAGCTGAACGGCCAAAATGGGAGCCCAGTAGTTATGCAGCTCTGCTTGCTTCTCTCTCTGCTTGTACTCATTTGGCGTATTGCTTTGAAAACAAGATTGGGCTCAGCCGCCACTGCAGCGGTAGAGCAGCAGTACGGCGATGGCCAGCATGAAATACGGCAGCCAGTTGGGTGAGCGGATTTCCGGGGCCGGGTCGGGCGGGATTTCCTGGTTGGCTTCGCCTTGCTGGCGCCAGTGGGCGGCGCGGGTCGCGTCGTGCCAGGGGCTGTCGGGGGCTGCGAGCAGGGCCAGCAGTTTGTCCTGGCATTCCCGGTTGCCGGCCTGGGCACCGGTCTCGAGGATTTCCGGGAGTTCGTCGGGGTGGCTGGGCGAAACCCCGGCGTCCTGCAGTAGGCGGG
>WSSedL1CaDRAFT_10001968_pt1 | contig 11083 bp, 9 predicted proteins | sample WetSurSL1Cattail_FD_9464 | JGI IMG/M metagenome (IMG submission 9464)
TGCAACAAGCTTAATCTGCGGATTTCTTTTCTTCAAGGCTTCACCGGCACCGGTAAGAGTTCCTCCGGTTCCTACTCCTGCCACTAAAATATCCACTCTACCTTCTGTATCTCTCCATATTTCTTCTCCCGTAGTTTCTCTATGTATCGCAGGGTTAGCCGGATTTTCAAATTGCTGGAGAATCACTCCCCCCGGTATTTGAAGCTGTAATTCTTCAGCTTTACGTACTGCTCCCTTCATACCATCACCTCCGGGTGTCAGGACAAGTTCTGCTCCCAGTGCTCTAAGTAATGCTCTCCGTTCGATACTCATGGTTTCCGGCATTGTTAAAACTATTTTATATCCTTTTGCTGCAGCCACAAAAGCAAGACCAATGCCTGTATTCCCACTGGTCGCCTCAATGATTACAGAATCCTTGTTTAATACACCGGAGTTTTCTGCATTTGTTACCATTGCAAATGCAATTCTGTCCTTGACGCTGCCTAAAGGGTTAAAATATTCCAGTTTAAAAAGCAACTCGGCTTCTACTTTTGCAAGCCTAGAAAAAGAATTCGGACGCAATAAAGGTGTATCTCCAATCAGTTCAGTCAAATTATCTACTATTTTAGACATATTAACCTCCATCTACGGACTTAGGTCTTATAGACACAATAAGTACGTTTATTAATAGATTGCGACTATTCAGTCACTGCGGTTCTTTCGAACCGATGCACACAAAATATGTTGAAAAGCACATATTTTGGCGCTGAATTTTCTTTTCGAATCATAATGATGTTATACCGTCTCCATATCATTGATATTGCTGTATGGATCAGTTTCGAACCAATCAGCGCGAAACGGTAACGCAACATTTTGCGATATTTTATGGACAAAGCTAGTGTTTTTAAGGATTTTAACAGCCTTCCTGGCTAATTCGTAGGCACCGGAATATCCCATATAGTTAAATGCCATACCAAATAACGGCATATTGGGTATCCCCAGCTTCGTTACCCATGCATTTGCACCTATATGACCAATATATAAATCCGGCCTGTAGCGATTCAAAAGATTAAGTTCTTCGGAAGGTTGACCAGGCGCAACATGCACCACAGTATCCTCATTTTCAAACTCTTCCAGATAAGGAAATGCAAATCGGTCAAAATTATGTGGCTTCAGACCAATGACATCCATTCCCAAATCACGGAAGAATACCCCTGTTGTAAAAATACGGGTCTCTCCACCTCCGACATATAATGTTTTTCCGTTTAAAATTTCTTTAAAGGACTCCAGTGCTTCATTCAACTGTTCCGTTTCGAACTTGATAAGTTTCTCTGCTTCCTTCTCCAGATGAAAATATTCTGCTATATCCCAGATCCATTGATTTGTACTTTGGATCCCTATGGGCAGAGCATTCAATACATACTCTGTTCCGAAGCGTTCTTTGAGATGTCCAAGTAGGTAGTCATCATGGGTAGCGCAGATACTCACATTTAAGGCTACATCACCGATTTTCGACAAATCCTCCACACTCGAATTCAAAGGAACAACTTTGGGTATTAGCCCCAGGGCCTGAACAAGTCTGGAAAGCTCCGCTTCATCACCTCTGCTGTTCGATCCAACATTAAAAATATTTACAGTTCTGCTGATCTGATATCTCTCGAATGCATCTTTCCCTTCGTCGGGAATTGCTCTTTCATAACGGGGTATGGGGTCAACCAGCTTCTTCAATACTCCATGGTAGGCCGAGTCATAGCCACTTGCAACGAACTTACTCTTAAAGCCTTCACAATGAATCGGAACAACCTTAGCAGACAACTTTTTATCCAAATCATCAATTAAGGTGTCGATATCATCACCGATGATTCCGGGAACGCAACCATTTGCAATTATAATTGCATCCGGACGATATTCCTTCTCCGCATATAATATTGCATTTTTTAGTTTATCAATGCCTCCTGATATTACATCCATTTCATCCAGATTGGTATGTATATATATGAATTCTTCTTCAGCGATCCCTCTGGATGCTCTCTGTTGTCTCCGCATTCCGCCGGAACCAACAAAGGTTGACGCACATCCAAGAGGTGAATGAATAACTATCACCACATTGGAGAAACTGCTGAGGATACCCAGGGCTAGCATCAACTGGCAGCCACCGGCCTGTGCAAATTTTCTACTGGCATTCTTTGCACAACCGCTACCCATATTCTCTTTTAATGCCTTACAGGAACCGCAAAATGCATAACATACACCAATGCGTTCTTCTCTTGTTGGTGCCGCGCTGGCACCCAAATATGTATAGGTTAATCCTTCCGTTAAATTTGCCATACTATCTCCTTTACCGTTGACTTCAATATATCAAATATACCGGCTAACAACGTTCCACTTTTTTAGTAAGCGGCTTGCCCGAATTAATTTAAGCGTGCGTATCAATTATCTTCCTGCTACAAGTACAGACAGCAAATCTTCCACCAAAGAAGTAGCCCCGTTAAAACCGGCGTAGCCTTTTGCCAATACAACCCGATTTGTTACCGGAAAAGCAACCGAAAGAAACGCTGCACCTAATTTTTGTGCTAATGTAACTTCTAAAGAGCTTCCGATAATATAAGTGGGATTCAGACCATCATAGTACTTATCATTACTGTTTCTTCTCCAGCTATCCTGTATATGTTTCTTTAGTTGCCCTGTATGAGCCTCAAAAATAACTTTAGGCTTTGTTTCAGATTCAATTTGCTCAAATTTATCCAAATATTTTTTCTGCTCTTCATCTTCAAACAAATCATTGATTACTACCAGATGAGGAATCCATCCGAAGTCATCCGCTATAAAACGGGTCAATGGAAAAGCATAGTTACTGTCTGCCGATATAATAGCATATCTTTGCAAATCCAAATCACTATAGATATCAAGAATTCGTTCAATGAAACTGTAATAGATTACTTTTTCTGCTGCTATTACTGCCTCTGTTAATGCTTTCTCTACCTTGAGCAACTCTCCGACCCTCCTCAAGAAATTCTCCGAGTCGGTTGGCCCTATGGGAAGATCAGTTGTAATATAAGGAATCCCATGGACTTCTTCAAAAACCTTTGCAGTATCAACTCCATAATTATCGGAGAGCACAATTGTCAATGCGGCATCGCCGTAATTTCTTATCATCTCTACGGTTTCACCATTACCAAAAAACGTGTTGGCCTTAATTCCGATCAAAGCCAATAAACGCTTTATTTCTGTTAAATTACCTCGGAAAAATACATCATGCCCCGGAACAACACCCAGAATATTAACTGTTTTTGCATCCTTCGTTTCTACTTTATTAATTAACTTCTCAGCTATGGTCGACAACACTACTTCATATCCTTTAAAAGTATTACCGATAAATCCCGGAGTATTTGCAGCAAGAACATCTCCTCTGTCACTGAATTGGTTAGCCACACCAATAACATTATCACCGATAATTTCAACCTGGCACCCGGATACAACAAAGTAAAGATCTGCATTAATAATATTGATCGTATTTTCTATCTGTTCCTCAAGTCGGCTATCTCCACCAAATACAATGTTTTTTTCCGAAACATTTGAAGTTGGAATCATATTTCCACCGCAATAACCGGAACCCTTATAACCGCCTGCCATGTTATAGGTTCCTGCCAACATACCTGCACAACCACCGGAAGCATGCACAATAGGAACTGCTCGATTAATTGCTGTAATCGTTGTAATTGCTCCGCCCAAAGCACAGGTAAATTTCGAGCGTTCAATAAAATCACTCACAACAAGGCTCCTCCCTTATATTAAAACTCATTAATGATATCCAAACCCTGACCATTTGCATTTTGGGAAAAATCCAAAATCTTAATTTCAACCGGTGTAACTTTGATTATGGCAAAATTCTCTATTCCACTGGATTTAACCCTATCCTCAAAGCCCGGACTATGACTTGATATAACTTCAATTGCTTTGTCGCGTTCCTCTGTGTCGGTAAGGACTGTTGCTATTCCTCGTAATGAAATATTGACATATTTGCTTATCTCTTGAGCTTCCTGTTGAAAAAGGATCGACACTTTTTCATTCGCAGTAATCTGGGATACCTTTTGTGTCGTCTTTCCTGTAGAAAGATAAACAGTATAGCCATCAACACCAAAGGAACCAATGCTTCGTATTACCGGGTATTCTTCCTCATTTATGGTTACTAGCTCCAAATACTTCGTTTCATTTGCATATTTACTTATATATTGTTTTTTTAATTCACAGCTCACTTGATTTCTTCCTTTCGTTCTAATTTCGTTAATAATATCAATAAATTTATCAATCTCTTGTTCCGTATGAAAATATGATACCGCGATCCTAACATATCCAAAAGGTCCAATTGTTCTTGCAAGCAGACCTTTACCGATCAAATATTCATTTAAACTCTCTGTGTCTATAAAATCAGCATAAAAGGATGTCAGACCGGCAGCTTTCAGCGGAGTAACTACTGTAATTCCTTCTATTTCGGCCAATCTATTACGGACAAGTTTACCAAGCTCCTGAATACGGTCATAAGCATAATCTGTATTAACCTCATCAAGCAGCCATTTCACAGAAGCACCAAAACCACTGATTGCATACAAGCTGGGAGATGCCGATTGGAAACGATGAACTTGCGTTGGGAGCTTAATTCCTTTATAAGGATAAGGATTCTCCTCTTCATTAACATTCGGATGGTAATTATCTATAATACTTTGGTTTACATATAAAACTCCGATACCTTGAGGACCATTCAGCCATTTTTGTCCGGGAAAAGCATAATAATCCACATCCAATGCTTTCACATCAATGGGTATTACTCCTACTGCCTGGGCACCATCAAGCAGAACCGGAATACTGTGCTTATGAACTATCCGAATGATTTCTTCAACCGGCAGAATCTCGCCTGTACTATATGATACATGGGACAGTATTATCAGCCTTGTTCTTGAAGTAATCTTATTCTCAATATCTGTTTGACCCAATAGATCAATCTCTGTGTAGCTAATGTCAACTCCGAATTTTTCTTTCAAAAGCATGACCGGAATATTAACCGCAAAATGTTCCTTAAAGGTCGTTATTACTTCATCCCCCCGCTTCCAGTCAAAAGAATATATTACATCATAGATTCCATTGGTGGTGCTGTTGGTAAGAACAATCTCTTCCGGAGCTGAATTAATCAATCTGGATATCACCTCTTTTGTTTCTATGGTAGCTTCATGATTTCTTAGAAAAACCTTACCAAAATATTTTTCATCATTAACTATATCAAGCTCATGTACAATTGCTCTCTTAGCGGCAATTGACAATTGACCCATAGATCCGGAATTAAAAAACACTCTTTTATCAACATTGGAAAGTCCATCCCTAATATGGCTTAATTTTTCTGAATACTTTAATGTTCCCACTAATTCATTCACCCTTTTTGCTACCTTTGCGTGTATGGATAACATAACTATTTGCTTCGGATTGGAACCCCTCTTATATTTGATAGGAATATTCCGGTGAGATACGCTTCAAAAATTGTTTTGTGCGTTCTTCTTTTGCATTTGTAAAAATATCATTCGGTGTTCCCTGTTCAACAATAACACCTTCATCCATAAAGATTACTCTACTTGCCACATCCTGAGCAAAAGACATTTCATGTGTAACAATAATCATGGTCATTCCCTGCTTAGCGATTTTTCTTATTACACCGAGAACCTCGCCTACCAGTTCCGGATCAAGTGCACTTGTTGGTTCGTCAAACAGAATAACTTCAGGTTTTAGAGCCAGAGCGCGGGCAATTCCGACACGCTGCTGCTGCCCACCGGATAGTTGAGACGGATAAGCATCAAATTTATCTGACAAACCTACATTAATCAGTAGTTCTTTACCGGATTCCAATGCCCTCTGTTTATCCACCTTTTGGACAACTATCGGACCTTCAACAACATTTTCAAGTACTGTTTTATTCCGAAACAAATTGAAAGACTGGAATACCATTGCTGTTTTTCTGCTGATATCCAAGATTTGTTTTTTAGTAGCATGCTTCACATTAACTCGGGTACTTCCAACAGCAATCTCACCCTCATCCGCTCTTTCAAGAAAATTAATGCATCGTAACAGTGTGGTTTTTCCGGAACCGGAAGGTCCCAAAATTACAACAACTTCGCCGTCCTTAATCTCTAAATCTATTCCTTTTAATACTTTATTACTGCCAAAAGCCTTATGTATATTCTTAATTTGAATCATAGTTATCATTACCCCCTTGCTAATATGTTAACCTTATGGGACAGAAGACGTATACCCTGTTCAATCACAATACATAATAACCAGTATATAATTGCTATAGCGATATATGCTTCCAGATAACGATAGCTTGCATTCGCTTCAATTTTAACTCCTGTTATCAGATCTGTTACGCCAACCATATATACCAATGCCGTTCCCTTAGTCAATCCTATAAATGTATTACCTAAAATCGGTATAGCTACCGGCAATGCCTGAGGGATAACAATTCTACGATATATGGTACGTTGTCTCATACCAATCGAATGTGCTGCTTCTATCTGACCCTTCTGAACGGATTGAAGTGCTCCCCGAATGGATTCCGCCATAAATGCAACGGATACAACACTTAATATAATGAATGCCAATACGATAGCCGGAATATCACCGGAACGTATCTTCAGATGGAAAAATGAAGCAAGGGTATCAAATCCGTACATAAATGAAAAATATAGAATAAGAATCATAAGTACCATAGGCATACTTCTGAATATCAAAATATATATCTTGATTAATGTGTTTAATACCGGTATATTTTGAATCCTGCAAATGGCTAATATGGTTCCGACAACCAGCCCAAATAACATAGGTACTATCGCCAGTTCTAAAGTTAACGGTATGTAAGTTATTGCCACCCATAATTCATGAAGAAAGAATAAATAATCAAATTTATACATGCTATATACCGCCTTCTTATTTGTATACTTTTAATTTTTTCTCAACAGAAGAAAAAATCCTTTCCAGCAAGACGCAAAATACAAAGTATATGATGGCTGCTCCTACATACCCCTCCAATGAATGTCTTGTTCGTGCAGCGATGGAAGATATTACTCCTACCATATCTACAACTCCAACGGTAAATGCCAGGGATGTATCCTTCAGTGTCGATACAACAGCATTTCCAAACTCAGGAATGGCTATATGGAATGCTTGGGGTGATATTACTCTTCGAAACATCTGCCCCCTCGTCATCCCGATGGAGTGGGCAGCTTCCTGTTGCCCTTTATCTACTCCCTGAATGGCGGCTGTTACAACTACAGCCAGATATGCCGATGAGCTAAAAGCATATGTTATTATTACAAAATAAAATGCATCTAGAAGATTCAAATCAAAACCAACTTTTAGAAAAATTGGATTAAGTAGCGCAGGCAATCCAAAATATACAATAAATAGTTGAATATTTATCGGTACACCTCGAATAAATGAAATGTATATCGTTGTAATTTGCTTCAATATAGGAATGTTGAAAAGCCGGATTGCTGCTATAATAGTACCAAATACCAACCCAATGATTAATGAAGATACAGCAATAATCAACGTAATATGGAGACGGGCTAACAACAGCGGAAAATACTCTGCAACTCTATGGAAGCTAAAATAATCTATCTTTCCCATTTGCTTATATCTCCTAATCCACAGAGAATTGAATTCACCAATTCTGACATACGATTACTTTGCATCATCCGGTGCAACTGTATAATCTCCCCCAAGGTATTTATTTGATAATGCTACTAGCGTTCCATCTTCGTGAAGAGTCTTTAACGCGCCATCAACAGCCTCCTGTAGTGCTGTTTCATCAGTATCATCTTTACGGAAAATAAAGAAGGTACCTGAATAGTAAGCCGGCTCATCAGCATGCTGTAACTTAACTTTGTAACCATCTTCAATGCTTTTTAAGTAGCTGAGGGGTAATAAAAAGGCATCAATCGCTCCACTGTCAAGCTTATTAAGTAGAACTGAGAAATCACCACTGTTATATTCCAGCTTAATTGAATCATCATTATTTTTATTATAGGTTTCTAACTGATAAGCATCATTGGATCCCTGCCAGGTCCCAACAGTATGATTTTCTAAATCCTTATAAGTCTGAAGTTTTTCGGCGCCATCTTTAGTGATGATGTAGGAAGCCCAAGCAGTAACTATTTCTTTACCAAACAGATAAGTCTTCTGTCTTTCCGGGTTGCTCTCCCACTGGTGAGCGATTAAATCAACTTTATTTGAGGTCAAAGCTACGAATTGGTCAGAAACTGTCTGATATTCAAATTCGTACTGAGGTAAAGCTTCATCTACCTTTACCAATGTATCATACTCATATCCGGTATAATTGCCATCCTCATCAAGGTAAGAATATGGATTAAAGTCATTTGCTATTGCCACACGTACTTTTTTCACTTCAACTGTCGGTGCTGCTGTTGTAGCGTCTGTTGAATCAGTGGTTTCTGCTGTAGTGGGTGTTGCATCGCTTGAGGTGGTTTCACTTTTTGAACCGCATCCTGTAAATAATGTTGATAGAATTACAGTTACCAATGATACTGTTATTATCTTTTTTAATTTCATTTTCTAATCTCCCTTATTTATATTAAGTCAATAGTCATTGCTCCCTCTGTTTTCATTCAAAAAGTCCCGTTGACAGATAGCGAAGTCCCGTATCCGGCAATACCGCAACGATTCGTTTTCCCTTATTTTCCGGTCTTTTTGCCAGCTGTGTCGCAACATAGATTGCCGCTCCTGAGGAGGTACCAATTAAGATACCATCTGATTTTGCAACCGCTCTGGCAGCCTCATATGCCTGATAGGTTTCAACCTCGAAGGCTTCATCGTAAATATTAAGATCCATAGTTGAAGGAATTCGTTCCGCCGGGATTCCGAAAAACGAATGCACTCCGGTAATATCCGGCGGTGTAGGATTTTCTACACTTGGGAGTGAATTAGGACCCGGCTGAATAGCGACTATCTTAATATCGGGATTCTTTGATTTCAAAAATGCTCCTGCTCCTGATATCGTTCCTCCCGTGCCAACCGATGCAACAAGAATATCAACCTTACCTTCTGTATCCTCCCAAATCTCAGGTCCTGTTGTATTCTTATGTACCTCCGGATTAGCCGGATTAGCCACCTGATTTACAAAGAAAATATTCTTCTGCTTCGAGAGTACCTTCTCCTCAAGCTCTTTAATCGCCGCAACAAAATCTCCGCCTGTCTCAGCCAGCACCTTTGCAACAACCGGTTCATCCCCAAGCTTAATGGTCTCGCCCCCAAATGCCTGAATTACCTTAAAACGTTCAATACTTACTTGATCTTGAATATATACCTTGAATCTGTAGCCCTTCGTGGCTGCAATTGCTGCGAGCCCGATACCTGTATTTCCGCTGGTTGTCTCAACAATCGTATACCCCGGCTTCAATAAACCTTTCTTCTCTGCATCCTCAATCATAGCAAGAGCAATTCGATCCTTTACACTCTGATTTGGATTGTAGTATTCCAGTTTTACAACAATTTCAGCCTCAAGGTTATTCTTTTTCTCGTAATTCGTTAATTCAAGCAGTGGAGTATGCCCCACCAACTCCGTGATTGATTTCTTAATTCCGCTCATATTATTCCTCCATTCCTGCACTGCTTTCAGCGCTCACCTTAGTTAATAAATTATACAAATTACAACTTTAACTCCATATCATACCAAACAGCTCCGCCATGAAGGGAATTCGAAATCCCCTTGTTCTGAAATCCCATTGCTTCATAGAAGCCGATTAAGTTTTCCTTACAGGTTAGAATAACCGCTTTTCTTTTCTCTCTTTTCGCCTGCTTAATTAAATGATGCATTAATCTATGTGCAAACCCTTTCTGTCTGAATTCCGGAAGTACATTAAGTCCAAAAACTGTTTGATAACTGCCTTCTTCCTTATGGACATTCACATCCGCATACATTCTGTCGCTAATCTTGTCATCGTCCGTAACCGGACCATCAACAAAGCCTATTATTTTATGATTCAAATATGCCACCTGAAAATGGTACGGGAAGGCCCTTAACCTGCTTTTAATCTGTTCTAAGGTCGCTGCTTCCTCCGGCAAAAAGCAAGCAAGCTCTATCTCCGCCAGCTCCTGCGCTTCTTCGAAAGAGGCTGTACGGATTACCACACTTCCTTTCTCTGACAAATTTCCATTCTTCATAATAAATACCTTATCCGCATATTTCAAAACACTTAAATCGTGGGTACTGATAATAACAGCTACACCTTGGTCCGTGACTTTCCGTAAAAGCTTCATAATAATATCGCTGTTGTCCGGATCAAGACTACCGGTTGGTTCATCTGCAATAACAATCTCCGGATCATTGATTAATGCTCTGGCGATTGCCACCCTTCTCGCTTCTCCACCGGATATTTCGTTTGGATAGGAATTCTTAAGCTCAGACAGTCCCACCAATTCAAGTAGCTTTTCCGCTTTTTCTCTTATGCCTTCCTTACTTTTCCCAGTGCAAAGGATTCCCGGCATAAATACATTCTCCAGTACTGTATAATTCTTAAGCAGACATTGCTCCTGAAAAATGTATCCGATTTTTTGATTACGCATGAGGGCCAGCTCCGGTTCCCCTGCTGTATTGACATTCAATTCATCAATACTGATGCTGCCGGAGGTAGGCCTTAGTAATCCCGTAATCAAGTGAAACAATGTGCTTTTTCCACTCCCTGAATGTCCGATGATACCGGCAAATTCCCCTGATTTCACCCGGAAGGATGCTTTATCAACCGCATTTACCTGTTTATCTTTATTCGCAAACTCTTTGCTCAGCTCATGAATCTCCAGTATCATCCGGCCACTTCCCTTTCATAAAATAATCATATACGCCCTAATTTCTATCTAATTCCTCAACGAAACAAGTTACTGTTCAGCCTTCAAAGAGATGTATCCGGACTGGGAAAAAAATGATTTTCATATAGGAGTATTTGCATTCGTCGGTACTTTGGCTCTGTCCTATAGAGCCTTATGTACCGTTACGTAATGCAACTTAGCGAAAGCGGCTCCTATATGGAAACATTTCTTTCCCGGT
>WSSedL1CaDRAFT_10001969_pt1 | contig 11081 bp, 13 predicted proteins | sample WetSurSL1Cattail_FD_9464 | JGI IMG/M metagenome (IMG submission 9464)
GAGAGATGCGGCACCGGATTATGTTTCCGGGGGGGATATCGGCAGGCGCCTGGAGGTATCCAGGACTGCAGTGTGGAAACATGTGGAGGAACTGAGGAAAGAAGGCTATTCTATTGAAGCCTCCACCAGATGTGGTTACAGACTGCTTTCTTCCGAGGAAAGGCTGAATGCCTGGGAGATATCCTGCGGACTCGACACAAGTGTTGTCGGCAGTGAAATATTATATTTTGATTCTCTGGATTCAACAAACAGATATGCCGGAAAACTTGCCTCCGAAGGCTGTAAGGAAGGTGTGACTGTCATTGCCGGCAAGCAGACCGGGGGACGCGGAAGGTTGGGCAGAAGCTGGGAATCGCCTGCAGAAAAAGGTATTTACATATCTGTTGTATTAAAGCCGGACATGGCCCCTGCCGAATCGCCGATACTGACCTTTGCAGCCGCTGTGGCAGTGGTGGACGCCATTAGGGCGGCCACCGGGATCAAAGCGGGGATAAAGTGGCCGAATGATGTGATCATCGACGGTAAAAAGGTTTGTGGAATTCTTCTCGAAATGAGTTCAGAAGCGGACAAGGTGAACTATATTATAGTTGGCATAGGTGTCAATTACTCTCAAGGCATGGAAGATTTCCCCCCGGAATTGAAGGACAAAGCAGTATCACTTAAAATTGCAGCGGCCAATAGCGGGTTTAGCAGGCTCTCTGTGATAAAGGCGATCCTGAGTGAGCTTGATTCCGTTTTAAAGCTTGTGCAGGATGGCCTTTATAACGAAATCCTTGATGCATGGCGTGAATATTCGGTCACACTTGGACGAGAGGTGGCATTTAACATGAAAGGCAAGGGTTACTGCGGCACGGCAGTTGATATCACAGAGGAGGGAAGATTACTGGTGGAATGCCAGGATGGTGTCAGACGCGAGCTTCTATCGGGTGAAATTTCAATAAGAGGGTTGAACGGATATATATAAAAGTCTGCCCGGGAACTTTTGCATGCATTAGTTCCCGGGCAAACTTTTGAAACAGGAGGATATTGAGGAATGGTAATTGATTTTCATGTACACTGCTTTCCTGAGGAGATCGCAGGACGGGCAGTGACTGCATTAGCTGAAAAGTCGAATATCCCGCCGAGATCTGACGGTACAGTAGCAGGTATAAGGGCTTCCATGAAAAAGGCCGGCATTGACAAGTCTGTGATGCTGAGTATTGCCACGAAGCCCCAGCAGACGCAAAAGATAACACAATGGGCGCAATCGGTTCAGGATGAAGGCATTATAGCGTTTGGAAGTATACACCCTGATTGCGCTGACTGGAAGGACGAGATAAAGAGAATCTGTGAAGCCGATTTAAAAGGTATAAAGTTTCATCCGGAATATCAGGACTTCTATGTGGATGATCCAAAGTTATTTCCCATCTATGAAAAAGCGGTGGAAATGGGTCTAATCATCATGTTTCATGCAGGAGCGGACTTGGGTTTTCAGCCGCCTGTCCATTGCCCTCCTCCCAGATTGAGAAAAGTCGTGAAAGCATTTCCGGGAGCCAAAATTGTTGCAGCACACATGGGGGGATACGACAGCTGGGACGATGTTGAACGCTATCTTGCCGGTGAACAGCTTTACATTGATACTTCATTCAGTCTTCATAAAATGAGCAGGGAACAGTTTGACAGAATTGTCGGAGTACATGGCTTCGAGAGGCTTTTATTCGCTACAGATTCACCATGGAAGGATCAATCGGAAGAGATTGAGTTGTTAAAGAGCCTGAACCTCCCTGATGATGTTCTGCAGGCCATTTCCGGCGGAAATGCGGCGAAATTGCTGGGGTTGACTTGTTGATGCATTTCAAATAAAATATAAAATAGCTATATACAATGAAGGTAACAGATAACGCGGCTTTCAATTTACTGGAGGTATTAGAATGGTAAGAAATGAGAATCAGGCCGAAGGTGTACAAAACGCAGATAAACCCCAGGGGTCGCAGCAGAGACCTGAGAAGCAAAGGCCCGAGCAGCAGAAACCTGAATATCAGGGGCGTAACCGCAATAACAATCAGGGCGGTGGTCAGGGGCAGAATCACGGCGGCATACAGGGGAATCCGCAAGTCCAGCGTGTTCAGAACCAACCCCGGCAACAGGGCGTCAATCCGAGTAACATTGCACAAGGACAGAGCCGCAGGGAGGGCCATATCCTGAATCAAAGCCAGAATCAGAATAAGTCCGACCAGGGAAGCCAAGCCGTCAGCCAGACTGTCAGCCAGGTGCAGCATACGCAAACCCAGCCCAGGAATAATCCGCAGAATCAGAGGAGTCAGCCTGAACGACATGACGGATTTCAAAAAGAGGGCGGACAGAACAAAGGTTTTTACAGGAGCAGGGAAAGTGAAAGGGATAGCCAGCCAAGACAGCGTACGGTCCAGCCTTCGGGCAGCAGGTACAGCGGTCCGAGAATCAGGGCTGAAGAAACGATTGATGATATAAAGGAAGATATTATACGACTGGAAAAGGAAATCGAGCTTGAAATGAAGGAGATCAAGAGCCTTAAGCTTTGATGTGCAACCCAAGCCCGACACGGAGGTTTTGAAGTGCTGCTTGCAATTAATGTAGGGAATACAAATATACGTATTGGTGTATACGAGGCGAAAAAGCTGATAGCGCATTGGAAGCTTGGAACAAACAGGACATGGACATCTGATGAATTCGGGATGTTCTTCATGAGTTTCTTCAGCAATGAGAAACTGGATGTTTCAGACGTGGAAGCGGTTATTATTTCTTCGGTCGTGCCTCCAATCATGTTTTCACTTGAACATGCGATGAATAAATATATTAAGAAGAACCCGATTTTAATAGGACCGGGAATCAAGACCGGTATCAATATAAAATATGAGAACCCGCGTGAACTTGGTGCGGACAGAATAGTCAACGCTGTAGCGGCTTATGAAATCTATGGCGGACCGGTCATAATTGTGGATTTCGGCACCGCCACCACCTTCAATGCAGTTTCCTCAAAAGGCGAATTCCTTGGAGGAGCTATCTGCCCGGGCATAATAATATCGGCGGAGGCACTGTACCAGCGGACAGCAAAGCTGCCCAGAATAGATCTGGCAAAGGTTGAGGCCGTTATTGGCAGAAATACTTCGGTCAGTATGCAGTCAGGTGTTTTCCATGGCTATGTCGGCCAGGTGAACCATATTGTAAACAGGATCAAACAGGAGATGAAGGAAGATCATATCAAGGTCGTTGCAACAGGCGGACTGGCCAAGTTTATTGCAACAGAGGCTGAAACGATAGATGAAGTAAATGGCCGTCTTACACTTGAAGGCCTGAGGATTATATACGAAAAGAATAAGAACGATATAAGAGAGGGAGATCAATCATAAGCAGCTGGAATATCCCCGTTTACAACGCAATAAAGGCCTACACGGGCACAAACCCGCTCCCTTTCCATATGCCCGGACATAAACTGGGTATGGGCATACCAGCTGAATTTCTTAAAGAGATCGAAAAACTGGACCTTACTGAGATATCCGGGACAGATAACCTTCACAATCCTACAGGTGCCATAAAGGAAGCACAGGAACTGGCGGCTTCAGCTTTTGGCGCCAGGAGGAGTTTTTTTCTTGTGAATGGCAGCACAGTGGGTCTGCATGCATCTATCATGGCAATTTGCCGTCCGGGGCAGCGCCTGATTGTCGGACGTGACTGCCACAGGGCGGTTATCAATGGGATGCTGCTTGCCGGTGTAACACCGGTATATATATTGCCGGAATATTCTGAAAATTTCAATCTGAATACGGGTATTACTGCCGCTGCTGTGGGGAAAGCGCTTGAAACAGCGCCGGATGCTGCCGGTGTGTTGATAACAAGGCCGAACTATTATGGGGTATGCAGTAATATCGAAGAAATCGCCGATGTCGTACATGCTTATGGTAAGCCGCTGGCTGTTGATGAGGCTCACGGCGCTCATCTGGCGTTTAGTCCCAGGCTTCCGGCAAGCGCATTGGAAGCAGGGGCGGATATCTGCGTTCAAAGCGCGCATAAGACTTTGCCGGCATTCACGCAGGGAGCATATCTGCATATTGGTTCTGACAGGATCGATGAAGAAAGGCTTTGGTATTTTCTTGACATGCTCCAGACCACGAGTCCTTCCTATGTGATAATGACTTATCTTGACATCGCCAGGGAAATCATGCAAAAAAATGGTGAAACCCTGCTGGGTAGACTTTTGGACAGTATTGAAGCCTGTTGTGCCCGGATGGCTGCAAGTGGGATAAGAGTACTTGGGACGGACGATGTGCCGGGATTTGGATTCGATACGACACGGATCACCGCGAATATGTCGGGACTTGGTATGACCGGCTATCATGCCGAAAATCTGTTAAGAGAAAAATACAACATACAGGTCGAGATGTCGGATTTGTACAATATTGTATGTATAAGCACTGTGGCGGATGATGCCGTCAGAATTTCGAGATTGTTTGACTCACTGCTGGGTTTGAAAAAGGTTTGCGGATACGGTGTGAAGCCGTCGGAGATAGTATATAGGGGACTGACATTACCGGACAGTGTTGCAGAGCCTTCAGGAATAATAAATGCATTACCGGATAGAATAGCGCTTGAAAATGCCGCAGGACGGATCAGCAGGGAAATCATTTCCCCGTATCCCCCTGGAATGGCGCTGGTTTGCCCCGGAGAAAAATTCACTGCTGAGACGGTGGATTATCTGGTACATATACGGCAGTGCGGCGGTATTGTTCATGGAATCGATGAAAATGGAAATGTTGTTGTGGTATAATGTAAGGGGACACACCTCAACAGGAAGTGTGTCGCTGGGGTCTGAGGAATGTCCCCTTTTGACGCTAAAGCAATATGGGACACACCGGAAGAACAGAGGTCAGAAGTCAGAAGTCAGAAGTCAGAGGTTAGAAGTCAGAAGTCAGAAGTCAGAGGTTAGAAGTCAGAAGTCAGAAGTTAGAAGTCAGAAGTCAGAAGTCAGAAGTCAGAAGTCAGAGGTTAGAAGTCAGAAGTCAGAGGTTAGAAGTCAGAAGTCAGAGGTTAGAAGTCAGAAGTCAGAGGTTAGAGAACAGATTTAAGCCTTTCTCTGAGGCAGTACCTCAAGTCTGTTCTCTAGTATCTGGTTTCTGTTCTCTGTAGTTTCGGAATGTCCCCTTTTGACGCAAATGCAATTAGGATTACTCTTTTGAAAAACTGTATTGGTGGTATATATGATAAGAGGACTTTTTATTACGGTCGAGGGCACGGATGGAAGCGGCAAGACCACGCAGATAGTACGCATGCAGGAACACCTGGTTTCACTTGGATGTGAAGTGCTGCTGACGAGGGAGCCTGGTGGGACCCGGATCAGTGAGAACATCAGGTCGATCATTCTCGATCCTGTATATACTGAAATGTCAAACACTGCCGAATTGCTGCTTTACTCAGCGGCACGCGCACAACTGGTTGAACAGGTGATCAGACCCTCTATCGCTAAAAGCATCACAGTTATTTGCGACCGGTATATTGATTCTTTCTATGCATACCAGGGTTTTGGACGGGGAACGGGATACGAATTGCTTGAGAAGATAACCGGAATAGCAGTAAATGGAACAATACCCGATATTACATTCTTTTTTGATCTGGATCCGGAAATAGGACTAAAAAGAAGATTTGCCGCAACCGGAAGCGACAGGATTGAAAATGAAGTTATAGAATTTCACAGGAAGGTATACAAGGGTTATAAAATACTGGCAGGCAGATATCCCGAGAGGATAAGGACGATTGATGCTTCAAGGCCGGCTGATGAGGTTTGGCTGGATGTAAGAAGACAGCTTGATATGATCCTGGGTTTTGTTAAATCGGTTTAGTTTAACTCATTCTCATTCTATCATAGGGAGGGTAAACATATGAAACTTGTATTTGCTATTGTTCACGATGAGGACGGCTCGAAGGTTATGGAAGAGCTTAACAAAGGTGGGTTCAGTGTCACGAAGCTTTGCTCGACAGGCGGCTTCCTGAAAGCCGGGAACACCACATTGCTGGTTGGTGTTGAAGAGGCAAGCCTGGATACAGTGATGGACATTATCAAAAAGAAATCCAAGAGCAGAAAACAGGTTATCAATTCATCCATGACCCCGAACGGTATGGGAGGAATGTTCATACCCTATCCTGTGGAAGTAATAGTAGGCGGTGCTACGGTATTCGTACTTGATGTAGAGCGTTTTGAAAAGGCATAAGGCACAGGTGACAGCAGCCTTGCCGGGAGGTATGGTTTGAAGGTACAGGAAACGCTGGGCAATACATCAGGGATGCCAAACCTGACTGCCAGGGAGGATATCAAAGTTAAGTCCGGCAGCGGTGTGGAATTTCATAATCAACTGGTGAAAGCGGAAAATACGAATTACGAACAGCATCTTGAGAAGCTTGTCAATGATATTGTCAAGCAGGGTCAAACGCTGGCAAAAAGAATTGATGTACGGGAGCTTATGTTATACAAGGGCCTTATCTCCGAGTTTATAGAGATGGCACTCGGCGGTTCGAGGAAGTTTTCCAAGCAAAGTCTTCTGGACAGGCGTGGCAGGCATAAAGTGTATGCGCTGGTTAAAAATATAAATGCCGAGTTGGATTTGCTGATGCAGGATGTTATGAGCGGGGAAAAGGACAATATCAGTCTGCTTAAAAGGCTTGATGATATAAGGGGATTGATTATGGATATATTCATGTAAACTAAGGTTTGCATCTAATGCAAACCTGTTAAGGCAGGGAGATTCAATGGATTTTGATGGTATAATCGGGCAAAAACAGGTTGTTGGAAGCCTGAAACGGGCGTTTGCTGAAAGCAGGATTCCACATGCCTATATTTTTACAGGACCGGCTGGAATAGGGAAGAAAACGATCTCCCATATATTTGCCGGTCTTTTGTTATGTGAAAATCCTCAATCGGGAGCTGCCTGCGGCGTATGCCATGGGTGCCTGCTGTATGAAAACGGATCGAACCCGGATTACCGGAGGATTAATACGGAGGAAGCGAGTATTGGTGTGGATATGATCCGCGGGATACAGGGAGATGTCTCGATCAGACCCATGTACTCGAGACGGAAGGTATATATCATAGAGGATGCAGGAAAAATGACTGATCAGGCTCAGAACTGCCTTCTGAAGACATTTGAGGAACCTCCGCCGTATGTTGTGGTCATCCTGTTGGCCGTAAATTATGAAATGCTTTTAGAAACCATACGGTCGAGAGCGCAGCGACTTAATTTCACAAAATATTCCTATGAACAGGTTTGTCAGGCATTAACCGGGAAATACGGCAGGGGATCAGGACGCATGGGCGGGCAGTTGACGCAGTCAACGACCAGCACCGGTTCACTTGAACTTGCTGCAGGCTATGCGGACGGAAATATCGGTCTGGCACTGGAACTGGCAGAATCAGGAGAATTCATGCTGCTTAGGGAAAAGACCATTGAGCTTCTTGCGGGTGTTGCAAAGGGAAGAATACAGGATATCATGGAATTCACAGCTTTCATGGAGGAAAACAAAGATAGCGCGGAACTGTTGCTTGGCACATTGCTGCTTTATTACAGGGATCTGCTGGTAGTATGTGAGACAGGAAATGAAAAAATGTTGATTAATTCGGATAAAAAGGATATTATATTTAATAATGCCCGAATGTACCGCAGCAGCAGGCTTTTAGACAATATTACGGCCATAGAGGCTACCCGCAGGGCATTAAAACAGAACGCGAATTATCAGCTCGCTATAGATAACATGCTTATAAAACTTCGGGAGGTTTAATAGATGGTAAAGGTGGTTGGAGTAAGATTCAAGAAGGCTGGAAAGGTATATTACTTTGACCCTGATCAGTTCAATATAGAAGCCGGCACTAACGTGATTGTCGAGACTGCCAGAGGGGTGGAGTTTGGCGAAGCGGTCATTACGGTACGTGATGTTACTGACGACGAGATCGTCGCACCGTTGAAAAAAGTGATGAGAATTGCGACGGATGAGGATGTGAAGCATGCTTCGGAAAATAAAAGAAAAGAGAATGAGGCGTTTGCCACATGTCTTCAAAAAATAAAAGACCATAATCTGGATATGAAGCTGATTGAGGTAGAATACACGTTTGACAATAATAAGATCCTATTCTATTTTACAGCGGACGGTAGGGTTGATTTCCGGGAACTGGTCAAGGATCTCGCGGCCGTTTTCAAAACACGCATCGAGTTGAGGCAGATCGGGGTCAGGGACGAATCTAAAATGATGGGCGGCATCGGTGTCTGTGGGCGCGTACTTTGCTGCAGTTCCTATCTTGGGGAGTTCCAGCCTGTTTCTATTAAAATGGCCAAGGAACAGGGACTATCACTAAACCCGACCAAAATCTCAGGAACCTGCGGTAGGCTGATGTGTTGTCTCAAATATGAGCAGGATGCCTATGAGTATCTCATCAAGAGGGCGCCGAAGGCAGGCGCCATTGTAGATACGCCGGACGGTCAGGGTGTTATTGTCGAGACTTATCTGATCAAGGAGATTGTCAAGGTGAGGCTGGACAAGGGAAATGAGACCGATCTTCAGACATACAGGGTGGATGAAATAAAAGTGATCAAGGATGTTACATCAAAGGAAGACACGGATGCAGAAATAGAGGCGCTGAAAGCTCTTGAGGATTAGCACTTTATCGAATAATATTAGTTTAGGGTTGTTAGAGGAATAGGTTCGATTTTATTTTTCCATTTATTTAGTAAAAAGGTGTTTTCAACTTTTCATATTGGTGGTAAAATAATAGCGGCTTGTTTAAAAAATAACCAAGTACCATAAAGTTTGAGGAGGTGTTTCCTAAATGGCATATTTTATAAATGATGATTGTATAAGTTGTGGTGCATGCGAATCTGAATGCCCTGTTTCCTGCATATCAGCGGGTGACAGCAAGTATGTTATAGATGCAGATGCTTGCATAGAGTGCGGTGCATGTGCAAACGTGTGTCCTGTAGAAGCTCCGAAGCCGGAGTAATACTAAAGTGGAACGGTGGGGTCAGGTGTCGGCGCTTAGTCGATGCAGGGCTCCTTGTTTTTTATTTTCTTGTTTTTATTAATAGATTACTTGGTGGAGGCTTTTTTGGATATTGGTATTTGTGAGAATGAAAGGCTTGATGATCTGCAGTATAAGGGGCTAAGGCTGCTTCAGAAAAAAGACGGTTTCTGTTTTGGGGTAGATGCAGTATTGCTTTCCCATTTTGCATGTGTCTCAAAAAACGATAAAGTGATCGATCTTGGTACCGGAACCGGTATTATTGCTGTATTGCTGGCTGCGAAAAAGGCGCCTCGCAAGGTTGTCGGTCTGGAAATACAAGCAGATATGGCTGAAATGGCGTCCCGGAGTGTAAGCCTGAATGGTCTTGGGGATAGAGTCGAAATTGTCTGCGGTGATATAAAGGAAGCTGTGCAGCTTTTTGGTGCGGCAAGCTTTGATGCCGTGGTAGCGAATCCTCCGTATATGAGCCGGGGGGGAGGCCTCTTAAATCCTGCTGATACCAAGGCGGTAGCCAGGCATGAGCTCTTATGTACGCTTGAGGATGTTGTATCGGCCGCAGCGAAGCTATTGTGCACAGGAGGCGGATTCTCCATGGTACACAGGCCGCAAAGGCTGTCTGATATTATTTACAGCATGCGAAAAAATTCAATAGAGCCCAAGCATCTTCAAATGGTCCACCCATCGCCCGGCAAGAGACCAAATCTTGTACTGATCAGCGGTACACGCAATGGAAACCCCGAGTTGAAGGTCCATGAGCCGCTTTACATATATGACAGCAACGGGGAGTATTCAAAAGAAATCAATGAAATATACTGCAGAAAATAAAACGAAAGGCAGATAAAAATTTGAGTAATTCTGGAACGCTGTATCTTGTCGCAACTCCTATAGGAAATCTTGAAGATATCACGCTCAGGGCGATCAGAGTCATGAAAGAAGCGGATTTGATTGCTGCCGAGGATACGCGGCAGACCATAAAGCTTTTGAATCATTTTGAAATAAAGAATATATTGGTCAGCTATCATGAGCATAACAAGATAGAAAAAGGGAAAGATCTTGTGAGACAGCTGCTTGAGGGCAAAAACATCGTACTTGTATCGGATGCGGGTTGCCCGGGAATTTCAGACCCCGGTGAGGAGCTGGTCAAGCTTGCCATAGAACAGGGAGTGCCGGTAACAATGGTACCTGGGCCGGCAGCAGTTATAACAGGTCTGGTATTGTCGGGTCTGCCAACCGGGCGGTTCAGCTTTGAAGGCTTTTTACCCATGAATAAAAGAGTGCGCAGCGAGCGCCTGAAATCTATAACAGAGGATACAAGAACTCTTGTGTTTTATGAAGCTCCACATAAGCTCTGCTATACGCTCAAAGATCTCCGTGAGGCTTTTGGAAACAGAAGGATCAGTCTGGCCAGAGAACTGACAAAAAGATTCGAAGAAATTATCCGTTGTACACTGGACGAAGCGATTCAAAAGTATGATAACGAAACGCCAAAGGGAGAATTCGTGCTTATTCTTGAAGGAGCTGACGAAGAACTCCTTAAGGAAGCAGAGAAGAACAGCTGGATGGGGATAAGCCTCGAGGAACACCTCGGAATGTACACGGAAAAAGGTCTTGACAGGAAAGAAGCCATGAAAAAGGTCGCTGATGAAAGAGGAATCAGTAAAAGGGATGTTTACAACGCCCTTTTATGCAAATAAGCTATGTCAGGCAATACTTTTTGCTGCTAAAAGTTATTTGCAGATACTTATTGTATTTGATAAAGAAACTGCACATATATGTATGTTGCAGAATAAATAAAGTAAGCGCAGCAATTCAAAGCAAGAACCGTCCCGAGCGCCACGAGGCGCGCTGTAAGAAGTAGCTGCGAATGCTACATACTTTTATTACAGTGTATGATTCAACGGATGTGCATGGATCTATTCTATTGTTAATGAGAGTGAATAAGACACCGTTATGCCAGGGCAATCATGACCACCCGCTTAGCGGGTGGTTTGTGCCAGCCCTATAAGGGCATGTTACTTGCTTAAGCCTTAAGGCTTACTGAATAGTTTGCCAACCGCATTATATT
>WSSedL1CaDRAFT_10001970_pt1 | contig 11077 bp, 5 predicted proteins | sample WetSurSL1Cattail_FD_9464 | JGI IMG/M metagenome (IMG submission 9464)
ATTCCTTTACAAAGGTTAATTTATTATCCGTTGTATATTCTATTGCATCAGAATAAGTATCTGAACCTAAATTATAATAGCCATCTTCCATTTTAACTCCGGTAACGCATTGGGGTAAATATTTATGCGTTTTATTTGTTCTAATATCCAAACCAAGAGTCCCAGTATATTGAAGACCTTGAATTATCGTATAATTGAGAAAAAATCCAACTCTTGCGGTCCGGGTATCAGTTCTATTAGTAGCCTCTTCTACCATAGCAACCGGATTATAAATGTATTTAGAGTCAAAGGTTCCCTGGAAATTGCTTTCCGGAGTAAAATAAATACTTGAACGTGTTCCATCATCATTGATATAATACGGACTCATATTAGGCATTTTAGTCATAGCCATACCTCTAACGGAAGGTAAATCATCATCATCTACAATATCACCATCAGACCAAGATGCATTAGTAGTACTTTGTAAATATTGCAAATTAGAAGTGATATTTAATTTGTCAGAAAACTTATAAGTAACTTTAGCTGTTGATGTTAGTCTTTTCAATCCGGTTCCAATGGTTGTACCTCTTTCTTTTAAATATCCAAGAGAAATCATATAAGTTGCCTTTTCCCCTCCTCCACTCATTGATAATGAATTATCAGTTGTGTAACCTACCTGAGAAACCTCATTCAGCCAATTTGTATTTTGATTATATTCGTCAAAATATGTCCAATTTTCATCAAAAGCAATTTCTTTTGTGTCATATAGTAATGATAAATAAGACTCTGAAGAAGAAGACCCCAAATCATTTACAGTATTCCATATTGCATCTTCAACCAAGTTTACATACTGAGAACCACTTAACATAGGTATAGGCTTAGGCTCCTTTTGGTAATCAAATTTTGAAGAAAGCGAAAACCGAGTTTTACCTTTTGTCCCCTTTTTAGTTGTAAATAACAAAACTCCATTTACTCCTGCAGACCCCCATATTGAAGTAGCAGCAGCATCTTTTAATACTTCAATAGATTCAATATCATTAGGATTAAGATTTACCAATGCCCCTAAATCTTCGTCTGAAGCAGTAGAAAAATTAAAATCGCTATTTATTGAAGTGCTATATGGTATTCCATCAACAACTATTAAAGGATCCGATGAGGCAGTTAAAGATGATGTTCCACGAATACGTATCGAACTTTTAGAACCAGGATCTCCACCTGTTACGATATCTACATTAGCTAACCTGCCTTGCATTGATTCTGTAATTGATGTCATTGGTGAAGATTCCAGATCTGACATATTAAATTTTTGAGATGAAGATGTTTGCTCCCTTTTTGAGACCCCAAATCCATCCTTTTCAGATTTTTTACCAACAACATCTAGTTGATCTAATGTTTTAACATCGTCTTCTAATACAAAATTCAAAGTTTTTTGATTAGTATAAACAACTTTTTGCATTTTATAACCAATAAAAGAACAGGTTATTGTAAGGTTTTTATCATTAGGAACAGCTACCCTGTAATTACCATTCAAATCTGTTACAGTCCCTGCTAATGCACGGTTTTGAGCATTTTCAATATAAATATTTGCACCAATAATAACTTCACCTTTAGGATCTTTAACAGTTCCATTAATAACCCTGTTCTGAGCTGAAACTGAATAAAATGTCGCTAGAAGAAATAATAGAATAATATTATATTTTAGAATCCCGCTTTTTTTATTGATAACTTGTAAATCAATAAATCGAGATAAATATTTCTGAAAAAAATTCATAAATTTCATCATAAATATATTTATAGGTATTTATAATTTTATAAAACAGAATCAATCAAATAAAGAGCTCCATCTGAATATATCCGAGGAAGCGCATTGACGATAGTTGCTGTATTTCCGCTACCTATCTGCACTTTTAAAGAAGTCCCGTCATCTGTTAGTTTAATTGAAGTAGTTGTGCCACTTATTTTTTGAATTGTTTTAAACGTTCCGGAACAATTTGTTCCAGCGAAAAAATAATCTGATAAATTGTTTGTAGAAACAGGTATAAAATATTTTTTCAGATATAATTTTAAATCTGCTTTGCTTGTAGGTATATCAGTAGCTGATGCAATAGATGTATTATTGGGTGCAAAAATTACAAAATTTTCACCACCTAATAATGAAGTAATACTATCAGCAGAATTATATCCAGCTGTGGTCAACAGATTAATAAACGAGGAATAATCTCCTAATTTACTTATATCTGTAGAAAGTGAAAATACACTTTTAAGAACCGATTCATCTTTTACCAGTGCATTATTCGCTTTGTAGGCATTTCCATTAGACCAGCTACCTAAATTAGTAGGTTTTACATAAGTCGAATTTTCAAATAAATCAGTACTTTGAACCCCACTATCAGAAAGATACAAATAACTAAAAGAATTCATAGTATGGTAAACCTTTATATTGGATACCGTTGTGAATAAATCTGTTGCAATATGATTGTATACAAAAATTTTCATTGCACTTGTACTCATTGCAACTTGGCCAGATGTTCCATCAACAGAAATACTCTCATCTCCATATACTTTAGAATCTCCTTCGTCCCAATAAATACTGCTTCCCTGAAAAGTAACAGATGTAATTGCTGTATCTGTTGGAATAAAAAGAATTTCATTAATTGCACTACTCATTAGCGGTTGTACCATACTGGTTTTATCCAACATATACATAAATATTTTATATCGGGGGTCTCTAAAAACAGGTCCGGTTATGCTTTTAAACATTGGAGGAACAATTACACTCGTTAATCCATAAATTGTTCCATTGGAACAGATTTTTTTATAAGAAACATCAGCATCCGGATCAAATGAAATTGTACTATTATAACTGCTTTTTATTGTATTATTCTTAATTTCCCCAGGAAATACAATACTACCTTGATATACATGATTGTCCAATAAATATTTTATAGGTAAAAAATCTACTTCAGAGATAGAATTGTAATAACCTGACCAATAACTAGAGAAAAAACTTTCTAAAGCAGAATTCTTGGGAGCAAAAACGTTAAATGCTTTATATGCTAATGTTGCCAAATCTGCATAATCGGCTAAACTACTTTCACCATTATACGACCATTCAGATGCAATATAGGGAAGACCGTTGTGTTCAAAAAGATATAATGAATCGCCAGAAGTAGCATAATCGGCAGTTAAATCAGAACTATATACAAAATTTGAAAAACGATCATACATAGTTATAAATTCAGAATAATCGCTCTGCTTGGTTAATTCTTTATGAACTGTTTCTAAAGGTTCTAAAGCACTATTAATTAAATATACATACCCATTATCTGTAGGAATCGCATATTCACTCACAGATGCATTTGAAACATTAAACCCTCCATCTGTGCCTTTCCAAGTACTATTTGGATAAAAATATTCATAATTATATTCAGCATCAATACCCTTTGTATTAAAAATATAACTTGAAAATATTGGTAAAAATCTTTCTTTGTGATATACATCCTTATATTTTTCAGTTGTGACATCATAGGTACTTTCAATCGAATCTTTACTATGAGTTCTAAACTTAAAATACATTCCATATAAAGCTGAACTTGCGTTAACAGAACCATCTGGTTGATAATTTGCTAACATCGATTTAGTAAAAGAATAATACAACAAATGAAAACCAACCAATTTTTTTAGTTCTTCAGAAGATATATCATTAATAGAAGTGTAGTTATTACTGGAAAGATATTCTTTCATAGCATTATCATTGGGTGCCATCACGGTTAAGATACCTTTTCCATTTAATAAATCTTTGTATCCTGCTTTTTCAACAGCAGCCAAAAAGATGGTAAAATCACCTCTGTCAGTTAATACCTCCCAGGCATTTCCCTTTAAATAGCTGGGTCTTTCGTAGAGCTCATTTTCATTATCGCACGAAGTGGTTATGGTTATAAGTATAACCAATAATACCCATGAATAACATTTTAAACGTCGCAGCATAGTTTTTAATTTAGTTATTTATATATTTTGATCTTGTAAGTTTTTGGACACATTTTATGGGTAAATAAGTTTTCTTATAGTAGTTCTTAAATTACTTTTTTGTCCCAATCATAGTATCACCTTTATTGCAGTTAAAGGTAATGTTAAGAAATGTTAAAAACTTATAATTTTAGTCAAAAAACAGGGTAAAAATTGACACTTTTAAGAAATGTCAATTCTATATATTACTAGTAATATGATAGTTGCCAAATTTTACCATAAACGCACCAAAGAATTGCCTATTTAGATTTATTAGAACGCAAAACCTCTGTTGGGGTAATATTATATTTCTCTTTAAAACATTTTGTAAAATATCCGGCATCACTAAATCCTAATTTAAACGCAATTTCGGATACCGTAAATTCGGAGGTTTCCAATAACTGATGTCCTCGTTTTAATTTCATCTCACGTAAAAATTCAACAGGAGCTAAACCCGTTAAACCTTTCAGTTTTTTAAAGAATGTTGTACGACCTAACCCAACCGTAGTGGCTATTTTATCTACGCTAAAATCAGGATTTCCTATATTCTCTTCTATAATTTTCATAACGTCTTTAAGAAACTGTTCATCTTTAGGAGTAACCAAAACTTCATCTGGTGAAAGATCCATCACCTTTACCGGGTTGTTATATTTTTCGGCTAATTTCTTTCTTTGCTCTATTAACGCATTAATTCGGGTGTTTAGCAAATCCATGTTAAATGGTTTTGTCAAATAAGCATCAGCTCCATATTTAATTCCCTTTATAATGTCCTCCATACCTGATTTTGCAGTTAAAAGAATTATAGGAATATGGCTTGTTTTNAAATCGTCCCGTATTTTTTCAACCATCTGAATTCCGTCCATTTTAGGCATCATGATGTCGCTAATAATTAAGTCCGGACTATATTTTAATGCACCATTCAATCCCTCGAGTCCATCTGTTGCCGTATAGATATTATATTCGGATTTTAAGCTATTTGTGAGATAATACAATAATTCCAAATTATCCTCAACAATAAGTAAAATGGGAGCATCTTGTTTTGAATGGAGCAACGTTTGCTTATCCATAGCACTTAAATCCGGCACTATTTCATTGGCAAATGCATGTCGATACTTTTCAACCGGGATAATATCTATATCAGACTTATTCTTATCGAAATGTTCATTACCCAATAAAATACTGATGGTAAAGGTACTACCTTCCCCCTCAATACTATTAACCTCAACATTTCCCTTATGCAGAGTAAGTATATCCTTTACCAAAGAAAGACCCAGCCCTGTACCCTTCGAATTTAAACCACTGGTTTCGTTTGATATGGCAAACCGTTGAAATAAATAGGGAATGCTTTCGGGAGCAATTCCAACTCCATGATCTTTAACTTCTATTTTTACAAGATTTTCTTCAGGTACAGATATTACAGATATCTCAATTTTTTTGCCTTCCGGAGTAAATTTAAAGGCATTAGATAAAAGGTTAAAGATTACGGAGTCCATTTTATCCGGATCTACCCAAACTTCTAATTTTTCAACATCTGAGTTGAAAGTAAAATCTATTTTCTGAGTTTTTGCCAGCTCTTTAAAACCTGTAAAAATATCCCTGACAAAAGAAACAATTTCAATTTCAGATACTTTCAACCGCATCTTTCCAGACTCTATTTTCCTGAAATCCAGAATATTATTTACCTGCCTTAAAAGACGATGAGCATTTTTGTCAACAATTTTAAGATATTCAAGCGTTTGCAGATCGCCCTCACCTCTGGAAATAATATCCTGAACGGGTCCCATTATGAGAGTTAAAGGGGTTCTTAACTCATGAGAAATATTGGTAAAAAAATGAAGTTTGAGTTCCGATAATTTTTGTTCGATAATTACTTTATTGCGTAAATGAAGTATCTCAATTATTATTTTCCAAATAATATAAGCAAGAATAATCAGAAAAATAAAATAACCTAACATAGCCCATTTTGTTTTCCACCAGGGCGGTAAAATTTCAATTTCCAGATTCTGACATTTATTTTCATCAAAAATACCGGTTGAAGAACACATTACCTTAAATGTATACTTTCCGGGAGGTAAATTTGTATAAGTAGCTTTACGCTGAAATTTAACGTAGTTCCAGGCATTTTCGAACCCTTCCAGTTTAAAAGCATATTCCAGCTTATCAGAATTCCTGTAATCCAAACCAGCATATTCAATACTAAAAACTGATTGATTGTGGTTTAATTTTACAGATTGTGTCAAATTTATAGATTGAGTTAAAGGGGAATGCTCTGAGCCAATTTCAATATTTTTGTTGAAAAGTTGAAAATTTACAAATAACATCCTGGGAGATTCATTTTCCCGGACAATCTTTTTGGGATTAAATGAATAAAAACCTTCATAAGCGCCGAAATACAAGTCGCCATTTTTGCTGGTACAACAAGCAGCTTCAGAAAAATTCAATTTTTTAATACCATCCAACTCCGAAAAGTTCGTAAAAGTTTCGTTTTTAGTATCAAACTTAGAAATACCATTTTCAGTAGCTAACCAAAGATTCCCTTGTTTATCTTCAAGCATACTCAAAATAATATCGATAGGCAATCCGTTTTCGGTTGTAAATACCTTAAATACAGGCTTCTTATTTTCAGAAGGATTTTTAATTACTTTGCACAACCCTCCGCCAAAAGTGCTTACCCAGATTTGTCCTTTTTTATCCTTTAAAATATAGTGGACATCATTATTGGATAAGCTGGTTTTATCCATAGATTCCTTTTGATACAATGAAAATTCAAAGTCTTCCGGGAGTTTGTTTTTTGTTCTGATAATTATTAATCCATTTGTAGTGCCAACCCAAATATTTTGATCATTATCTTCCTGAATATACCTTATTTTATCGCAGTTTGGATGCGGGTATTTTTTAAAGCAATTGCTATAATTTAAAAATTTATAAGTTTGTCCGGCCTTCACTAAAAGATTTATACCTCCACCATAAGTTCCTGCCCATATCCTTCCATGAGTATCTTCGAAAATATTATAAACCCAATTGTGGTTCAAACTGTTTTTATTGTTTGGATCAAATACAAAATATTCGGTTTTAAATTGCAACATCTCTGGGTTACCCACCGGTGTGGCTTTAATAATTCCACTCCCCTTAGTGCCAAACCAAAGAGCTCCTTCCTTATCCTGTGTGATACAATAAATAATCCCCTTAAATTTAATTTCATTTCCGGAAGATGATTCGCTGCTGAATATCTTTAATAATTTATGATTGCGTTTGTAACAATAAAGTTTCCCTTCTTTTGTACTTACCCACAAAATTTGATTATTGTCTTCAAATACAGCCCTAACCTCATTTGCAGTTAAAATGTGAGATTCCGGGGCTTGCTGGTTTAAATGAAACTTATCTTTAATAAAGCATATTTTTTCCAGACCTCTGGAATGAGTACTTAACCATAAATTTCCATAAGTATCTGACATGGCATAAGTAACCATGTTTGAAAATTTACGAGTAAGAGAACCAGGTTCATTGTAAAAATATTCTACCTCATCATCCTTTCTGTTATAATAACAAAAGCCGCCCCCTTTCAGGTTAATCCATAAATTATTGTTAATATCTTCATAAACATTAAAATAATCACCATAATAAACATAGGGACTAACCTTATCCGTTTTTTGAATAAAATGCTTAATTGTAAAATTATTATCGTTAAAACGGTAAATACCGGGGGTATTGGTTTCAATCCATATAAGACCGTATAAATCAGAATAAAAAGACATAGGGTATACCTGTCCGTTATCCCCGGGAATTTTTACACTTCTGAAAGTATTAAGTCCCTGCTTCCATTCAATAATATTTCCATCCTTGGTGCCAATGATTAGACTTTCAGAGGAATTTCGAATTAAACAACTAATATTAGGCTTACCGGGGATAGTATATGACTCATAAGCCCCAGTCCGGATATTCACATTATAAAACTTACCGGAAGCTGTACCAAACCATAAATATCCATAATTTTCGTATTTACAGGTTATCGTTTGGCCATTAACCATTTTACAAAAGTCTTTTAAACTTTGTATTCCGGTGATAACATTTAATCCATCACCTGAAGATATCCAGGTATTATTTCCGGCATCCTCGTGAATAAAATTAACTTTATCACTGTTAATTTTATAATTTCCATACGAATATTCCGAATAAAGATGTACTGTAAATTTTTGAGTCAGGCTGTCGGTAGAAATTTTATAACAACCTTTGTTATATGTTAAAAGCCAAATATTTCCCTTTGGTGTAGAAATAATCCGGGCTATATTAATTTCAGTTTTTGATTTTTGAAAGATCTCAGGAATTGATTGAAATGTTTCGGTTTTACGATTAAAACGGTGTACTTTCTCATCGTAAGTTTTTACCCACAGATTACCATATTTATCTTCCTTAATGTCGTCAATACGATTGTGCGACAAACTATTTACTCCACCTGGCTCAGATTTATAAGTGGTAAAATGATATCCATCGAATTTATTTAATCCATCCCAGGTTCCAAACCACATTAACCCCAAATGATCCTGAAGCATGCACATAACGCCACTATGCGACAAACCATTGTCGGTGGAATAATGGTATATCATCCCTTCCGGTGATTTATTTTCAGTTTGACAAAAGGCTGTAGTGAAAAAACTTACAAATAAAAACAGTATAGATTTTATTCGCATAGTAGATTTAAATATGGTGTAATTATAAAATGATTTCACAAATGTAATGAAATCCGGAAAAAAATCAGGTTAATTCATATTTAAAACCATTTCGCCAACAGAATTTATCTCCTCTTTTAATTCGGTAATTAGTGATTTATATTTAGAGATTGCTAGTTCCGATTTTTCTTTTTCGTTACCCAATTTTTCACTTGACCTTTTAACTCCAGAAACAAGTTCCGAAATTTCTTTTAACGAATTGAGCATACTGTTCGAAATAGTAACAATTTCGTTGGAAATAACGCGAAACCCCACCCCTGCAGTGCCGGCGATGTGAGCTTCAATGGAAGCATTTAGCCCGAGAATCTTAATTTTATCAGATATTTCTTTGTGATAAGACAGAATCTGTTCGGTACGGTTCATGCGATTTTGCGAAATCTCTATTCGTTCAAACAAGGCATCGGTTAATTCTACCAATGTATTTAATTGCTCAGACAAGTATGAGATTTTTTCGTTAAAATTTACAATAAACTGAGCCATATACTCGCCGGTCTTTATTCGTTTATTTACGTCAGAATCGATAGTAACCATCCCCACGAGTTCATTATCTTTAACTAAAGGGACTAAAGAAGTATGCGTCCAAATTTCCTTTCCGGTTTTGGTAATATTCAGCGCTTCATAAGTAACCGATTCGTGCTGATTTATACATTTGTTTAACCTTTCGTGTATTAATGGATTAAAGCTTGTTTTTCGAATATTGTTTCCCAAAGTATTAGTAAATTCCTCGTACGAATATTCATATAATCTGGAAAAACTGTCGTTTACCCATTCAATGTCGCCCTTGGCATTCATAAGCATAATGGCATTCTGAGATTGATCCGTTACAATAGCAAGATTTTCGGCTGTTCTCAATTTTAATTTTAGCTCAGCTGTTTCTTTATTATTCAACTCATTTTGTGTTTCAAGACAATTCTCATAATATGTCTTTTGTTCAGTAAGTTTAGTTGAATATTTTTTTCTAAGTTTAAGAAAATAAAATACAGATAAGGCAAGGTATCCTATCCCGATGAAAGCTAATATCATTTTCGTTTGTTATTTTTTTACAATTATATACTTTTTATAGGGTTTTTCGTTACAAATTATAAGTATTTTTTAAATATATTTTTAATTTTATCAATAATACTCGGTTAAATAATAAAAATATTCAACATAAAAGATGGAAATCAGGCTATGTTCAAATATGAATTATTTCAATTTTTTGAACTATTAATAATTTTTAAGATTAATTTTATAGCTATTACCCAATTGTTAATCCCTAAAAATAAAATTTTATGTATCGCAGACTGTTTAAATTTGTAGTAACAACACTTACTATTCTTACGGCCAATCTGATAACGAATTATGCTTCAGAATACCTTATCGGATATAAAAGACACATGCGTCCCCTGGCTTTTACGTTAGTTGCCATGGGCATTATCACGTTAATTTTTTATCCTCTCTTTACCAAAATGGAAGAATGGCTAACCGAGCTCTCTGCAAGAATTGTAAAAAGCGGGCGTTCAATGGGAGGAAAGTATTTAGGGTTACTTCTTGTTTTTGCGTTAAGCCTTTGTATTCTTACCTATTTCTACACAAAACTATGGTATAGAATAGATCTTATAAAATCGCTGATTAACGGATCTATTTTAAATCTTTGGTAATATTTAGAGAATTATTTAAAGTTCAAACTCAGTAATTACAATTAAAGCAGCTATTTTTGCCACAAAAAAGATGAAATGTCAATGGGTGAGATTACTAAACGAAATAATCAAAACATCCAAAGATATTCCAAGTGACCTTTAATTAAAATTTTTGAACACATGAATTCAAATAAGGTTCCAGCAACTGAGCTTCAGGCACGTTTGGCCAGATTCAGAGAAATAATGGATAATAGGAACACCGGTTGGGAGATAGTATTTATTGCCAGTAAATTAAATCAATATTATTTTACAGGTACCATGCAGGAAGGGTTGCTCATTATACCCCGTGAAGGAAAAGCAATACATTGGGTTCGCCGCAGTTTCGAACGAGCCGTTGACGAATCGGAATTCTCCAGGATTAGTCCCATGGAAAGCTACCGCGATATAGCTGCTCATTATAAAAATTTCCCCGAAACACTTTACCTAGAGGCTGAGTTTGTTCCGCTGGCTATGCTGCAGCGACTTCAAAAATATTTCCCGTTTAAAAATACAAAACCAATTGACAACCAAATTTCGCAGCTTCGTTCTGTAAAAAGCAATTACGAAATAAAATTAATGGAACTTTCCGGTAAAATTCATCAAAAAGTACTTGAAGAAAGAATGCCGGCTCTCTTAAAGGAAGGAATGAGTGAAGTTGAACTCGCCGCTATTTTAAATACCACTCTGCTTGAAGAAGGCCATCAGGGA
>WSSedL1CaDRAFT_10001971_pt1 | contig 11075 bp, 8 predicted proteins | sample WetSurSL1Cattail_FD_9464 | JGI IMG/M metagenome (IMG submission 9464)
CGTAAGCGCCTGCGCCGGAAATTCAATTTGTTTAATATGCGGCAAGAATTTTTTAGCGTCTAAAAACACCGCATGCCCTCCAATAGGCTCTACAATTGGCACTCCGTATTCTTTCAATTTATTTCCGCAATACTCAACCTGCCCTATACGCGCTTTTATAGTATCAAAATCAACCATCTCGTCCATACCTCGCGCCATGGCTTCCATGTCTCTTCCGGCAAGACCGCCGTAAGTGTGCAGCCCTTCATACACAACGCACAGGTTGCGGGCTTCGTCAAACACTTTTTTATTTCGCGTAGCAAATATGCCGCCAATATTAACCATTAAATCTTTTTTAGCGCTAACCCAAAGACCGTCAAATGGTTTAAGCATTTCCTTAAGAATCTGAGCGATAGTTTTATCGGCAAATCCTTTTTCGCGCAATTTAATAAAGTATGCGTTTTCTACGGCTCTTGTCGCGTCAAACCACATTTTAATTCCGTGTTTTGCGCAATAAACGCTAAGCTCGTTTATATTCGCCATAGAAACAGGCTGCCCTCCGGCCATGTTTACAGGGCCTGCAATACATACATAAGGGATATTTTTAGCGCCGACTTTCTTTACTAATGCGTCTAATTTATTTAGGTCTACGTTTCCTTTGAAAGGATGTATTTTTTGTGGATCGTGAGCTTCGTCTATAATGATATCAACAAAAGTTCCGCCTGCTAATTCCTGATGGAGGCGCGTAGTAGTAAAGTACATATTACCCGGGATGTAGTCGCCAGGTTTAACTAATATTTGCGCTATGATATGCTCGGCCGCGCGTCCCTGATGAGTAGGAACAAAATAAGGCATCCCATAATATTTTTTTACGTTATCCCAAAGCGTATAAAAATTGCGGCTGCCTGCATAAGCTTCGTCTCCAATCATCATTCCAGCCCATTGATTATCGCTCATAGCGTTAGTGCCGCTATCCGTTAACAGATCAATGTATACGTCCTGCGAACGCAATAGGAAGGTATTGTAACCGGCTTCTTTGATTGCCTTTTCCCTAACGGCTCTGGTCGTCATTTTTATTTGTTCAACGACTTTAATTTTGAAGGGTTCGGCCCAGGATCTTTTGACTATTTTCTTAGACATAAAAACTCCCGAAGTGAATTAAAATTTATTATTGATTGAACTTACAAAAACAATCATAAGAAATAAAACAAATTTTCAGTGTTTTTATCAGGAGTCGGTGGCGCTTTTAAAAGCGCCTCGCCGATCTTATTGAGCCGAAATATATTCCTGCGTTTTATGCCCTTCGCCTGCAACGTTTTTTATATAACTCATGTCGTCCTTTGTTAAAAGAGACTCTACAAACGTAGTGCGGAATTGAAGCCCGGCGCCCGAATTTTTTATAAGTTGTATAGATTGCTCAATTACGTCATAGTCAAAATCCGTCCCAGTCAAAAGCTCATATTTTTCTTTTGGAGCCTTTATATCCATAGCAAAAAAATCTACACGCGAAGTTTCAATTAATTCTTTAATAATATCAGGCCTGCTGCCATTGGTGTCTATCTTTACCAGAAAACCCATCGATTTAATTACTCTTATAAAATCTATAAGATTGCCTTGAATAGTAGGCTCGCCCCCGCTAATGCATACTGCCTGAAGAAGATTTTCTTTTGTTCTCAAAAAGTTTATCACATCAATAGTTTTTAATTCCGCCTGTTTATCTGTAGCTATTAACTGCTTATTATGGCAAAACGGGCACTTAAAGTTGCAACCCTGAGTAAAAACTGTCGCGCATGTTCTACCTGGATAATCAATCAGAGAAAATTTTTGCAGTCCTGATATTTTCATTGCAGCGCCGCCGTTTTTCTTAATTTGAATTCTTCCCTCTTCCCTTCGTTCCATTGTTTTACAGGACGCAAATAACCGACAACTCTTGAATAAATTTCACATTCGCTGCCGCATTTATCGCATGTCTCATGTTCGCCGCTCAGATAGCCGCAGACAGGGCAGACGCTAAACGTTGGGGTTATTGAAAAATACGGGAGCTTATATTTATTTGAAATGGTTTTTATCAGCTCCGTTAAAGCTTTAGTATCGTTAATCCTCTCGCCAATGAATAAATGCAGAACTGTGCCGCCAGTATATTTAGCCTGAAAATCGTCTTGCAAATCAAGTATTTCAAAAAGATCGTCGCTATAATCGACAGGTAAAAAAGATGAATTAGTATAAAATGGCGGGAGCCCTTTAGCTGCGTCTTCGGTGTTTGCAAAGAAAGGATTTGAAAGGATTTTCTGATCGGCTAAAGCCAATCTGTACGAAGTCCCTTCTGCAGGCGTCGCTTCCAAATTGTAATTATTCCCGGTAACCGCCTGAAACTCAGTTAATTTGTTCCTCATATAATCCATTACGCGTAGAGAAAATTCTCTTCCTTTTTCTGAAGCGATGTTTTCGCCAAAAAAGTTTAGGCAAGCTTCGTTCATCCCAACAATGCCGATAGTAGAAAAATGATTTTTCCAATATTCGTCAAACCGTAGTTTTATATTTTTGAGATAGTGTTTAGTATAAGGATATAAACCGCTTTCAGTAAGCCGTTCGAGAGTTTTCCTTTTAATTTCAAGCGAGTCTTTAGCAATATTCATAAGCGCAGAAAGCCTTGCAAAAAAATCTTCCTCGCTGCCTGCAAGGCTGCCAATGCGCGGCAGGTTAATTGTTACTACGCCTACGGAACCAGTCAATGGGGCAGAGCCGAATAAACCGCCGCCCCGCTTTTCTAATTTGCGATTATCTATACGCAGACGGCAGCACATACTGCGCGCGTCTTCAGGCTGCATATCTGAATTAATAAAATTTGCAAAATATGGGATTCCGTATTTAGCGGTTACTTCCCACAGCTTTTCAAGATATGGATTATCCCAATCAAAATCTTTTGTAATATTATAAGTAGGTATTGGAAAAGTAAACACTCTGCCTTTTGCGTCGCCTTCGGCCATAATTTCCAGGAACGCTTTATTGAAAATATTAATTTCAGTTTGGAACTCTTTATACGTTTTTTCCTGCTGTTTGCCGCCAATCATAACGCCCTGCTCGGCGTAATAGGAAGGAACAGTAAGGTCCAACGTAATATTAGTAAATGGAGTCTGGAAGCCTACGCGCGTAGGCACGTTTACGTTAAAAAGAAATTCCTGCAAAGCCTGTTTTACTTCGGAGTAATTAAGCTTATCGTAGAAAATGAACGGCGCAAGAAGCGTGTCAAAGTTAGAGAAAGCCTGCGCTCCGGCAGCTTCCCCCTGCAAAGTATAAAAGAAATTTGTTATTTGGCCTAGAGCCGTTCTAAAATGTTTTGCCGGCAATGATTCTATTTTGCCCGGAGCTCCCTGAAAACCGTTAGATATGAGATCGTAAAGATCCCACCCAACGCAATAGACGCTTAACAAACCAAGATCGTGAATATGCAAATCGCCCTTAACATGCGCGTCGCGAATTTTATCCGGATATATTTCATTCAGCCAGTATGACTTGCTTATTTCCGTAGAGATGTAATTATTCAGTCCCTGTAATGAATAATCCATATTGCTGTTTTCATTTACCTGCCAGTCTTTTTTTTGCAGATACTGATCTACTAATCGGATATTAAACGATGAGGTAATTTCGCGCAGGCGCGTATGTTGCTCTCTATAAATAATATACGCCTTAGCAGTTTTTTTATAAGGCGATTTTAATAATACGTCTTCTACAATATCCTGTATCTCTTCTACTGTTGGAGTTGTTTCAGCAAATATTTTTTGCGCTATATCCAAAACAATTTGCGTTAACGAATCTGCAATATTTTCCTGAAATTCATTTGTAGACTTTGCCGCTCTTAATATAGCAGAAGAAATATTTTTATTACTGAAAGGCACAATCCTTCCATCACGTTTTTTTATTGTGTTCATTTTAATTCCATTTTTAAGGTAAACAAAAGATTGAACTACCGGGAGAAGATTAGCGGAACAATCAAGGAACAAACAGTTGACTTAAGGCTGTTTATAATAAAACCGCAAATCCGCTCCCGGATAGAGAGGAAAATTATTTTCTATAAATAAGGAGCGTGCCCGGATTAATGCCTCCGGCAGCGTATCTTGCCTTTTCAGTTCCATCAGTTGAAAACGCAACGACTTCTCCGTTCTGGTTAAAATCTTTTGGATTACCGCAATAAATTGTCTGAGTAGTTTTATCATACGCTATTGAATAAATAATTCCAAAATAACTGTTTACTTTTGTCCCTGTTATTATTGGGCTTGAAACAGTATGATTAGTTAAATTTACTCTTACTACGCCGTTGGAATTTATTGTTAAAATATCGTTGCCCACAAAACATCCTTCGCCCGGATTAGCATAGACGGCAATGCTATCGTCCACTGCAAGCGTGTTATAATCTATTTTAAACACTCCGCCTCTGCCAGTGGTATCTGAAAATGATCCGGTACATACTACGTAAATATTATTATCATCTCCTTTAATAACCGTTCTTGGATTAGTACCCACTTTAATTGTAGACACTACATTATCAGATGATAAGTCTATTACGCTTACTGTGTTAGCGTACCCAAATCCGGAATTTGCGACAAACAGCTTACCGTTCGATTCAACTATTCCTTCTGGCTTGCTTCCCACTTCAATTGTTTTTACGATTGCTTTAGTAGTTGGATTAAACTTTATAACTTTCCCGGTATAGCTTGTAACGTAACCGGCAGTCGAGTCTTTCATGTATATTTCTCGGGGATCGCTGTTAGAGCCTAAGTCGACATAGCCCAGGCTTTTAAACGTAGCAATATCAATGATCTCAATTTTATTAGAATTATCTACGGCAATGTAACCTTTGCCGTTAAGAATAACCATGTTGTTAGCATCGTCGCCCAACGATGCCGTGCTATTTTCCGAAGCATATACATCTTGCGTTACAGTTGACGTTTTAAAATCCAAATAACTTAAAGATGAATTATTATGACCGTAAACGCCTTCGTTTAGAATAAACATTCCAGTCGTTGTTTCCGGCGTTGTTACCGGATTATTATTATCATCCTTTGAACAGGACGTGAATGTTATTATTATACAAGTAAGAATTAAGCCATATAATAGATTTTTTTTCATAAGACCTCCAAATAATAAGTTAGTAAGTAAGTTGTTAAAGGCATTGGATACGATTGAATTACAAAGTAATTTTCTTTCGTCAAATTATAAGCAGTCAGAGAGAGAACGCTCTTTCTGCCAAGTATATTAAATTTTACTCCGGCTGAAGCGTCTAATAACATGTAGTCTGGCAGCTTGTAATAATTATCTGTAGAATAAAACGTCTGGCTTACATACGATGTTGAAACTGAAATATGAAAGATTGAATAATCCGCAGATAGCCCTATGTTTAGCCGATGCAACGGCGTATACATAATAAATTTATCATAAGACAAATCCTGTTCGGATGTTTTTGTTTTGCTTCTTGCATCAGTATAATTATACGAGGCCGTAAGACAAAACACGCTATCTGGAGTATGTTTTGTAAACGATAATTCAAATCCCTGCGATTCAAAGTTTGCAATATTTTTTGGTATTTGAATTGCCATGCGCGTAGGGACCCAGATAATTTTATTCTTCCCTTTTATATCAAAGTACGACGCAGATAACTGAGTCTGCCCGAACAGATTAAAATAGTAATCAAACCCCGCGTCAAGCCACTGATATTTTTCGCTGTTAAGATCGTAATGATTATACAACATTGAGTAATAGCGTTCATTAAAAGTCGGCAGGCGGTAATCGTTTCCAAAATTAGTTTTAAACGATAACCCGTTTATAAATTGCGGATATATTGCGGCTCCCAGTTTATAAGAAGTTGAATGCGCGTCTGCTTTCTTTGGCAGGCGTTCAACCAATTGCTCATTGGCAATTAATCCAGTTAGAACGATATTATTTATAAAAGATACTGGAGTATAAAATTGACGCTGTAAACCCGCTGAAAATCTATTAGCATGTCTGTTTATATTATTAACATAGCCGGGACCCGAAAGAAAACCCGTAAGGTTATATAAATTTGACACGTCAAATTCATAACCAGAATTAAACTTCCATTCGTCGTTATGATAATTAAATTTTGCGGATAGAGATACATCGTGCAGGTTAGAACCTTTATTGTCATTATTGTAATATAGTTCTCCGTCCGGATCGTCTATTTTAAGATACTGGTAATTATAATTTACGTTTGATGTTATAGAAGAGTTTTCATTAATTAAATATTCAGCATTCAGGATATTCAAACTTGAAGCTGTTTTATCCGACTCTCTGCTTGAACTTGTATTGTTTGTAGCCACAAAGCCAGGTATTCCGCTATTTAAATATGAGTAATTTGAATAAAATTTTATTTTTAGATTATCAATATCGCGGATAAAATCTCCGCTAAAAAAAGTTTTAGAGAACCAGGCATTTTCTCTTTCGTAGTCTTTATTTTCAAAATTATAATCGTAATGATTAGGCGAGTAAGTCCTTTCTGCCGTAACGCGGTATGAATAACCGCTGCATCCGTCTGAATAGTTTAGCCCGAACGATTTTAATAAATCGGAATCGAACTTCGCATGAAAATTCAAATGAGGTTTTTCTTCAAACGAATCCGTGTAGAGCTTTACTACTCCCCCCGGCGAAGAAAACGGCGTATCAAAATCGAAGCTTTTTAGATAATCAATTTTATCTACGGAATTAATATCAATCAAATTAAAATCAAACATGCCGGTTCGCAGATCGTTTACGCGCGCTTCGTTAAAAAGCACAGTAGTGTTTTCGCTGCTCATACCGCGGGATGAAACGCTCTTTTGCCCGCCGTAACCGCCGTAGTCTTTTACAAATAACGAGGACTGATTTTTAAGATAATCGCCTACCGACATATAACTCATCTTATCGGCAGTTTTAACTTCAAGCTCTTCTTTGAAAGACGAGTTATTTTTGTCCTGACGGCGTGAAGTGATATTTACTTCTTCTTGTTTTATTATTCGCGGCGATAAGGCTATGATTTTTTTACTTAACGCCGAATCATAGCTAAAGGATTTTTTATTATAAGCCACATGCTGAAACGTAAGCGTATCGCCTAAAGAAAACGCATTTAAAGAAAAAACTCCGTTAGCATTAGTAACAGCGCTTGCAGCGTTCCTTGACGAAGAAACAACGACCCTTTTAACGGGCAGATTTGTAGAGCTGTCTATTACTGAAACTTCCTGCGCATAAGCAGAAATGTAATAGAAAACAAACACGATAGAAAATAAATACTTCATAAGTATAAAACATTTTAGAAATATTGATTTTCTTCGAGAGGGAAATATAGCGGCGCTATAAAAAGATATGTATTGTTGAGATACAACATTTTAAGCTAACCACACCTCGCTCGCGAAGGTTGATTAAGAATATTTTACGGCAGGTCTCCTGGCTTAAAGATTTATTATACTACAAATCTTCTTACAGTTGCGCGTCAGCTCCGGATTCGCACCGGACTTCCCTATCATTCCCATTCTTACTGGGATACCGTAAATCTGTAAAAGAACGAAGGCAATATAAAATGAGGGATTTAAAAATCAAAATTAAATAATTTATCCGCTATGCAACTATTCGGCAACTGGTTATTCTAAAATTACTTAGCCGTTAATATTTTTTTTGTAATATTAACGGCGCCAATCTCTACGTTAAAATATCATTTAAACTTTTCTGGTCTTGCATTTGAGTTTGAGTAATGTTTAATTTGAAATAACATATAGATTTAGTTTTATTCTTGACAGGAGACGTGTTGAATAATTATTTGATTGTTGCCGCTGGCGCGTCAATAGGCGGCGTTGCCAGGTATTGGCTTTCTAATTTTGTTTATAAATATATGCCGGCTATTTTCCCTTATGGCACTCTTTCGGTAAATGTGCTCGGCAGTTTTATAATAGGATTTATTATTTTTTATTTAGACGCTAAAAAAATAATAAGCCCTTCGGTAAAAATATTTCTTACAATTGGGTTTTGCGGCGGATTTACAACTTTTTCTACCTTTGCGCTTGAAACTCTTAACCTTATGAAAAGTTCGGAATATATTCTGGCTTTTCTTAATATTTTATTAAACGTAGTTTTATCCATATTCGGAATTTTTCTTGCTCTGATAGTTTCTAAGTATTTGACCGGAGAATAAACAGGAGGTTGAAATGCAGATAGAGGGCGACGCTAAACTTTTAAGAATTATGATAGGCGAAGCGGATAAAATTAATCACATTCCGGTTTACGAACAAATTGTTCTGGAAGCCCGTAAAATAGGCCTGGCGGGAGCTACTGTCTATAAAGGAATAATGGGATATGGCGGAACAAGCCGAGTGCATACCTCAAAAATTCTGCGCCTCTCTGAGGATATGCCTATCGTTATTGAAATTGTTGATGAAACCAGCAAGATAGAAAATTTTCTGCCGTTTGTTGATAAGATATTTGAAGAAGCTAATTGCGGCGGACTGATTACTATGGAGAAAGCCGATATTATTAAATATAAGGCGAATAGGAAATAGTTAAAAATTCTTAATTGCGCGCAGGCGGGGGAGCCTGCGCCACAATTATTTTAATTGAATTTAATTAACCGGGTATTACCTGAATAGACGGGCTTACGTCTCTTTTTAACAAGCCTTCTATTGCCGCTAATGTTCCGCGTATTGCGCTTGGACAGCTGCCGCATGCGCCCTGATATCTTACTTTAAGCGTATTGCCTTCTAAACCTAAAACTTCTAAACCGCCGCCGTCGTTTGCTAAAGCGGGACGTACTTTTATGTTCAGGATTTCGTTAATTTTTTTCAATAATTCGCCCGTGTCTTCGCCTGAAACATTTGCTTCGGATTCAGACGGTATCAACGACACGTCAAACTTTTCAATAAATCCTGCAAATGGTTTTTGAATTTTATTCCAATCAATTTCCGGACGTTTTTCTATCGTAATAAATTTATCCATGTAAAAAACAGAAACCACTCCTTCAAGCTCAAATATTCCTTTTGCTAAAGGATCGTTGGCGGCTTCTTCTTTTTTATGAAATTGTCTCGTTTCTGTTTTTAATATATTCTCGTTTAAAATAAATTTTAAAGCGTGTGGATTTGGCGTTAAGTCTACGTCGACAACCTGTAACATCATGAACTCCTTTTTAATATAAATACAATTTAAATTTAATTTAAGTTCAACTCACCTTCAAGTAAAATCAACGCCTATCCAATTTCATTACCTAAATCTTTATTTAAGCAGCAATAATTTTTTAGTTTCTGTAAAAGCGCCAGCGCGCATTACATAAAAATAAACTCCGCTTGTTAGTTTGCCTGCGTTAAATTCTACGCTGTAATTTCCAATTGGTTTTTCTTCATTTACCAAAGTTGCTGCTTCTTTACCTAATACATCATATACTTTTATTGTTACAAAACCTGATTTAGCAACCGAGTAATTTATAGCAGTACTTGGATTAAACGGGTTTGGGTAATTTTGTTCAAGCGAAAAACTATTGGGCTTAGTTCCGTTATTTCTATCTACGACAGAAGTTACTCCTCCATTAGAAGTACGTATTATAGTTCCAAATTCTCCCACAGCAATTCCATTAACTGAATCCACATAAGAAACTGAATACAAATGCACGCCTATTGTGTTTGCAACCATTGATTGCGAACTCCAGGTATTTCCACCGTCTGTTGTTCGTTTAATAAGGCCATATTGACCCACGGCTATACCATTATTTTTATCCGCAAAACTAACGCTATAAAATCCACCTGTACTAAACCCTCCGCCAACAGATCTATTTAGCCATGTATTTCCGCCATTGGTAGTTATTACAATCGAGCCTGTAATGCCTACAGCAATTGCGTTATTCGTATCAATCATGCAAATACAATTCTGTATGCTGCTGGTTGGGATCGATTGAGCCGCCCATGTCGCTCCGCCATCAGTAGTTTTTAGAGCGCCATTAAAACCGTCAATGACCATTCCATAATTATTATTTACAAAACTAACTGACGAAATATAATTAAAAGACTTAAAAGTCTGGGAACGCCATGTTGATCCGCCGTCAGTAGTTCTAAGAAATGTATTTGTTCCGCCAACGATGTTTCCGGTATTTTTGTCTGTAAACGAAACGCTTAATAAAAGAACAGAAACGCCGCTTGATTGCGATTGCCAGGTTGCGCCGCCATTTGTTGTTCGAATAATTGTACCAGAGTCTCCAACAGCTGTACCATTATTAGCGTCTGTAAATGAGACGCTCATCAATGTTTGCGTTGTTCCGCTTGATTGTTTCTGCCATGTAGTTCCGCCATCTGTAGTATGGAGTATTATTCCCTCAGATCCAACTACCCAGCCTATTTTGGGCGAAATAAATTTAACGCACTCGAAAAGATTCTTTAGCGTTCCCTGCTGTTGCAAGACCCACTGAGCGTTAACGGAATTATACAGAAGCGCCAATATGAAAAGTATAAATATTTTTTTCATAAACCTCCCTTAGCTAAATATTATTATAGCCAGTTAAAAAATTTAATTCCATACAATCTCCGCCTCATTGTTCGCCCCGGAATAAGCGTTTTATGCGAGGTTCTTTATATAACTAAATTAAATTAAGCAAAGTTATTTCTATTGTCAATTGGATATTTCAGGATGGAAACGCAATGCAGGATTTAAAACACAAAAAGCCAAAAGGTTTAACTTTCAGCTTTTCTTTGTCTGGCGCCAGACTATAACTGTTGTACTCTTCCAAACGTTTATGTTTAAAACCAAAAAAACCGAAACATCTACGTTCGGTTTTCAGTAAGTATCAGGTTCAATCTGTTTCCAGACTGAACCTAACATTCTTTGTAGCGGGGGCAGGACTTGAACCTACAACCTTCGGGTTATGAGCCCGACGAGCTACCAATTGCTCCACCCCGCGGTATAAAATTTAGTTCACAAATATAGCTATTTTAACTGACTAAGTCAAACTTTATCGTTTGTTTTATTATTCCAATCACAGCTGTCCAAAATAAAACAGATGAAGAAGAAAAGATTCAGAATAGCTTCATATTGGACAGATTTTAAGATAAGGCAGAATCGAACCCTAATGAATCAAA
>WSSedL1CaDRAFT_10001972_pt1 | contig 11057 bp, 16 predicted proteins | sample WetSurSL1Cattail_FD_9464 | JGI IMG/M metagenome (IMG submission 9464)
ATAGGACAGAGCCAAAGTACCGACGAATGCAAATACTCCTATATGGAAATCATTTTTTCCCAGTCCGGATATATCTCTTTGAAGGCTGAACTGTAACCAAACTTGTAGGGAAAATGTAAACTTTTATTGCATAATTAGTCCTGCCATGTTATAGTAAAAAAGCAAATCCACTTTCTGCAAGAAATTGCTTGGCAGTTAAATGACTGTGTACAGGAGTTGATTTTACGGTAATAAGTTATGAGGATGTTTAAAAGGGAGTAGCTGCCTATTATAGGTGATAAAGTCAACATACTGACCTAACGGTCTGGCTTTATCGTGACTGATTTCAGTCAAGTGAGACTTTTAACACAAAGAGAATCCGCACCATTCTTAATAATGTGTAATGACATTATGAAAGAAGGTTGGGAGGAAGCTTTTGTGTTGAAGGTTTTTTTTATTGAAAAATAAAAACGGAGGTTATTAAAATGATGGAATTTCTAGGAGCAGCATTATTGGTTGTCGTAGCTGAGATGGGTGACAAAACACAGCTGCTTGCCATGGCTATGGCAAGTAAGTATAAGGTGAGACAGGTAATGATTGGAGTTTTAATCGCGACAGTCCTTAACCATGCGCTGGCAGTAGCGTTGGGGAGTTATTTGGGTTCAGTGATACCGATGAATACAATCAAAATTGTTGCGGGAGTAGCATTCCTGTTATTCGCATTCTGGACCTTACGTGGGGACAAGATTGATGAAGATGATAAGAAAAAGAAAAGATTCGGACCGATTGTAACGGTAGCAATCGCCTTTTTTATCGCTGAATGTGGGGACAAGACCCAGCTTATGACGATTACAATCGCATCTCACAGCGTCAATCCACTGCTTATACTGATGGGAACAACGACCGGAATGCTGATAGCAGATGGAATTGGTATTCTTGGCGGGGCGTGGATGTGTAAGCATGTTCCTGAAAAATATATCAAATGGGTAGCAGGCCTTATCTTCATGTTCTTCGGAACACTAACGATCTTTCAGTCGGTACCGCACATGTTATTGAAGCCGATTAACATTATCGTGTACTTACTGGTAGTTGGTATATTGACCTATCTGGTTGGAGTGAAATTCTCATATCCCGATCAATGTGTGGTGAAGGAGCAGCTGGAAGGTAATGAATAGATGATTTGTGTCGACAATCCCACTTTTATCTTGTCTATCTTCAATTCGCACAATTTCGCCTTTGAATGGTAATACATAAAATCGTTCATTTGCAGTATTATCATAGGGTGGCCTGTTTATATGTAAATTTCATAGATCTATATTCAATAAAGCATAGGTGGAGTGCGGCTCAACTAACGTTTATCCATTGGGGAATATGTGGCTTCCTATGCTTTATTGAAAACTTTTTATATGCCTGGCATCTTGCCTGAATTGTCACAATTTACACTTGATGAAATATTTGCAGTAGTATCTTGTGTGTTTTCTTTCAGCATTTCAATTGCATCCAGTATGCCTTGCTTCTGGGACAAATCCAGTGCTTTGACAGCCTTAATAAGACGTAGAAGTTCATCTTGATCTGTCGGTGATGACGAATTATTCTTCTGCATGGGCATACCTCATTTCTATAAATTATGGCTTTGACAACATCTGATTTGGCTATGACAATAGTATACAAAATATAGTAGAAAATGTCAATATCCTATATGCAAATAATTTGACTTAAACTGACAGTTTTGTTAATATCAGATTGGAAGGGGTGTGTGTATTGGATACAAGAGTAAAACAGCTGAGAAAAGCATTGAATTTGAGCCAGAACGCATTTGGAAAACGGTTGGGAGTAACTGCGGCAGGAATATCAAAGATTGAGAGCGGGAATCGGAATCTGACCGAACAGATGCAGCTTATGATAAGTAATGAATTTCAGGTCAATGAAAACTGGCTTAGGTACGGTGACGGAGAGATGTTCAAACGCAAGCCGCCCGAGGTTATCGGACAGTTAGCACAGTATTATCGGTTGGACGAGATGGATCAGAGAATAATCCTCGAATATGCCCGCCTAGATGAGAATAAACGCAGCATTATCAAGGAATATATTATGAGAATCGCATATGAAAGCAAGGAATCTGCGATACTTAAGGATGGAAATTCTAAGGCAGAGGTACTCAGATGCGCGGAAGAAGCCGATATAAAATACTAATATCTCGTTATGTTTTTAACCCATTTCATAGACCGATATCTCCAAGTAGATATCGGTATTTTTATAATCTCGTCACTCATCAGGATTACATAAACCACCGGCACCGGGAGCTTTAGGACAAAGGCAGCGATAAGTCCAAATAGAATCGAGATACACCACATGAAGGTAACATCAATAAACAGGCCGAACTTAATATCTCCTCCGGCACGGAAGACGCCTACGATTAGGGTTGTGTTATAGGCCTGGCCAATCGAGAAATAGGACATGACAATCATCATAATTCCAAGATAGGATTTAGCTTCGCCGCTAAGAGATAAAGCATCTTTTGCAATCTGTGAGGTGCCCAGTATTACAAGCGCACCGAAGATACTAACGATAATGGTCAGATTTACGAAGCGTTTGGCGTATTTCTTAGCAAGTTCTTCTTTACCTTCACCGAGAACCTTGCCCAAAATGATAGCTGTGGCAGTGGCAAGTCCGAAGGCTACCACCATGGCAAGCTGTCTGGTTATCTGAGTTACAGAATTGGCAGCGACCGCAGATTTACCCAGATGGCCGATAATTGCTGCGTTGACGCTTGTTCCGGTACCCCAGATCAATTCATTAATCATGACCGGAAAAGAATAGGTAAGAAAGTCCTTCATCAGCAGTTTGTCGTGTAGGAATAGATCCTTGACGTGAAACTTGATTGTCTTATTGATAAGGGTGGCATAGAGAAGGACAAGTATTAGTTCAATAAATCTTGCAATCAAGGTTGCGAGCGCCGACCCACGGATGCCCATGGCCGGAAATCCAATCAACCCAAAGATCAAGACGAAATTTAATAAAATGTTGACCACCAGTGAAATGGAATAGACTACGGTAGCAATAATGACACGTTCCACGCTTCGCATGATATTCAGATATATCATAGTGATAGCGCTTAATACATAGGTAAAGGATATGATGCGTAAAAATGCAGCACCCTGCAGTATTACGTCGGTATCCTCCTTACTCGCAAATAATTTCATGATGGGAATAGGAAACAACTGTACAACCACGGTAAACACAATGGATATTACAAGTGAGTAGCGCAGGGTAATGGCAAGGATCTTCTCGATGGTTCTGGTATCCTTCCTGCCCCAGTACTGTGCCGTAAGTACAGCAGCTCCGGAGGTCAGTCCGAAGAAAATAAGTGACAGAATAAAATATACCTGACCTGCAAGCGAAGAAGCTGAGAGTGCAGTTTCACTTACCTTGCCAAGCATGATAACATCAGCAGCTGACACGCCTACGTTAATGAGATTCTGTAATGCCATCGGCAATACTAATGAGAATACAAGCTTATAAAAATGTCTTTTTTCGTCTCGATCGTTGAGTGTTTCCATTTCAATTCCCCTTACTTATGACAACCGTTAGCAAATACTTATATTGCAGTCAGTTGATGTATGACAAAATACCACTTCCTGAGGGAAATGTCAATGAATATTCACAATTCCAGGGGTGTTCTGGGGACAGATCTAGGGAATGCTCTAGGGACGGTTGCTGACAGGAAGACCGTCGATTGGGTGCCGTGAGGATGATATTGGGGAATTAGGATGTGGTGGGGTGGCTTAGGATTAGGTGCTATAGGTGGTGGTAAGCAATGTATATAAAAGTGAATATAAATGGAACAAGTTTTTGCCATTTTTCTTTGACCATGGTATAATATGGAAGGATTATGTTCGACGATATTACTGAAAATAAAACAGAATTACTGTATGAAATGGCAAATAATAAAGTGAAGTACATTACTAAAAATTTAGTTACGTAGTATACCAATACGAAGTTGGGCTATGTCTAATTATGGGGATAATGTGATTGGATAGTAAGAAATATAAAACAACTGTTTATTCCATGATGCAATGGAAATAAAAGGTGATACCAATAGGAGAGAGCTGTATGACTAATACTGATAAACCAATAAATCAGATAAGTGAAGACAAACTAGGACGGAGTACATTTGCAAAACAACTTGCAAACGTAATTGTAAATTTTCAAACAAAAGATAATTATGCAGTATCTCTACAAGGAAAGTGGGGATTCAGTGGAAAAAAGAGTTTAAAGAACAAGCCACTCAGTAGCGATACTTCTGTTGGCAATGGAGATTTTTGCACATTATCTATATTTGACGAAAGAAAATAGGTGAATACTATGGTTGAAACAATATATTTTGCAGGTGGCTGTCTTTGGGGTGTACAAGCATTTATCAAAACACTAAAAGGTGTTATTAATACTCAAGCAGGACGAGCAAATGGTTATTCAAATACTCTTGAAGGTGAGTATGATGGTTATACTGAATGCGTAAAAACAGAATTTGACTCTGAAATTGTAACTGTTTCTCAACTAATGGGCTATTTTTTTGAGATTATTGATCCTTATAGCGTGAATAAACAAGGTAATGATGTGGGAAAAAAATACCGCACAGGCGTATATAGTAAAGTGCCACGACATTTGGAAGATGCCAAGAATTATATAGCAGAAAGAGCAGATAGGGATAAAATTGTAGTGGAGGTCCTTCCACTTATGAATTACATTAAAAGTGCAGATGAACATCAAGATAGATTAGGTAGGTGCCCTAACGACTATTGTCATATCCCTAAAGAGTTACTACACAAATATTTATAACCCGCTGTTAAAGAACAATATGTATGCGGAGGAGAGTAGTGGTATATATCGGCGTTGCTGTGATACAGCGCCCATTGGTATGGATAATAAAATGCTGTCTATAATGAGAGCAAATAATGTTAAGATTATTACTGTATCAGACGCTCATTGTCCGGAAGATGTGGGATATAGAATAAGGGAAATGCAGGAGTTGATCGAGGATCGAATAACTTAAAAGAATGTTAAAAAGATTATAGTTACAACGGATGAACAGTTGCTGCCTGTACAACCTCCACTTGTTAACGGAAGTGATGATTTCATAGAACCACTCTTATCTGAACTATTAGATATTGATTTTTATTGGCACTCGATTGATGTTCCAGGGAAAGGATTGGCATATTTCGGTATTAATATAATACCGCCGGAATCTCTGGATTCATTGATGAATATGATTTTTGACATTGCAGATTTATCCTTGTTAAAGGAACTGCTTATGAAGGCTAAAGCTGATAATAAATTTGTTATCCATTTCGGGATATAACTTCCGGTCTATGGGGCAGTTAAACTGCCCATTATATTTAGAACGAGAACCTTAAAGTAAAATAACGGAGGCGGCGATATGAACCTAAATGGCAGAATAAATAATCGTAAAATTCTAGTTATTCTAGCTATTATAGCTACTATTCTTTTGTCTATATTTGGCTTATTGTTTTTCCTGATTCATGGAAGCAATGCAAAACCCACATATTCATTCTCAGGTAACAATTTAACAATATCAGGTCAATATGGTGTTAAAATAAATCTTTCGGGAGCAACCGTTACTCATGAGCTTAGTCAGGTTCCTGCAACACCAATACATACAAACGGAGCTGCAATCGGAAATATTGAAAAAGGTTATTTTAAATTAGGAAGTTTAAGCGTTTATAAAAATGTCATGGATAAAAACGCTTCAGACTACATTCTAATAACCGACAACAAAAGCTCTGAATATTATATCAATTGTGCATCGCTTGTAGAAACCAACAATCTTTTTAATGAAATATCTAAGCATAATGGGTTCGTTGAATGATTATTAAAGCAATAGCTGATCTTTAAACTGATATTAACGGAGGGAAATGTTATGAAAAAGGATCCTAATCACAGAACTAACAGATGAATCTTGGTATTCTGTATCTCTTGATGGAGGCACAATATCTTTATCGGATCGTAAGCTATCAACTTATGTTAATGCCTTAGCAAAGGCGGGATTTGCCATTGACGAAATGATTGAAGAATCTGACGATGAGATTATTCAATTAAATAAAGATAGTGACTTTGCTAAAAAAGCCAAGATGCTTCCTGTAACATTTGTAATCAAGGCAAGGAAATTATAGTGAAGGAATTGCTTTTAATTTTGATGAAAAGAAGATAGTGCAAGGAGGTTTATTATGGATTTTAGAAAAGTCTTTGATACTATTCCGGAACAATTCGAGGAATGGAGACCGCGGTATTGTGATGAGTTATTTGCAGACCTCATTGAATATGCAAAGCTCGGACCCGGAAAAACTGTGCTTGAAATCGGACCCGGTACAGGACAGGCTACCGAACCTATCTTAGAACAGCAGTAAATGAAAGTGAAGAGGCACTACCTGTTTTGGAATGAGATAATGATTGTAGGTGTATCGGAGGGGTCATATGTTTGATTGTGAATTAGTTGGTAAGATAGGATCGATGGCATTGATTAGGCAAGATGAATATGATATAGATTATAATGTTTTTAGTAGAGTGGGAGCAGAGTTGGTTCCGGGATTTATTTGGATTAGCTCAGGTGCAGTTGAGATTGGACGTCTTGATTATATAAGAAGAAATGGTGGAAAAGAAATCGACAATTCTAATGTAGAAGAAGTAAATGCCTGTTATGCTGCTCAAGGGCAGAGCATAGTTATGGAAAATTATCGAAAGTTTATTAATCCGGCATATTCAGTACGGCAAGTATTAGTAGAGCACCAACATTTTAATGAACCCGAAAAATGTAACTTTATCAAGAAATTATTGCTAGATAGTGTAAAACAAAATTCGATTCCTATTATTAATTATAATGATTCTGTTAGTAACGATGAAACAAGAAAAATGGAATTGTATAATTTACGCCAACACCAAGAAAAGGTTGTTGAGTGTATTGATAACGATGAGACTGCGTCAGAGATAGCGGCACTCGTAAAATCTAAGTACCTAGTTATTTTGACTTCTTCAATAGGCTTACTAGAAGATCCACAAGATAGTAAGTCGTTAATAAAAGAAGTATCAGGAGCAAATGTTTATGAATTAATAGAAAATATCAATGAATTGAAGAAGTGCTGTGTTGGGGCGAGTAGAGAAGGTGCAAATGGTATGAAAGCAAAATTAGAATACATTTCCGAACCTATTAAAAACGGTACAACCGTTATAATCGGTCATTCCAAATATGGAATTAAAGATTTAATATCAGGAAATGCTGAACGAACAATATTAAAAGTGAGATGAGCATTTGCCGAAAGGAAAAATCATGACAAATAACGAAATAATAAGATTATGTGCTAATTACGAAGATAAAGCCAACTTTCTATTATGTTTAAGAAGCGGACAGAAACAGTAATTTAAGTTGTTTGGTTTATAGCAATAGGAGGGAGTTATAATGAGGCGGTGCAAGGTCCTGTTATTATTGGTATTGCTAATACTTTCGGGCTGTGGTAGCAAACAACCAAATAAAGATTTAACGAAAATAACTCTGTCAGAGACTACCGTTACACCAAGTGGTGCAGATGAGGACTCATTGAAAACATTGCCTACAGGAGTGATCACCGAAGCTTTGACACCAACATCGATACCAACTCCGATTCCTACACCCGGAATCAATGCAGATAGTAACACGAGGCAAGAATATATTGAGAGGTTGAAGACTACGTTTTCCTGTGGGACAACATCCTTTCGGATTAATGGGAAAGAAGTTGATATGCAAAATACTGACCTGGGCATTAATGCTATCACCGATTATTCCTGGTTTGGAAATTCTATGTTACAGGAGCCGTATTTGTTTCTTGACTGCCACATCAATCCCTGTGTTGGGTACGGTGCAATTTTTGATATCGAAAAAATGGATTTTGTATTTGATGCATTCGGAACCGATTTTACGTATAGGATGGATGATGCAGAGAGTATAGTGTATACCTACGACAATAGCATTTATAACTACTGGGGAGACATCATTTATCAGAATACAGATACGAATTACTATATTTATGACTTGGATTATTCTTCTGACTTAAATAATGCAGTCAAGGTAACGTTATCAGATATAGATGCGGAGAAACAGCTCGAGGTTACCTGCTTGAATTACCACACAACTAAGATAGAACCTCCTGAGCTAGACGGGATGCAAAGTAAGGACATAGAGCCTCTTGCAGAGTTTGATGTAGACCTAAATCATGATGAGAAAAACGAAAAATTGAATATATATAAGATAGAATCCGCCGGAGATTTGGCATTTCTTGAACGAACGGATAAGAACGGCAATACCATCAGACTGGAATATGCACATACCAGTCACGCCGGTTGGAATTCGGTATATCTTTGTACAATGAATAAGATGGATTATCTTTTCATTTTTAATCCATCTCAAGGTACCGGAATAGCATATTATACATATGAAGTCTATTATTTAGAAGAGCAGGACAAACTTCATCTCATTGACAGTGACTACTATTCTTTTAGCGACGAAGCCAAAGAAGGTGAGAAAGATGCGTTTAACGAAGAACTATTTCGTACCTTTGGGGATAAAGTGAATAACTACCTATCTCATAGCATTCTTCTTATGAGTACGGAAGATGGGATATTGAGGTATAGCACAAAAAAGAAACATGTATCCATAGCAGAACGTTATGAAACAGATGAATGGACTACTGAGATAATGGATAATCAAAGAGAAATAAAGAAAGGAAAATAATAATGTCAGCATTTAATTTCGAATCCATGACACCAATTACAAAAGGCTGGTCGGGTGATAAAAAGTACTGTGTTAATACAGCAAGTGGGGAAAAGTATTTATTACGTATTTCTCCTACAGAGCAGCACAACCGCAAAAAGGCTGGATTTGAAATGATGCAGCGAGTGGCGGCTCTGGGCGTGCCAATGTGTCAGCCTATTGAGTTCGGAATTTGTGAGGAGGGTGTGTATTCTCTGCAAAGCTGGATTGATGGAAAAGATGCCGAAGAAATGTTATCGATTATGTCTGATACAGAACAGTATGTATATGGACTTGAGGCAGGTCGGATTTTAAAACAACTCCATTCGGTTCCTCTTTCGTCAACACAGGAGGATTGGGAGATTCGCTTTAATCGCAAAATTGACCGAAAAATTCAAATGTACAAGGATTGCCAGGTAAAATGCGAAAACGGACAAGCCTTTATTGATTATATCAATGTAAACCGGCATTTACTCAAAGATCGCCCACAATGCTATCAGCACGGCGACTATCATATCGGAAATATGATGATTGATAAGGATCGTAAGCTGCAAATTATTGACTTTGACCGTGATGATTACGGCGATCCATGGGAGGAGTTCAATCGCATCGTTTGGTGCGCGCAAAATTCACCTTTGTTCGCTACAGGAATGGTAAACGGCTATTTTGATAATGATGTGCCTATGGATTTTTGGCGATTGCTGGCCCTTTATATTTCAAGCAACACTCTTTCATCCGTTCCGTGGGCAATTCCTTTTGGACAAACGGAAATTGACGCGATGATAAATCAAGCAAAAGAGGTACTAAATTGGTATGACAATATGAAGAATCCTGTTCCGACATGGTACAAGAAATGAGGAGAATTATGAATTTAAAATATGTAAAGGCAAAAAAAGAAGATGCAGAACTGTTAATCGAAATCTATAATGCATCATTCTATGATGATTATATTAAATATGGAGAGTGCCCTGCTTATGGCAGAACAAGAGTAAGTATGGAAGAATCTATTGTGAAATACCCTAAACTGATTATTTTTAATGATGATACTCCCATTGGAGCTATTTCAGTTGAAAAGAAAGGGGATGGAGAGTATTATCTCGGATGTCTTTGTGTGACGCCCCAATATCAAGGCAAAGGAATTGGTACTCAGGCAGTTAAGTTTATGTTGGATTATTATGTAGACTGTAATAAAGTTACATTGGTTACGCCTGCAGACAAAGAGGAAAATATATGTTTTTATACTAAGAAATGCGGATTTAGAATTGATGGTACAGAGATGGATGGAAATGTCAAGGTGGTTCATTTGTTAATGGAACGATAAATTTATTAGTAAGTATATGAGCAAACAGATAAACTATTTGGGAGGTCGATAAAATGAGTAAAAATCTATATGATCAGTTTCCGTGTATCAAAACGGACGAGATTACATTGAGGAAAATTGTTCCTTCTGATATTGATAGTCTCTTTGAAATATACAATAACGAAAAGCTTTTTGTGTATTCTCCTTCCAATCTTAAAAAGAATAAGGAGACAGTTGCCAATATGATTGGGCATTTTGAACGGGATTTCAACAAGAAAAAATGTATTTTCCTTGGAATTGTACGGAATACCAACCCCGATTTTATCATCGGGGTAGCGGAAATGTTTGACTACGATAGCAATGTGAATATGATAACGATAGGCTACAGGCTGAATGATCGATTCTGGGGTAAAGGGATTGCTACGAAAGCAGTGAAAGCGATGACAGATTACCTTTATAACAAGATTGGTATAAACCGAATCCAGGCGTTTGTGATGCCTGAAAATGCCAAGTCTTTCAATGTTTTAAAAAGAAATAATTTTGTAGAAGAAGGCGTTATCAGACAAGGTAACATTTGGAAAGGACAAGGGGTAGTAGACCTAGTACTGTTCTCAATGTTGAGAGCTGAATACATAGGATGAAGAACCTGAGAAGTTAAGGCGGCTTCCCAGTTGTAAGAAGAATATCATTAAAATTGGAGGTAATGTATGTTTATTAGTAATCTGATTCTAGAGACCGTATTGAATGTGTGTGTGGTAAAACAAGGTTCGGATGTTTATAAATCATTGGAGGAATGAATATGAAGTTATTTATTACAGTATGTTTTATGTTTGCAATAGGTTTTAGTGTCTCTATTATTGTTAGGAGTAAGAAGGTTCCTGATTTGAACAGAACGTTTCTGCTGATATCACGGATTGCGGCTTCTATCTGTCTGTTGGTTATGATTACGATGGTGGCTGATTTGGTGATACCAAAACAAAT
>WSSedL1CaDRAFT_10001973_pt1 | contig 11054 bp, 10 predicted proteins | sample WetSurSL1Cattail_FD_9464 | JGI IMG/M metagenome (IMG submission 9464)
GGCGATCCAAGCCAGCGAGGGCAGCAAGACCTTCAGTCTGGAGAAAAGCGCCGATGGTTCGATCAAAAAAATCGATATACGGGATGGCGACCGGCAGGTCGAGTTGTCCCACCTTCGCCACTCCGGACCCAAGACACATGCCGTGGTGGGTCTGGTATTTTTGACACTGGGTGGTTTGCTGTTGTGGTTGTGCCGCAGCTGGTTTGGCAAGTTGCTGACATGGTTGCGCAGCCACCTTGGCCAGCAACTCAAACACATCCAAGGCTTGGCGGCCTGAGGTCCGACAACGTGTGTTGGCGGCCAAGCGAGCACCAGCAAGAGGCCATCAGCGGCTTTGCCCAGGCACAGGCTCGGTTCAAGATGACACGTGTGGCTTGCCAAAATACTATTCAAAAAATAGCTACTAGCCCTTTATTTATAAGGGCTATAGCCTGATTTCTTATAAATTCAAGCCTTCTTGGCCCAGGCGCTACACCAGCCTTTGGCGGCCACATGTTTGCCGGGGAACAGCGGACAGCCGCCCTCGGTGTCGCTGGCCTGGCCCAGGAACAGCGCGCAGGTCGCGCAGTGGCTACCCGCCACATAAGTTTTGTACTTGACCTTGTCTACCTGGGCTGCGTCATTCACATAACCCAGCGCTAGGGCTTGTGGGTTGCCTGGTTCCAGGAGCGGCAGTTTGGTGGAGGTAGCTGGCGCGGCAGGTGCTGCTGCGGCTGGATCAGATACCGGTTCGGCGGGAGCTGGCGCTGGCGCCGATGCCGGTTCTGGCGCGGGTGGTGGTGGGGTTATCGGTGCGGGAGCAGGTTCTGGCGCTGGTTTTTCCGAGCAGGCCACCAGCATGGCAAAGCCAGCGATCGGAACGAGGGTGACAAAGCGGCGGCGAGAGGATGTTTTTTGCATGTGGGTCTCCTTGATGATGCGGTAGGTCGTATACCGATCACGTGCCAGCATACGGCATGGCCCAGCCAGGATCGGTGGCCGCCATCCTCAACCACGCTCAGGCTGCTGTCTGTGCGCTGAAACACACGGGGCGGTTTTGGCCCCGTTTTATGTGTCAAGTGCCGGTTGCTTCACAGTGGTGATTCAAAAAATGACTGACGGCTTGTATGCAGGCTTCTCGCTCCTCCACATGGGGCATGTGGCTGGAGGCTTCGAAGATCTTCCACCGTGCATCGGGGATGTGGTCGGCAAAAGGCTGCACAACCTCGGGCGCCGCCTCGTCGTAGCGTCCGGAAATCAGCAGCGTCGGTACGTTTATGTTGTGCAGGCGGTCAATGATGCTCCAGTCTTTCATGGAGCCGATCACATGGAACTCGGTCGGGCCATTCATCGCGTGGTAGACGGTAGGGTCGGCATCCATGGCGTCAAAAGTGCGTTTGACTTCTGCGGGCCAGGGGTCCAGGCGACACACATGGCGCTGGTAAAACACCTGACTGGCAGCGCGGTAAGCCTCACTATTCAAAGTGCCTGCGGCTTCATGTTTCAACAAACAATTTTGTACTTCTGGTGGCAATTCGGCACGCAAGCGGGTGGCAGCCTGCAGCCACAGGGCCATGGACGCAGGCGAGTTGGCAATTACCGCCGCCTTCAGGCCTGCAGGGCGCAGCACCGCGTGCTCTGCGGTCAACATGCCGCCCCAGGACTGCCCGAGCAATGCGTAGTTGTCGGCAATGCCTAAATGCTGCAGCAGGTTGTTGAGTTCGTCCAGAAAGAGGGAAACCTGCCAAAAATCAGCAGGTTTGTGTGCAAGGTGGGTGGAGCGCCCGTTACCGAGCTGGTCGTAGTGGATGACTGCGCGGCCGGTTTCTGCAATGTCCCGAAAAGCGTCCACATAGTCATGGGTACAACCTGGGCCACCATGGGCTACTACCAACGGTGTCAGGCCGTTGTGCAGGTCGCCGCAGATGCGGTACCAAGTCTGGTAGTTTTGAAATTTGGCATAGGCTTCACGGATGGAGTACATGTTTTTTCCTGGGCTGATGAATAAGCCACAAGATAAAACAGCCAGCCCCCGAGGAACAGCTAGCAAATTTGATAGATTTTCAGTGTTCGAGCAGGCGGTAATGCATGGCGCGCACCACCGCTTGCACTCGATTGCTGGCGCCCAGCTTGCGGGTGGCGGTGTTCAGGTGCAGGCTGATGGTGGCCACTGAACGGCACAGCTTGCGGGCGATTTCCTTGGCAGTCAAACCTTCTGCCGACCAGGCCAGGCATTCGCGCTCCCGTTTGCTCAAGCGCACATGCTGGCAGGTCAGCATGTCACGGTCGAACAAGGGGAACACCGATTCCTGGAAGGCGTGTGCGATAAAACTCAGTTCGGCCAGCGTTTGCGCCAAGGCACTTTCCTGTTGGGCACCGAAGGTGATGCCGGTGATGGTGCCGAAGCCGCCACTGGGCAGGTGCAAGGGCACTGTGGCACCGCAGGGCATCTGGTTGTCGCGCATGTAGTCGAGCACCGGCTGATGTCGTTCGGTGAGCACAACGCGTAACGGGGTTGCCTCTGGTCGTTGGTACGACCAGACAAACGGCGCGCAGGTTTTGAGCGCATAGGTTTGCACCGGATCGGCTTGGTAATAGCCCTGCTTGCTCCACAAGGAGAGCATGTCGGTCGGCACGTTGCTCATGTGCAACAAGGAGGGCGTGATCAAGTCTCCCTCCATCGAGAACGGCACGGGCGTGAAGTCGTAAATCATCGCGTCATACCCCAGCCGCGATGTTTGCTGGTATAGCTCAGCAAAAGACTGGTCTAGCGTATGGGCCCGGTTGCCGGGGGGGTGGGTGACCTTGATACTCATGGGGCTCTTTCAAAACACATCCTATGTGGCTGTTCACAAACTCATCTGGAACAAGCTACTGCGCACATGCAATTCAGATGCCAAACCACGCTGCTCGTCTGCTTTGCGCGACCAGAAAACTAGCATTTTTGCTATCTACCCCACAACGCAGGCCGCCAGTACATTGGCGGTAAGTCTGAGGCCGATGGTGGCCTCTGTCACCAAGGAGGTGTATGAGTGTGTGGTTGGACAGGATTCATTCGTGTGATCGCTCTTGGTGCGTTCGGACAAGGGCTGTCGCAGCAGCGGCGCACCAACAGCATGCATAGTCTGTCGGTTCAGGCCATGCCAACCAACACGTACAGCGGCGGCGTCCAAAGCGGCTTGGCCTGTCCGCTTGCAGTGAAGGAATGACGATGCACCGATACCGTTTTTTATTGTTTCGACCGCTACAGCTGTTGCCTGTGCTGTTTGGCATCAGTTTGTTGACGTTTGCCATGGTGCGCAGCATTCCGGGTGACCCTGCGCGCATCCTGCTGGGTGTGCGCAGCACCCCTGAAGCGCTGGCCCGGGTGCGGGCGCAGTTCGGCCTCGACGAGCCTCTGTGGCTGCAATATGTTTATTTTTTGCGCAACTTGCTGCATGGTGAGCTGGGCAAATCGATCATTTACCGCGTCGACACCCTGAAGCTGATTTTTTCTCGCATGGAACCGACCCTGTGGCTGATTGGTGGCAGCGTCTTGCTGGCGTTGCTGCTGACCGTACCGCTGGCGTCGATAGCGGCACGTCAACAAGGCAAGTGGGCGGACCATCTGATACGTCTGCTGTCGACCGGAGGCTTGGGGTTCCCGTCGTTTTGGCTGGGCATCATGATGATTTTGTTGTTCAGCATTACTCTGGGTTGGTTTCCTGTATCGGGTTATGGCGATACCTGGCTGGAGCAGCTGCACCACATGGTGTTGCCGTGCCTGACAGTCGCGCTGGCATTGGCGGCGGTGTTGATCCGTAACCTGCGTACCAGCTTGATCACGGAGATGGCCAGCGACTATGCCACTGCGGCGCGAGCCCGCGGGCAGCCCGTGTCGCGCATCTTCTGGCGCCACGCCATGCCTAACTCTTTGGTGCCCACCATCAACCTGCTGGCGGTCAATGTCGGCTGGTTGATTGGCAGCACCGTGGTGATCGAGAGCGTGTTTGCCATCCCAGGCATGGGGCAGTTGCTGGTTAAGGCCATTTTCAGCCGCGACTACATGGTAGTGCAAGGGGTAGTGCTGGTGTTTGCGCTGGCCACCGTGCTGGTGAATTTGCTGGCCGATCTGGCTACTGTGTCGCTCGATCCAAGAGTCAAGTTATGAGTACAAACATGGCATTTCTGGGTGTTTTCCGGCGCTGGCTGCCGCGCCAGAACACCTTGACTCTGGGCGCCGCCATCATCTTGTTGTGGCTGTTGCTGGGCATTTTTGCGCCATGGATTGCCCCCTATGACCCGGTCGTACTGGACCCGGCCGCAAGCCTGCTGCCGCCCGGAGGGCACTATTTCTTTGGCACGGACAACTTTGGCCGGGACATCTTCTCGCGGGTGATCTGGGGCGCACGGGTCGACCTGCAGATGTGCCTGATCGGCGTCATCTTTCCGTTCATGCTGGGTACCACGCTCGGCGCTTTTTCGGGTTATGTCGGCGGCGCAGTCGATGCTCTGCTGATGCGTTGTATTGACATTGTGTTGGCCTTCCCATTTTTGGTGCTGATGCTGGCCATCATCGCCATTCTGGGCCCTGGATTGATCAGCTTTTATATCGCGATGGCCCTGGTCGGCTGGGTGTCTTATGCGCGTCTAGTGCGTTCGCAGGTGTTGACGCTCAAGCACCAGGATTTCATTTTGGCGGCGCGCAGCCTCGGCTACAGCCACGTTCGGATTTTGTTTGTGCATCTGCTGCCCAACGCGTTGGTCAGTGCGCTGGTGTTCTCCATGTCTGACTGTGTGCTGGTGCTGCTGAGCGGCGCTGCTGTCAGCTACCTCGGTCTGGGTGTGCAACCACCTACCGCCGAGTGGGGCGTGATGGTGGCGGAGGGGCAAAGTTTCATCACCACGGCGTGGTGGATCACCACCTTTCCTGGATTGGCGATTGTGGTGCTGGCGCTGGGCTTCAGCCTGCTGGCCGATGGCATCGGCGAAAAAATGGGGGCACGCACATGAGCACCCTGCTGCAGGTTTCCCATCTCAGTGTGGTCAATCGCCAGGGCATTGCCTTGGTTGATGACGTTTCCTTTAGTCTGGACTCAGGCGAGATGCTCGGATTGGTTGGGGAGAGTGGGTCTGGCAAAACCGTGAGTTGCCGCGCCTTGATGCGCTTGCTGCCTCCTGATGCGTTACGTATTGCCGGGGGCGAAGTGTCCCTGCAAGGCCAGAATATTCTGGCCCTGACCGAGCGCCAGATGGCCAAGATCCGTGGTCGCGAGATCGGCATGATCTTCCAAAATCCATCCAGCCACCTGAACCCGATCATGACCATCGGTGCCCAGATTGCGGAAAGCCGCCGCTTGCATTTTGGTGCGAGTGCGCGCGAGGCGATGGTCGATGCCATTGAGCTCTTGCGCAAGGTGGGCATCCCCGATCCCGCACAGCGGGTGAAAAGCTACCCGCATGAGTTTTCTGGCGGCATGCGCCAGCGCGCCATGATCGCGGTGGCGCTGGCGCCAGAACCCAAGCTGCTGATCGCGGATGAGCCCACCACAGCCTTGGACGTGACGGTGCAGTTGCAAATCTTGCGATTGCTGATGACACTGCGTGACACGCTGGGTGTTGCCATCGTGCTGATTACCCACGACCTGGGCGTGGTGGCACAAACCTGTGACCGTATCGCTGTGATGTACGGCGGCCGTTTGTGTGAGACCGGCGGCAAAAACCAGGTGCTGGCGGGCGCATTACACCCCTACACCCAGGGACTGATGGATTGCCAGCCCGCTAGTGAAGGCGGGCATAGCCAACTCGTCACCATCGATGGTCAGCCGCCCGTGGCAGAACACTTTCCGACAGGCTGCCGCTTTCATCCACGCTGCCGGTACGCCACACAAGACTGCCAGGCGCAACAACCACCCATGCGCACATCACCCATGGACACAAGGCACCAGGCTGCCTGCCACCATCCTTTGGCTCATCTGCACACACAGGAGGCCTCATGCTGAACGCCCGCTGGCCCTTGCTCGAAGTCGACGCGCTGTCCGTGAAGTTTCCGGTCGCGGGCGCACTTTTTGGGGAAAAACGTTGGTTGTACGCGCTGAGCGACGTTCATTTGCAGTTGCGTAAGGGCGAAATTCTTGGCTTGGTGGGTGAGTCCGGCAGTGGCAAAAGCACGCTCGGGCGCGCCATCATCTTGCCGCAGGAGAACATCTGCGCTGGAGGTATCCGCTTTGAGGGGCGCCCTATCACCAGTGGTTTGAAAAGTGACATGGCGCGTATGCGCCAGCAAATGGCCATGGTCTTCCAGGACCCGTTTGCCTCGCTCAACCCTCGGCAAACCATTGGCGACAGCATTGCCGAGGTGCTGCGTGTTCACCGCAAGGTGCCCAAAGATCACATTCCTGCACGGGTCGATGAGTTGTTGGCCGAGGTCGGCCTGCGCCCTGAACACGGCAAACGCCGCCCCCACGCGCTCAGCGGTGGCCAGTGCCAACGTGCCGGCATTGCCCGGGCCCTGGCCATCGAGCCCCAGCTGATTGTTGCGGACGAATGTGTGTCGGCGCTGGACGTGTCGATCCAGGGGCAGATCATCAATTTGTTGATGAGCTTGCGCGAGAAAAAGGGCTTGACGATTCTGTTCATCGCCCATGACCTCGCGATCGTGCGCCGCCTGTGTGACCGGGTGGCGGTGATGTACCTCGGGCGCATCGTGGAGGAAGGGCCGGTCGAAGCCGTGTTCAGCCAGCCGCGCCATCCTTACACCGCCGCACTGATTGCCGCGATCCCCGAAATTGACCCGCAGAAAACCCTACCTGGCAACGCCCTGGGCGGCGAGCCACCCAGCCCGATGGCGCGCCCCTCTGGCTGCGCTTTCCACCCCCGCTGTCCGGTAGCCCAGGCGCCATGCCGCGCTGGGAATGGCCCCGAAACCCGGCATGTTGCCGATCATGGCTACGCCTGCGTCTTGGATCGCAGGGGTGGCGCGTTTGTTAACCAAGGAGTTGTGACATGAAGCAGAAATTGACTAAAACGCTGGCCGTTGGCTTGCTCTTGGCGGCTTGTTTGGCCAACGAGGCGGCGCAGGCCGCTGGCGTGCTGAGCATTGGCCGTCGGGAGGACAGCACCACCTTTGACCCCATCAAGTCGGCCCAAAATGCCGACAACTGGGTATTCTCCAATGTGTTCGACCCCTTGGTAAGGGTCGACAAAACGGGTACCAAGCTGGAACCCGGTCTGGCCGAGAGCTGGACGATCTCGCCAGACGGCAAGGTCTACACCCTCAAGATCCGAAACACGAAGTTCTCCGATGGCACGCCAGTGAGCGCCAGCGATGCCGTCTTTAGCCTGCTGCGCATTCGTGACAATGAGGGTTCGCTCTGGCGTGATTCCTACAGCATCATCGACACCGCCAAAGCACCAGACGCCCACACGCTGGTCATCACCCTGAAGTCGCCGTCCGCACCATTCCTATCGCAACTGGCGTTGCCAAATGCGTCCGTGATTTCAGAGAAAGCCATGAAGGCTGAGGGTGAGGAAAAGTTTGCCGAAATGCCGGTGGGCTCTGGCGCCTTCAGCGTCAAAAAATGGACCCGTGGCGAAAAAATCGCCTTGGTCAAAAATCCGTATTTTTGGCAGGCAGACAAGGTTAAATTGGATGGGGTCGATTGGCTCACCATTCCGGATGACAACACCCGGATGTTGAAGGTCCAGGCGGGGGAACTTGACACCGCGCTGAGCGTCCCGTTTTCCCGGATTTCATCATTGCAGAAAGACGCCAACCTGAAGGTTGAGTTGGACGCCTCCACCCGCGAAGATCATCTGTTGATCAACCATTCGCATGGAGCACTGGGCAAAATTGCCGTGCGCCAGGCGCTGGACATGGCGATTGACAAAGACGCCATTGTCAAAACGGTCTCCTTTGGCTATGGCCAGGTCGCCTACTCCTATATCCCTAAGGGTGCGCTCTACCACTTCGCGAACAACCTGCGCCGCCCCTACGACCCCGAGAAAGCCCGGAAGATGCTGGCGGATGCTGGCGCCTCTAATCTGACCTTGAAATACATCGTCAATGCAGGTGATGAAGTGGACGAGCAAATCGCCGTCTTGTTGCAGCAGCAGTTGTCCAAGGTGGGTGTGCAGATCAATCTGCAAAAGGTGGATCCGAGCCAAAGCTGGGACATGCTGGTGGCCGGTGACTACGACATCTCGGTGATGTACTGGACCAATGACATTCTGGACCCTGACCAGAAAACCACTTTCACACTGGGTCATGATTCGAACATGAACTACATGACGCGCTACCAAAACGACAAGGTGAAAGCTCTGGTTGCCGCCGCCCGCCTGGAAATGAACCCCAAGAAGCGTGAACAGATGTACATCGATTTGCAAAAGATGGCCAAAGCCGATGTCAACTGGATTGACCTGTACTACAGCCCTTACCGCAACGTCAGCCGCAAAAACATCACGGGCTTCTACCAAAACCCGCTGGGCCGCTTCTTCCTGGAAGACACGGTGAAGAAATAAAGGTCTTACTCGCCGGTATAGCGTTTATTGCAGGGGGGCGGCTGGTGGTCATTTTGGCCAGCTGGTCTGAGCTGTGTCAAAAGCAGCCGCCGCACTGTTGAAGGATGCCACCAGGGCATCCCGCAGCGGATGCGGCACTGTCAACTCGGGCAGCAGCAAGCTCACATGGAAGGGGATGGCCACACTCAGCGGGCGCACCAGCAGGTCAGGCCCTGCCAGTGCCATGGCGGTGAGCGGGTTGACGATGGCCAGACCCAGGCCCTGGCGTACCAACGCGCACACGGCAGCGGCACTGACGGTCTCCAGCACCATAGTGCGTGTCACCCCAGCCTGGGCAAACATCTGGTCGATCGCCTGGCGGTAGCTGTCCCCCGCCGCTAGGCTGACAAAGCGTTCACCTTCAAAGTGCTGCGGTGTCAACACGGCAAAACGGGCCAGCGCGTGGCCACGTGGCACAACCGCCACTTCGTTGACTTGCAACAGAGGGCTCAACGTGACCCCGATGGGCGCCTGCAAGGTTTCACTCAGGCCCAGATCAAATCGCTGCTCACTCATGGCCTGCTCTAGCCAGGGTGACTCTTCCGGGAAGATGCTCACCGCCGCCTGCGGCAGCGCCTGGGTGAAGGCCACCAGTGCATTCGGTACAAACGCCTGGGCCAGTGCTGGCAGGCAGGCCAGGCGCAGGCGCCCGGTGGACAGGGTGCGCAACTCCTGGGCGCGTGCCGCAATCTGATCGAGCCCGACAAACGAGCGCTCCACCTCCTGCATCAGCGCCAGTGCGCGCACCGTGGGGCGCAACCGGCCACGCACCCGGTCAAACAAATCAAAGCCCAGCAGGTACTCCAGCCGCGCCAGCTCACGGCTCAGGGTTGGCTGGCTCGACGTGGTCACCTCGGCAGCGCGACTCAGGCTGCCGTGTTGCATGATGGCGCGAAAAATCGCCAGTTGGCGGTGGGTTAGGGCGGGGGCAGCGGGGTTGGGTTGCGGGGTGCTCATGCCCGCATGGTAGTCAAAACCATATCCAATGTGAATGGCTGTACAAAATAATTGGCATTGCTGGCATAGACAAAGCCGGGCATGATGCCGCCATGAACCCATTTACCCCCGACACCCTGGCCAGTTTGGCCCAGACCCACGGCACCCCGCTGTGGGTGTATGACGCAGCAACCATCAAACGCCAGATTGCCGCACTGCGCTCCTTTGACGTGATTCGTTTTGCCCAGAAGGCCAATTCCAACACCCATATCCTCAAGCTGATGAAGCGCTTGGGTGTGGTGGTGGACTCGGTCTCTCTCGGTGAGATCGAGCGCGCCATGGCTGCCGGTTTTGAGCCTGGTCTGCACAACGGCCATGCTGAGATCGTCTTCACAGCCGACCTGCTGGACCGCGCCACACTGGCCCGCGTGGCCGAGCTGGGTGTGCCGGTGAACTGCGGCTCCATCGACATGCTTGACCAACTGGGCGCGGTCAGCCCCGGCCACCCGGTGTGGTTGCGCATCAACCCCGGTTTTGGCCACGGCCACAGCAACAAAACCAACACCGGCGGTGAACACAGCAAACACGGCATCTGGCACACCGAGTTGCCGCAGGCGCTGGACAAGGTGCGCGCCAACGGCCTCAAGCTGGTGGGCTTGCACATGCACATTGGCTCGGGCGTGGATTACGGGCACCTGCAAGAGGTGTGTGGTGCGATGGTCGCGCTGGTGCAAACCGTCAAGGCGCANGGNCTGGACTTAAGTGCGATTTCAGCCGGTGGCGGCCTGTCGATCCCGTACCAGGCCGGTGAGCCGCAGATCGATACGACCCACTACTTTTCGCTGTGGGACGCTGCGCGCCAGCAGGTCGCCACGCTGCTGGGCCACCCGGTGGCGCTGGAGCTTGAACCGGGTCGTTATCTGGTAGCCGAATCCGGTGTGCTGGTGGCCGAGGTACGTGCTCTCAAACATCAGGGCAGCGCCCGTTTTGTGCTGGTGGACGCCGGTTTCAGCGACCTGATGCGCCCGGCCATGTACGGCAGTTTCCACGGCATGGAACTGATCCATGCCGACGGCACACCCGCTACCGGCCCGATTTATGAGACGGTGGTCGGCGGGCCATTGTGTGAGTCGGGCGATGTGTTCACGCAAGGCGAGGGCGGTGTGGTGCTGACCCGCGCTCTGCCGCAGGCGCAAGTGGGCGACCTGCTGGTGATCCACGACACTGGCGCTTATGGCGCGTCGATGTCCTCCAACTACAACACCCGGCCTTTGATTCCTGAAGTGTTGGTGGAGAACGGTGTGCCCAGGCTGATCCGGCGCAAACAGACGGTGGCGGAGTTGTTGGCGTTGGAGGCGGTTTAGTCTTCTGTTCAAGCCCTTCGTGGGTGTGGCCCGGGGCGCGGGCTGGCCGAAAGCCGAGGCCTCATGACGCTTCGCTTTTTAAAATCGGCCTCAACTTCCGCCCAGCCCACGCCCCTGCGGTGGAGGGGTGATGTCGTTCAGACCGTCAGTAAACCTGCTATCTGGGAACCCGGCAGGAGGTAGCGCAAGAACAGGCTCAGACCACGCTAGACCGATCTGGAGCTAGGAAGCTGTCGA
>WSSedL1CaDRAFT_10001974_pt1 | contig 11036 bp, 13 predicted proteins | sample WetSurSL1Cattail_FD_9464 | JGI IMG/M metagenome (IMG submission 9464)
CCTGCCCGCTGCAGCCGCTTGCGGCTTGAAAGTGGTCCGCGTCGTCACCTATTCGCCGTATTCCGTGGCCGAGCATGCCGTTGCCTTGCTGCTCGCGATCAATCGCAAGATTCCGCGCGCCTACAACCGGACCCGCGATTCCAACTTTTCGCTTGAAGGCCTGATGGGTTTCGACCTGCATGGCAAGACCGTGGCCGTCATCGGCGCCGGCAAGATCGGCAGGGCTTTTGCCCACATCATGGTCGGCTTCGGCTGCCAGGTTCTCGGTTACGACGAGCACCCGACACCGGAGTTCGAAGCCCTTGGCGGTCGCTATGTCCAAGCCGATGAAATTTTCGCCACCGCCGACATCATTTCGCTGCATTGCCCGCTGACCAAGGAAAATCACCATAACCGTCGGCACGTCCAATTCCATGACTCAGATTGTCATCGCCGTCGTAGTGGTTGTGTTGATCGGCATCACGTCGTGATGATCAATGAATCGCATCACAGACGAGACATTGCGTTTCCGACTTGACCCCCATTCCGGTCAAGGCTCGCTAAGCATTTGAATTTCCCTTCTAGGAGAAGACCATGCAAGAGACAGAGAAGCCTAGAGTTCACAGAGAAAGGCGCCACGATGACTTGGGTGCGCCTGTCGGGTGCGCAGACAGGCGCAGTGGCAGAGAACGGAGACTCCCTGCAGTGAAGGAGCTTTCACTATCCGAGAGTGAATGGAAAAGGTATTTCAGTACGCCGATTAATCCATCTGAAAAATCCGATTACGAAAGCCATCAAGCGCTCGATGTCCTGGCCAGAACGCTCAGCCCCTACGGCCCTCTTGGCGGGAGCACACCGGACAGCCCGCAAGCGCCGAAATCATCGTAGAAGCAAACGAGGAGCCCAATTGGCCTCCGTTCAAGCAAGGGCAGCCATTTCCGGGTGAAAACCATTACGGCCCGAGAGCAACGCAAAACGCCACCCCGACCCATCGCTGAGCCATCAGCCTCGCACTTGAAGGAGATCCAGATGATCACGATCCAGAAGCGAGAACAGCAAGCCCGTGAAAGCAGTGACGAAGCTCTGGCCATTCTCGATGGTGATGGGCGGCCGGTCGGCACGGTACGACTCCATGCGTGCATCGACATGTTTTCGTCGCATGCGAAATCCGCGCCATGAATCCCAACACCCGATGTCTCCACGCCATCGGGCAATCACTATGGCTCGACAATATCAGCCGGCGCCTGCTGCGCAGTGGCGCCCTGGGCCGCTACATCGCTGAACTGGCCGTAAGCGGACTGACCTTGAACCCGACGATCTTCGAGCGGGCCATCGAAGATGACGATTCCTACGATGCGGCCATTCATGAACTGGCCGCAGAGGGACTGTCTGGCGAAGATATTTTTTTCCGTCTGGCACTCGACGACCTGACCGAGGCTGCAGATCTGTTTTATCCCATCCACCAGGCGAGCCAGGGTCTCGACGGCTGGGTTTGCATAGAGGTCTCTCCACTTCTCGCCAACGACACCGACAACAGCATCAAAGCCGTCCGGCAACTGCATGTGCGGGCAGCACGCCCGAACCTGATGATGCAGATTCCGGGAACCGCAGCCGGCTTGCCAGCCATTGAGCAATCGATTGCCGACGGCATCCCGGTCAATATTACTTTGCTGTTTTCCCGCGAGCATTACTGGGCCGCAGCTGATGCCTACATGCGCGGCATCGAACGCCGTATCTCGGCTGGCCTCGACCCCGGCGTCACTTGCGTTGCCTCGATTTTCGTCAACCCTTGGGATAAGGCCGTTACCGACAAAGTGCCAGACGCGTTTCAGAACCGCCTCGGCATCGCCATCGCCATGCGCATCTACAAGGCCCATCGTGACCTTCTCAGTTCCAAACGCTGGCAGAAACTCGCAGCGACGGGTGCCCGCCCGCAACGCCTGCTGTGGACCAGCACCGAGACAACGGATCCTGCAGTCCCGGACATTTTGTACGTCGAAGCCCTGGCTGCACCAACAACGATTGTAAGTCTGACCGAGCAAACCTTGTTTGCCTTTGCCGACCACGGCAAGGTCGATCAGGCCACACCGATTGACGAGGGGTATGCCGAAGCTGTGATCGCCGAATTCACCCGTGAGGGAATCAATGACGAAGCCCTCGCCGCTGACCTCCAAAACCAAGGCAGGGCAGCCTTTGCCAAGACATGGGGCGAACTGCTGTACCGAATCGCCGCGAAAAGCGAACTTCTTACCAAGGAAGTTTCTGTTGGTTCGAGCGTGATCCCGCAGAACATTCTGCCTGGTGCGCACCGGGTATGCGTAGCGTGGTCGACAACATCAGCATTGCCTACCGGCGCCCCCAGCTAGGTTCTCGCCCTGCTCTTGCGCCGATTCATGAGTTCGGCTTCAATCGCCGACTGAAGATGCTCAATTCCAAATGAAACATCATGCCAAACGCCATTGATGAAAAACCCCGGGATGGATGAAACCCCGCTCTGGCTTCCACCTTCAATACTTTCCTGGACGCGCTGCAGGTAAATGTGCTCATGCATCTCCTGATCATAGCGCCCCAGATCGAGTTCAAGTTTTTCAGCATACTGCCGGAGATTCTTTTCCTTCAGATGTAACTGGTTTTCAAATAGCAGGTCGTGCATCGGCCAGAAGCCATGCTGCGCCCCGGCCGCTTCTGCCGCCTCAGCGGCCGATTCGGCGTGCGGATGTTCTTCGCGCCGAGGGAAATGCCGGAAGACGAAACGCACATCGTCGGCAAAATGCGTAAGCAGTATTTTCACGGCGTGATAGGCCTGCCCGCAAGCCGGGCATTCGAAATCACCGTATTCGATCAAGGTGACTTTGGCTGAGGCAGAACCCCTGATGTGATCGCAGTGATTGACCGGGGCACTCAGGGTGATTGGTCTTGCTTGTTGTTCCATTGCAGCCTCCTCGAAAGACTTCATTCAATCGCGAGGCAGCGCTGCGCTCTGTACGTCATCGTACATAGATGCTTGCTAACTCCGGCTGGCCAGCCAGGAACCGGCATCAACCACCAGATAGCGAACAACCCGGCCATCGGTGGCACTGATCGCAGTGTTTTCTAGGTCTTGCCTGCTGCGCAACATGGGCTTTGTCCTTTGCGAGTGCCGAAACCGCGTTGTCGGCGAGGTGCTTCGTTGTCGGTAAAAACTCGGCGAGGCACTCTGGGCGTTGGCAGTGACCTGCGGCTTCCGAAAACAACCGGAGTTTCGTTTCCGTGGGTATCTGTTTCCGATCTGCCATGGTTGCGAGCCTAAAATTCGATGCGGCTAGAAGTGTTATAAAGAATAGCAGGGAGAATTAACGAGTACTTCCAATAGTCCATTCGTCAATCATGTCCGCCCAGTCCTGCAACATCGCCGTACGCTGCTCGCGGTACTCAGCCTTGTTGTAGACGGCCCTGACACCTCGCTGCTCATGCGCCAGGCACTTCTCGATCCAGTCCGTGTTGTAACCGGCCTCATGCAGCAGTGTGCTAGCCGTGCGGCGCAAGTCATGTGGGCCGAACTTCGCGAGTGATTTCCCTTCCTTCTGCGCCAGCCGATACGTTAGCGTTAACACTTGGTTGAGCGTGGCACTGCTCATGGGTAGGTCCGAGTCATACCGCGACGGAAGCACGTAGGCCGATCCGCCTGCGAAGGTTTTCAGGGCGATGAAGATGTCCAGCACCTGCCTGGACAGAAAAACCAGGTGCGGATTGCGCCGCTTCATCCGCTCCTTGGGGATCGTCCAAAGCGCCTCGCTAAAATTGATCTCGCTCCACGTCGCGTTTGTCAGTTCGCTCTTGCGCACCATCGTCAGTAGCAACAGCTTGGCCGCCGCCCGAATGGATGGCGTCGTGCCGATGCGCTCCATGTACTTGTACATCAAGCCGATTTCGTCGGGCGTCAGCGCACGGTCGCGCGGCTCGAATTTGGCGATGGACGTTGGGCGCACCAGTTCTGCCGGGTTCTCAACCTTCTGGCCGCGCTCGATGGCCCAACGATAGACCTGCAACACCACTTCGCGGGCATGTACTGCTGTGGCCGGCGCCCCCCGCTCCACAATCGCATCGGTCAGTGCCCGCAAATCCTCGTGGGTGACCTCCTCCAGCTTTTGATTGCCGAATTTCGGCTTCAACTCACGCTCGTAGATTGAGCGGCGCATATCGCGAGTAGAATCGGCCATCTGGTAGCCGCGCAGCCACTTTTCTGCCCAGGCCCCAAAGGTCTCCGCATCCTTAACGCGCGCCTTGTCCCGCGCCTTTTCTTTAGCTGGCGACTTCCCGGCAGCGATCATCTTCTTGGCCTCGCCCAACCGTTCACGTGCCTCAGCCAAGGTGATGCCGTCGACACCGTAGCGGCCGAAGGTGATGGTCTCCTGCCGGCCGTGGATCGAGTAGTTATAGCGGAACGAGATCGCTCCAGCGGCCGTAACGGCTACATAGAGGCCATCGCGATCGTTCACCTTGTAGAGTTTGTCCTTCGGTTTGAGATTGCGCAGCTTGGTATCGGTCAACATGGCTCTCGTCCTGGCATTGGTTTCAATACCATGATTTAAAACCCTACAATTGTTGCGTTAAAACACTGGTAAATCAGTGTATTAACCAATATAGATACCATGAATTACTATACGGCAATTACATGGTATCAGTAGAGCTTCATGGCATAGAAGCATTTTATACCATCTGTCATGCCATGAAAAAACCGTGCTTGGCGATGCCAAAAAATGCCTGCCATTGCCTAACGAAATCGCAAAAAAGCCCGCAGTTACGCGGGCTTAGGTGTGATTTCGTGCTAATCGATGCCAGCGGGTGCCAGACGCCGAATCACTCCCACTCGATAGTCGCCGGCGGTTTGCCCGAGACGTCATAGACAACACGGTTCAGACCACGCACTTCGTTGATGATGCGATTCGAGACACGACCGAGCAGTTCGTAGGGCAGGTGCGCCCAGTGGGCGGTCATGAAGTCGCTGGTCACCACGGCGCGCAGTGCGACGACGTTTTCGTAGGTGCGGCCATCACCCATGACGCCAACGCTCTTGACCGGCAGGAAGACGGCGAAAGCCTGGCTGGTCAGGTTGTACCAGGTCTTGCCGATATCGGCCTCGGTACAGGCGCCGGCCGCCACGTCGCGTTCGCAGGCAACGGTGGCGCGCAGTTCGTCGATGAAAACCGCATCGGCGCGTTGCAGCAGATGCGCCGCCTTGAGCGTCACTTCGCCGAGAATGCGCACGCCCAGGCCCGGCCCGGGGAAGGGGTGGCGATAGACCATCTCGCGCGGCAGGCCGAGCGCCACGCCGAGTTCGCGGACTTCGTCCTTGAACAGTTCGCGCAGCGGCTCAAGCAGTTGCAAATGCATGTCTTCCGGCAGGCCGCCGACATTGTGGTGGCTCTTGATGGTGTGGGCGCCCTTCTTGCCCTTGCCGGCCGACTCGATCACATCCGGGTAAATCGTGCCCTGGGCCAGCCACTTGGCGGACACCAGCTTCTTCGACTCGGCCTGGAAGACTTCGACAAACTCCTTGCCGATGATCTTGCGCTTCTGTTCCGGATCGGAGACGCCAGCAAGCTTGCCCATGAAGGCGTCGACCGCATCGACACGGATCACCTTGACGCCGAGATTGCGCGCAAACATGTCCATGACCATGTCGCCTTCGTTGAGGCGCAGCAGGCCGTGATCGACGAAAACACAGGTCAGCTGGTCGCCGATGGCGCGATGGATCAACGCCGCAGCAACACTGGAATCGACGCCACCGGACAGGCCAAGAATCACGTCATCCGTGCCCACCTGAGCGCGGATCGAAGCGACGGCTTCGGCGATGTAATCGCCCATCACCCAGTCGGTGCCGCAACCGCAGATGCCATGCACGAAGCTTTCGAGAATGGCACGGCCCTGGATGGTATGTGTGACTTCCGGGTGGAACTGCACGGCGTAGAACTTGCGGCTCTCGTCGGCCATACCGGCGATTGGGCAGGACGGCGTCGAAGCCATGGTTTTGAAGCCGGCCGGCAGTTCCATCACGGAATCGCCGTGACTCATCCAGACTTTCAGCATGCCGTGGCCTTCGGCCGTGGTGAAGTCGGCGATATCGTTCAAGAGCGCCATGTGACCGTGGGCCCGCACTTCGGAATAACCGAATTCACGCGCCTTGCCAGCCGCTTCGGCGGTCATCACCTGGCCGCCCAGTTGCTGCGCCATGGTCTGCATGCCGTAGCAGATGCCGAGGACGGGCACGCCCAGATTGAACACCACTTCCGGCGCCCGCGGCGTATCGCCTTCGGTCACCGAGCTCGGGCCGCCGGACAGGATGATGCCTTGCGCGCCATAGCTGCGGATGAAGTCTTCCGACACGTCGTACGGGTGGATTTCGCAGAACACCTTGGCTTCGCGCACGCGCCGCGCGATCAGCTGGGTAACCTGAGAACCGAAATCGAGGATGAGGATTTTCTGGTGAGCCATTTTCAAAACCTTGAATAAAAAGGGCGGCCCTGGCACGAAAATGCGGAGCCGCCCTCATTGAGACCGGAAAAGATCAGTCGAGGTGGTAGTTCGGCGCTTCCTTGGTGATCTGCACATCGTGGACGTGCGATTCGCGGATACCGGCCGAGGTGATTTCGACGAAACAGGCGTTGTCATGCATGTGGGCGATGGTCGGGCTGCCGAGGTAACCCATCGAGGAACGCAGACCGCCCATCAACTGGTGGATCACGGCGAGCACGGAACCCTTGTACGGCACGCGCCCTTCGATCCCCTCGGGGACGAACTTGTCGACATTCGAGGTAGTTTCCTGGAAGTAGCGGTCGGAAGAACCGGCCTGCATCGCACCCAGCGAACCCATGCCCCGGTAGGACTTGTAGGAACGCCCCTGGAACAGCTCGACTTCGCCCGGCGCTTCTTCGGTGCCGGCGAACAGGCCGCCAAGCATGACCGTATCGGCACCGGCGGCAATCGCCTTGGCGATATCGCCGGAGTAGCGGATGCCGCCATCGGCGATCATCGGCACGCCGGTGCCCTTGAGGGCTTCGGAGACATTCTGGATGGCCGTGATCTGCGGCACGCCAACCCCGGCGACGATGCGCGTCGTGCAGATGGAGCCCGGACCGATACCGACCTTGACACCGTCGGCACCCATGTCGAGCAGGGCACGCGCCGCATCGGCCGTGGCGATGTTGCCGCCGATGACTTCGATCTGCGGATAGTTCTTCTTGACCCACTGAACGCGGTCAAGCACACCTTGCGAGTGGCCATGCGCCGTATCGACGACGATCACGTCAACGCCGGCTTCAGCCAGCAACTCGACGCGCTCCTCAGTGCCGGCACCGACCCCGACCGCCGCCCCGGCCCGCAAACGACCTCGGAGATCCTTGTTGGCCAGCGGATGCTCGGTAGACTTGAGAATATCCTTGACGGTAATCAGGCCGCTCAGGCGGAAATCCTCATCGACGACGAGCACACGCTCCAGGCGATGCGTGCGAATCAGTTCCTTCGCATCCTCGACGCTGGCTTGTTCATTGACCGTAACCAGGCGCTTGCGCGGGGTCATGATCGACTTGACCGGCTGATCGAGATTGGTTTCAAAACGCAGATCGCGGTTGGTGACGATACCGACCACCTTGCCATCCTTGTCGATCACCGGCAGGCCGGAAATCTTGTGCTGGCGGGTGATTTCAATGACATCGCGAACCGTCATCAGCGGCGAAACGGTAATCGGGTCGCGCAGGATACCGGACTCGAAACGCTTGACCTTGGCCACTTCTGCCGCCTGGGCTTTCGGAGACAGGTTCTTGTGTACGATACCGATACCGCCTTCCTGAGCCAGCGCAATGGCCAAGCGGCCTTCCGTCACGGTATCCATGGCGGCGGACAGCAGCGGCAGGTTCAGGGTGATGTTGCGGGTCAGCCGGGTAGCCAGGCTGACATCGCGGGGCAGAATCTGGGAATGAGCGGGGACGAGCAGGACGTCGTCGAAAGTGAGAGCTTTTTGCAGCAGTCGCATGGCCTTTAGCCTTTAATCCAAGGTCACAAAATCGTATTATACAGAAAACCTACGGAAACCCAGACCACCATGAAGACAAGCCTCTTTATCGCCCTCCTCGTTACCGCAAGCGCCGCGCCCCTTTCGGCCAACGCCCAAATGTACCAATGGAAAGACAGCGCCGGCCGTACCGTCATTTCCGACACCCCGCCACCAGGCTCGGCAAAATCCGTGAAAAGCGTTGCTGGCACACAGCCCGCCCCGGCGGCAGCAAGCACCGAAAAGCCGGCCGAGGCAGCAAAAACAACGGCTGAAAAAGACATGGAATTCAAGAAGCGCCAGCAGGATGCCAAGGACAAGGCCGACAAGGATGCCAAGGAGCAGGCGGCGACCGCAGAAAAGAAGGAAAATTGCGAACGTGCCCGACGCAACCTGAGCGCCCTGGAATCCAACCAGCCGCTGGCGCAACTCGACGAAAATGGTCAGCCCAAAGCCATGGACAACAGCCAGCGCGGGCAGGAAATGGAACGCGCCAGAAAAGTGGTCGCCGATTCCTGCAAATAAATCCAGGAAACGCCCTCAGGCCTCAGGGGCGTCGGTATCACCGGCGCCCTTTTTCATGACCTTGCCTTCGGCGGCGCGCTGCTTGCGCACTTCCTTGGGATCGGCAATCAGCGGCCGGTAGATTTCGACACGGTCATGATCGCGCAGCAGCGCATCCACCTTGGATAGCTTGGCAAAAATACCAAACTTGTTTTTTTTGAGATCGATTTCCGGATGCTTTTCGAGCAGACCGGAAGCTTCCAGCGCCTGCTGCAGGGTGGCGCCTTGCGGCAACTTGACGTTAACCAGGGCCTGCTGGTCGCGCTGGGCGTAACACACTTCAATAGAAATCATCTCAGCCATGACTGGCTCCATAAATCTGGGTGGCGCGGCGCACGAAGGCGTCCACAAAGGTATTGGCGATATGGCTGAAGACCGGGCCGATCACCTTTTCGAATAATTTGCTGGAAAACTCGTAATGCAGCTGGAACTCGATCTTGCAGGCATTTTCGGCCAGGGCGCGAAAATGCCATGAACCTTCCAGTCGGCGAAACGGCCCATCGACCAGACGGATTTTCATGAGTTTCGGCTGTTCCTTGTCGTTTTCCGTGGTGAAGCAGGATTTGACCGAGTGGTAATTGATATGCAGCGTCGCCACGGTTTTCTGTGCATCGCGAAACTTGACTTCGGTCCGGCTGCACCAAGGCAGGAAAGCCGGATAATCCTCACAGGCATCGACCAGCGCGAACATCCGGTCTGCGGATTGTTCTATAAGTACGGTTTTTTCGACCAGAGCCATGCGGCGGCAACGTTCCTGTATCCTGTAAAATAGCGATTTTAATGGATCAGCGGCAGCATGAGCATCACGGTCAACAAAAAAGCTTTTCACGAATATTTCGTTGAAGAGCAGCACGAAGCAGGCATTGCCCTCCAGGGATGGGAGGTCAAGGCGATTCGTGCTGGCCGGATGAATATCAAGGAATCCTACGTCATCATCAAGAATGGCGAACTGTTCCTGATCGGCATGCACATCACGCCGCTGCCCACGGCCTCGACCCACTACGCCGTGGATCCGACGCGGACCCGCAAGTTGCTGCTGCACTCGGCGGAAATCATGAAACTGATCGGCAAGGTCGAACGCGCCGGCTACACGCTGATCCCGCTTGATCTGCACTTCACGCGCGGCCGCATCAAGCTTGATGTCGGTCTGGCCAAGGGCAAGAAGCAGCGCGACAAGCGGGCCGACGAAGCCGAGCGCGAATGGAAGCGCGAGGCCGAACGCGCCATGAAGGAACGCCAGCACTAAGGTGAGCATGGATGCCCTGCTCTACTGGGTCGGGCTGGCCGCCGTCGCGGTCAATGCGCTGACCGGTGTACTCGATTCCGGGCGCAAGCAGATGGACTTGATCGGCGCCTTGCTCGTTGGCGTTGCCACAGCCCTCGGTGGCGGCACCATCCGCGACCTGCTGCTTGACCGCCATGTCTTCTGGGTGGCCGACCAGACCTACCTGATCGCCGCGCTCGGCACCGGTTTCCTCACATTTTTCATTGTCCGCACCCTGCCATTGCCCCCCAGGCTTTTCCTTATTCCGGACGCCATCGGCCTGGCGCTATTTACCATCGTCGGCACCCAGATCGCCTTGCAATGGCACACCCCTTGGCTGGTCGCCAGCCTGATGGGCGTGACGACCGGCGTCGTCGGCGGTGTTTTGCGCGACATCCTGTGCAATGATGTACCGCTGGTTTTTCTCAAGGGCGAACTCTATGCCAGCGCAGCCTGGCTCGGCGCCCTGACCCTGCTTGGACTACAGGCGCTGGATGTCCATGCGGTGACCTCAAGCTGGCTCGCCATGGCGGTTGTTCTGGTGCTGCGTCTGACGGCGATACGCTACCATCTGACTCTGCCCGCCTTCCGCCAGAAACAGCCAAGAACGGATTAAACCGCCGCCAGACCCACCAGATTGATACTGAAGCTGCGCGTCGCATGCACGCCGCTGATTTTCAGCGGCGCCAGCACCTCGGCCCGCTCCAGTTTCTTGATGATGCGCGAAATGGTTTCAAAGCGCAGGTCGGTAATATCGGCAATATCCTGCCGGGTCGGCAGAACGACGCTGCCCGAAGCATCGGCCAGCAGACGGATGAGATTGATGACGCGAGCCAGCGCCTCGCCGCCGCGCAGGGCGACCACGTCAGCCGCCCGTTTCTGGGCAATGGCCAGCGACTGCAGCAGGGACTCGCCAGCCGCCGCCTCACCCTCCGGCCAAGGCGAGAGATCGCACTGCGTCAGGGCTGAGGCGCTGAAGGTGTAGACACCGAAAAGCATGGATTCACAACCGATGATGTCGCCACCGATGGCGAGGCTGGCAAAGCTCGCTTTACCCGATGAGTCCAGGGCATCGAGGCGGACAACGCCACGCCGGACGCGCCAGCCCAGACCATCGCTGCCGGCCCGGTAGATTCCATCGCCCGCCGCATAGAGCTGCGAACAGCGGCTTGTTTTCGGCTTGTCATGCTTGAGCAACAG
>WSSedL1CaDRAFT_10001975_pt1 | contig 11031 bp, 9 predicted proteins | sample WetSurSL1Cattail_FD_9464 | JGI IMG/M metagenome (IMG submission 9464)
AAGAAGATGCGCTCGAAGAGGTCTACGAGCCGTTTTTGATTCAAATCGGATTTCTGGATCGGACCCCGCGCGGCCGCGTGGCGACCCGTCTGGCCTATGAGCACTTCGGGTTTCCCATGCCCGGACGCCAGGCGCAGTTATTTTAGTCATTTGTGACGTTTTCGCTCCATTTTTGGCGGTATGATTCATCTGCGAAGCCTGAGAAATTGCACTGGCTGAGGAGGTCGATGCGATGGCGTTGACGGAATCTACGATGTTGGAGCTGGGCTCTCTGGCTCCAGACTTTGCCCTGCTGGACGTGGTGAGCGGAAAGATCGTTCGTCGCGATGATTTCCGCGAAAAAAAAGGACTGCTCGTCCTTTTTCTCTGTCCACATTGCCCATACGTGAAGCATATCCAGAAGAGTCTGGCCGAGTTGGGGCGTGATTTTCAGGGTGCGCCGCTGGGCATCGTCGCCATCTGTTCGAACAGTGTGACGGTTTCTCCGGCCGACGACCCGGAGGAGATCAAAAAACAGGCCGAGGCCGCCGGGTTTGTCTTTCCGTATCTGTTTGACGAACGGCAGACGGTGGCGAAGGAATATCGGGCGGCGTGTACGCCAGATATCTATCTTTTTGATGGCGATTTCAAGCTGGTCTATCGCGGCCAGTACGATTCGAGCCGGCCGGACAACACGATTCCGGTGACGGGCGAGGATCTGCGCATGGCGATCAACATGCTGCTCGCGGGCCAGTCCATTCCCACCGAACAGTTTCCGTCCATCGGTTGCAGCATCAAGTGGAAGCAGTAAGAGCGCGGGGACGAGGCAGGCACACACTGCGTCTGCCTCGTCTTGACGCCCCCCGGCAATCTCGTGGGCGACATTCAGTGATGACGACCTGCTAGCTTCGCTAACGACGCTAACTGGCGAACCTCGCCAACACCGCTAACTTGCCAACGCCGCTAACGTGCTAACGCCGCTAACGTGCTAACACCGCGAACTACGCCAACGCCGCCAGTCCCTTCAGGTATGCGCGAAATCTGTCGCCGAACTCGGGCCGCTTGAGTGCGAACTCGACGGTGGCCTGAAGCATGCCGAACTTGTCGCCGGCGTCGAAGCGTTTGCCTTCAAAGGTGTAGCCGAAGATCTTTTCTTCCTTTAACAGCGCGAGAATGCCGTCGGTGAGCTGGATTTCGCCGCCAGCGCCGGGCGTGGTTTTTTCAAGCATCGCGAAGATGCCTGGCGAGAGCACGTAGCGGCCGATGATGGCCTGTTGCGAGGGAGCCTCTTCAAACTTGGGCTTCTCGACCATGCCGGTGCAGTTATAAAGGCGCGGGTTGGTGGGGTTGGCCGAGCCGGCCAGCACGCCGTAGGCGCTGATCGCGGGCCCTTCGATGGTCATGGTGGCCAGCACCGATCCCTGTTCTTTTTCGTAGACGTCGATCATCTGCTTGATGCATGGGGTCGTGGCGTCGATGACGTCGTCGGGCAGCAGCACGGCGAAGGGTTCATTGCCGACCAACTGCTTGGCGCAGAGCACGGCGTGGCCCAGGCCCTTCGGCTCCTTCTGGCGGACGTAGCTGATGCGGGCCATCGACGCGATGCTGCGCGAAAGGGCGAGCAGTTCCGTCTTGCCCTTGCGCTCGAGCGTGGCGTCGAGTTCGTAGTTGATGTCGAAGTGGTCTTCCATCGCGCCCTTGCCGCGGCCGGTCACGATGATGATGTGTTCAATGCCGCTGGCGATGGCCTCTTCGACGCCGTATTGCAGAATAGGCTTGTCGACAAGAGCAAGCATCTCTTTGGGGATGACTTTGGTTGCGGGAAGAAAACGGGTGCCGAGGCCTCCGGCGGGGAAGACTGCCGTGCGAACGCGCTGACTCATTCTGGCTCCTTGGGGATGGAATGTGCAGGGATAAAATCGATAAATTTGTTGTAGAAAAAACAGCCTATGGCTTGAGAGTACCGCAAAAATGAAAAGAAAATCATCCGCACACTCTTTGTACGGATGATTTTCTCACAATGTTTTTCTTCTATATGGATGCTCAGGGCGAAGAAACGTTGCCCCGTTTAAAGCGCCGGTGAATCGTCGCCCAGCATGGCCTCACGCACAATCTTGATCGGCGGGAAACCCTGGCTCAGAAACTCGTCGTGAAATTTCTGCAGGTTAAAATTCTTGCCCTGTTTCTTTTCGAGATCCGCGCGCAGCTTGAGGATTTCCAGCTTACCGAGCGTGTAGTAGAGATAGGTCGGGTCGCCCGCGCCGCGCTTGGTTTCGACAATTGCCGACTGCTTTGACTGATAGCCTTCCTTCTCAAAGAAATCTTCGGCCTGCTCAAAGCTCATCTTGCCGGTGTGCATCTCGATGCCGACGATGAAGCGGGCATTGCGCAAGAGCGCATCCTGCAGTTGGCCGAGCCGGATGAGCTTGGCCTCGCGCGCATCTTTTGCACCGAGTCCCGGCTGTCCGTAGCCCTCGTCGAGCATCATCTGTTCGGTGTAGTGCGCCCAACCCTCGGCGTTGCTGTTGGCGCCGAGAATCTTGCGAATGCGGCTTGGCGCGCGCGGCACCCACAGGAATTGAATGTAGTGGCCGGGGTAGGTTTCATGCACCGCCGTCGAGATGATGGTGCCCACGTTGAAGCCGTGCATGTAGCCTTCGACCTCCTCGGGCGTCATCTTCGGGTCGGGCAGCGTCACGTTGAAATAGGCCTCGGTGGCCTTGGTTTCAAAGGCTCCCGGCGTGTCCATGCTGGCCGTGGTGGTGGCGCGCATGAACGGCGGCGTCTCTTCAAGTGTGGGTCGCACATCGCTCGGAATGGTGACGATGTGATGCGAGTGAATGAAGCCGATGATCGAGTCGAAGGTGGAGCGGAAGGTGGCCATCAACTGATCGGGCGCGGGGTGAATCGCGCCGAGTTGTTCGACGACCGCGCGAGGCTCCTTGCCGGGCTCAAGCTCGTGAGCGATGGCGTTGAACTGCTGCTGATTTTTGCGCAGATCGGCCCAGCCGATTTCGAGCAGTTTGTCGAGCGGCAGATCGACCATCTCGTCGTAGACGAGCTTCTTGTGGAAGGTCTCGGCGCCGATGCGGAAGTTGCCATTCGAACGTGGTAGAAGGTCGATCTTGAGCCAGGCGGCGTAGTCCTTGAGCGCGGCGACGACGGCCGCATTCGACTGCGCGAACTCGGCCTTGAGCGCAGCGTCCTGCGCTTCGGTGAAGGCGAGCGGCACGTCGTGCTCGAAGAAGCTTTCAATGTCGGGCAACTGCTCGATGGCGATCTCGGTGAAGATGCGCGGCGGATTTTTCAGGTTCTTCTTTGCCTCGGCAAAGAGCGCGGGCATTTGTTTTTCGCGGGCGATGAGCGAACGCAGCCGCTCGTCAGGCGAGGCAAATTTGCGCTCCATCAGCACGAAGGCCGCGTTGGCGCAGGTCGACGAATAGTTGTCGGCGTTCTTCTCCCACGGGCGAATCACTTCAAGGGTGAGCAACTGCGAGCGGATGTTGCCGAGCACCAATGCCCGGTCGCCGCGCGTGGTCGGATTCAACTCCGAGGCGGGAACGGCTTCGATCTTTGTCTCGGCCTCGTGCAGTGCGGCGCGCTCGGCCTCAATGCTCTTTTGTGAGTAGTCTTCGAGCTGGCCGTCGCGGTTGTGCAGACCCGTCTGTGTGGCGGCGCTTGGCTGATAGCGGAAGTAAACGTTGTCGAGATACTGGTTCGAAAGCTGCTCGAACTTTTGCTGCCAGTGATGGTCGGCAGCCTGCGCGGAAACGGTCATGGTGGCTCCCAGAATTGCGGTGGCTAAGATTGTTTTCATGCTGTCCTCTATTTTTTAACGGGTGGTGCGGGCTCGGGTGCGAGCTGTTCGAGCAGGTCGCGAATCTCCAGCAGTGTGTCGTCGGGGCGCGTGGCCGCGATGGGGAACCGGAGCACGCCCTGCGGCGTGAACTGCGCGCCGCGCTTGGCGTTGCGCGCGACCAGCTTCATCAGATGCTGTGGATCGACGTGCGCGTTTTCCATGAAGCGGATCTGCAACTCGCCGCGTTTGCGATCAATCTGCGCAATGCCCAGCCGCTCGCCTTCAAGGCGCAGCGTGGCGGCTTCGAGCAGATAGATCGTCGCATCGGGCAGCTTGCCGTAGCGGTCTTCCATCTCGGCGCGAATCACGTCGATGGTTTCGATGTTTTCCGCGCCCGCGATCTTTTTGTAGAGTCGCAGCCGCTGGTTTTCCTCGGGAACAAAGTGCTCGTCGATGCGCAGCGCGATGCCCAGATTGAGTTGCGTGGTGATGTGTTCGGTGACCTGCTCGCCCTTGAAGCTCTTCACGGCCTCTTCGAGCATCGAGGTGTAAAGCTCGAAGCCGACCGACTCAATGTGGCCGCTCTGTTCGCCGCCGAGCATGTTGCCCGCGCCGCGCAATTCAAGATCGAGTGCGGCAATTTTGAAGCCCGCGCCGAGGTCGGAAAATTCCTTGAGTGCCGCCAGCCTGCGTCGCGCAATGTCGGTGAGTTGCTTGTCGGGCGGGATCAGCAGATAAGAGTAGGCGCGGCGATTCGAGCGACCCACGCGTCCGCGCAACTGATAGAGCTCGCTGAGTCCGTGCCGATCAGCGTTGTTGATGATGATGGTGTTGGCAAGCGGAATATCGAGGCCGTTTTCGATGATGGTGGTTGCGATCAGCACGTCGTACTCGCGATGCATGAAGGCCAGCATCACCTTTTCGAGTTCGCCCTCGCTCATCTGTCCGTGGCCCACGATCACGCGCGCCGCCGGAACCAGCTCCTGAATGCGCGCGGCATATTCGTAGATGGATTCGACGCGGTTGTGTACGAAGTAGGCCTGGCCGCCGCGCTCCAGCTCCAGCTCAACGGCCGAGCGCACCAGCTTCTCGTCGTATTTGGCGACGACGGTCTGAATCGCCATGCGATCCTTGGGCGGCGTCTCGATTACGCTCATGTCTCGCAGTCCGACCAGTGACATGTGCAGCGTGCGCGGAATCGGCGTGGCGCTCATCGAGAGCACGTCGATCTGGCTGCGCAGCTGCTTGAGCCGCTCCTTGTGGCGCACGCCGAAGCGTTGCTCCTCGTCGATGATGAGCAGACCGAGATCCTGAAATTTGACGTCCTTCGAGAGCACGCGATGGGTGCCGATGAGAATGTCGATCTTGCCGGTCTCGACGCGCTCGATAATCTCCTTCTGCTCCTTGGGCGTGCGGAAGCGCGAGATCATCTCGATGGTGATGGAAAACTGTGCAAAGCGTTTTTTGAAGGTCTCGAAGTGCTGAAAGCTGAGTACGGTGGTTGGCGTCAGCACGGCCACCTGCTTTGAATCCTGCACGGCCTTGAAGGCGGCGCGCATGGCCACCTCCGTCTTGCCGTAGCCCACATCGCCGCAGAGCAGACGGTCCATGGGCCGCGTCGATTCCATGTCGTACTTGATGGCGCGAATCGCCGAGAGCTGATCGTCGGTCTCGTTGTAATCGAAGGAGTCCTCGAAGGCGCGCTGAAACTCGTTGTCCTTCGAGAAGGCCATGCCTTCGGCGGCCTCGCGCGCGGCGTAGAGCTTGATCAGTTCGCCGGCCATGTCCTGCATGGCCTTGCGGACGCGGGCCTTGGTCTTGGTCCACTGCTGCGTGCCGAGCTTGTTGAGCTGCGGCGCGGGGCCGGCATCGGTCGAGCGATATTTCTGGATCAGGTCGAGCCGTGTGAGCGGCACGTAGAGCTTGGCGCCCTCGGCGAATTCCAGAATCATGAACTCGACCGAAAGCCCGTCCTGCTCAATCTCCTTGAGCCCCTGATATTGCGCGATGCCGTGCTCGACGTGAACCACGTAATCGCCGATGGTCAGGTCGCGGAAGTCGGAGACGAAGGCGGCGGTCTTCGATCGCTTGGGCGCGGGCCGCGCGGCCACGTCGGCCTCGTCGGAAAGATCGTTCGCGCCAAAGACCATCAGATTCGATTCGCCAAAGCTGACGCCCGCGGCGATCTGCGCGCGCACAATCGTTGGCACGCTCGCATCGACGGTCTGCGTGCTGGCCTCTTCGACCACGGCCTCGCCGGGGCGTTGATTGCGGCTGCCGATGCGGTAGGGAATCTGGTGATCGTGCAGCGTGGTGGCGAGCCGCTCCACATCACCCTGGTTCGCGGTGGCCAGCACCACGCGCACACCAGTGTCCATCAGCTTTTTGATCTGCTCGGTGAGCGCAGCGACCGAGCCGTGAAAGCGCAGCGTGGGCCGCGTCGGCAATTCGATTTCGCCGAGCGTCACGTCCTCGTCGAGCACGTCGACAGAACCAAGCTGATCAAGGTCGAGCCCGGTCTGCGCATTCAGCATCTCCTGCAGCCGATCCGGCGGCAGATAGATGTCCTCTGGAGTGACGAGCGAGCCGATGCCTGAGCGGTCGTGCCGTTGCTGCACCTTGTTCCACCAGCGGTCAATCTGGTTGCGGACCATCGCCGGCTCATCGAGCAGAAGCACGGTGCGCGGCGCGAGTTTGAGCAGCGAGGTCTCGGCTCCGGCGACCGGCGCAAAAAACTCCCAGCCTGGAAAGACGCTGACGCCTCCGGCCGCGGCGGCCTCAATGGCCATGGAGCGCGCCGTGTCATCCTCGTCGTCGCCGGTGACATCCACGCGGTCTTTGGTGAGTCGCGCATTGACGGCGGCCAGCAACGATTCGACGACCGGCGTTTCCGTCAGCGGCATCAGCAGCGTTTCATCGAGGGTGGCCAGCGAGCGCTGCGTTTCGGCATCGAAGGTGCGGATGGTCTCAATCTCTTCGCCGAAAAATTCAATGCGCACGGGCCGCTCGGCCTCGGGCGAATAGATGTCGAGAATGCCGCCGCGCCGGGTGAACTGGCCCGGCATCTCCACCAGATCCATGCGCGTGTAGCCGATGCTGGCCAGGTGCGAGACGAGCGTTTCGACGTCGACCTCTTCACCGCGATGCAGCGTGACGGCCAGGCCCGCGTAGTAGTCGCGCGGAAACAGCCGCATGGCCGCTGACTCGATGGGGGCGATGAGCAGATCGATGGCGCCGGTCGACAGCTTCCACAGCGCGGCCGCGCGTTGCTCCTGCACGTCCGGGTGCGGCGAAAGATTTTCAAAGGGCAGCACGTCATGGGCGGGCAGGCGGACGACGCGGTTGGCGTCGAGCGCGCCGGTCAGCTCGCAACTGGAGCGCACGGCCAGCTCCAGCGTTTCGGCGGCCTTGTTGTCCGCCGTCAGCACAATCACGGGCCGATGTGCGGCGCGGGCGATGAGAGGAATGTAGAGAGCGCGGGCTGTTTGTGTCAGTCCTGAGACACGACGACGCCCCGTGGCGAGGCTTAGATGCCTGCGCACGCGTTCAAAGCTCGGGGCGTGCTCCAGCTCCGCGAAGATTTCGCGGACAAACGGGAGAATCATCAGCTTGAGTGTAGCAGCGCCGACAGCGGCGGCGCTGCACCTTGATTAGTGTTGCTCGCGCGTGATGGCGAGCGGAAAGTTTTCAAGCAGGTCTTGCAGGTTGTCGACCTTGAGCGGAGCCAGGGTGAGCCCGACGCGGCTGGCGCCGTGGAAGGTGGAGACGGCGTGGAAGTAATAGACCTGATTGGCCTGGGCGGTAAACTCCAGGGCGGCTTCGGGCTGCTGGTCGCGGCTGAAGGTGCCCGGATCCTGCCAGTTGGCGCAGAGGGCGTGCTTGCCCGGATCGACATCGATTACGAAGTAGTTGGTTCCACGTCCGGCACCGACCCACTGGCCGTCGAGGCCGACGCGCGTCGTGGGCCGACGCAGACCGGCTACGTCATCATCTTGAAAATAATAGACCTGTGCGCGCCCCGGCGTGGGCAGGTGGGGGTGAAAGCCCGGGTCGGAGCTGACGCTGTAGCGCAGGTTCGGGTCGCCGCAGCCGTTGTGCGTTGCGGGAGCGGAATTTTGCGCGGCCACGGGCAGCGCGCTCGCGGAAAGTACCAGAAAAGCAATGAAAAATTTGGTCACGGCCGTTTCCTTCAAGAAAGGCAATCTAGGGCAATGCCCTTCCATAGATCGACGGAGGAGAGGGCAAAGCGTCACGTGGCCTGTGGCAAAAAGGCCACAGCAGGGATCCGGTCGCGGCCGGGCGCAAGTTGCGTTATACTGATCAAAGCCCTGAGTAGGCAGAGAGGCTTCTGCGTGCGTGGGGCGAATCTCTGGACCGCGGCAGTGAGGCGGTCCCCATCGAGAAAAACATGCCCAAGTTGAAGACTCATACGGGCGCGAAGAAGCGCTTCAGCAAGACTGGCACTGGCAAGATCAAGCGTGGCCAGGCCAAGATGCGCCATATTCTGACCTCGAAGGCTCCGAAGAGCAAGCGCAAACTCGGTAAGATGGTGCTTGTTTCCGACGGTGACTACGCGAAGGTCGCGCGCATGATTCCTTATGCCTGATCCTAGGCGCTAGCGCCCCAGAGGCGCAGCGCTTGTGGTTCCGCAAATGCGTCGCGGAACCGGCATCCCGGCAGCTATTCCGGGAAACGCCAGAACAGCAGGCTTGTAACAAGCGTGTGAAGAGGCTTATCGCGCCGCCCCAAAAGGGCTTGGCGCCTCCTGCCTCCAGCCGCGAAACCCAGACGCAAAAACGGAGAAACAAATGCCCCGCGTAAAACGCAGCACGAAGAGGAATGACCGCCGCAAGAAGATTCTCAAGCGGGCAAGCGGTTACTTCCTTACGAAATCCAAGCTCTATCAGGCGGCACAAGAGGCCGTCGAGCGTGGCCTGAAGTTCGCCTACAGCGGCCGCAAGCAGAAGAAGCGCCAGTTCCGTTCGCTGTGGATCGTCCGTATCTCGGCCGCCTGCAAGCTGAACGGCACCAGCTACTCGCAGTTCATCAACGGCCTGAAGAAGGCTGGCATCGAGCTGGATCGCAAGATCCTGTCCGACATCGCCATCAAGGATGCCGCCAGCTTCACCAAGCTGGTTGAGCAGGCCAAGGCCGCCGTCGCCGCCAAGTAAGCGCGTTGCGCTTCGACAAAAAGCTCAAGTGAAAAAGCCCCGGGTTTTCCGGGGCTTTTTTGCGTTTGAAAATGTATTTGCTGATTGCTTTCCACACTGCGATGCACCTGTGACGGCATGCACATTGCTTTCCGGATGCGTGGTTCTACTCTGTTGCTCGAGGCCAGCCAGCCACTCACGCAATCGACAGAGGAAACCATGTCCACTTTCATTGTTCCGCGTACTGTGTATCAGGGGCCGGGCAGCTTGGCTAACCTGAAGTTGCTCAAGGCCACCAAGGCCGTCATCGTCACCGGTGCTGGCTCCATGCGCCGTCTGGGCTTCATCGACAAAACCCAAGCCATTTTGAAGGAAGCCGGCATTGCCTCGGCGATCTTCGATGGCGTTGAATCGGATCCCTCGGTCGGCACGGTCCGGCGCGGTCTGGAGTTCATCCGCCAGGAAAAGCCGGATCTGATCATCGGCCTGGGTGGTTGCTCGGCCATCGACGCGGCGAAGGCCATGTGGGTCTTCTACGAGCATCCCGAGTCGACCTTCGAGGAGATTTGCAAGCCCTTTGCCATCAAGCCTCTGCGGGCCAAGGCGCATTTTGTGGCCATTCCTTCGACCAGCGGCACGGGCACCGAGGTGACCTGCGTGACGGTGATTACCGATCACGAAAAAGGCACCAAGTACCCCATCGTCAGCTACGAAATCTGCCCGGATGTGGCGATTGTCGACGGCGAGCTGGCCGTGGGCATGCCGCCCTCGGTGACGGCCAATACCGGCATGGATGCGCTGTCGCACTCCTGCGAGGCCTTTGTGGCCGCGCTGGCCTCGCCTTACAGCGATGCGCTGGCCAAGGAGTCGATCGAGATCATCTTTGAGGAACTGCCGAAGGCGGTGGCCGACGGCAAAAACGTGGCGGTACGCCAGAAGATGCACGATGCCTCGTGCATGGCCGGCATGTCGTTCTCGAACGCGCTGCTCGGCATCATTCACTCGATGTCGCATCAGGCCGGCGGCATGTTCGGGATTCCGCATGGCCGCTCGAACGCGATTTTGATGCCGAACATCATCCGCTTCAACAGCAAGAGCACGGCGAAGTACGAGATTCTGGCCGATCTGCTGGGCAAAAAGATGGCCGAGGATTTTGCGCAGAGCTGTGACGAGCTTCGGATCAAGGTCGGCATCGAAAAGAGTTACAAAGAATACGGCATCGATGCGAAACTGTGGGCCGAAAAGCTCGATCAGATGACCGAGCACGCGCTGGCCGACCCCTGCACCGGCGTGAACCCGCGCCAACCTACCTTCGATGAGGTGAAAAAACTCTTCCAGGCCTGTTACGACGGCGTGGTGGTGGATTTTTAAACGAACGAAACGATGATGAATGGCGGGCGGTCTGATGTTCGAGAGAGCTATCTCCCGAATTTTTCAAGCCGCCAGCCGTACATTGTCTGCAATTCCTCTGTGCGGTGGCGGGTCATCGCTTCGAGGCAGGCATATTTCACCATGGAAGCGGCACTTCCGCCTCGATAAAGACCCTCTTCGGCGGAGCAGTTTGCGTCTCGAAACTGAATCCAGATTCTTTGAGCCTGTTGAAGCGCGTCCCGGCCATCGTTATCGAGAGAACGCATGGTGCGCTGGTAAAGCTGGTTGAGCTTGAGGTCGGCCTTTCGATCTTCCGCCACAAAACAGGCGGTTTCTTCGGCACCGGTCGAGGGTTTATTGCACGGCGCGTCTTTGGCGTTCATGTGCTGCGCGAAGACGCTGTTTGCGCAGAGCAATAACCCCATGAATGTGAGCAGTATCACTGTGGCGCGATGATTGGGCATCGAACCCTCCTGGTTTGTGGCGTTGATACATCGTAGCGCCAATCCTTGCCCGCAGATCGCGCGTCCAGTGCGCGGTGGTTTATCCTGAAGATTACTCACTATGAATGCAGAAATTCCCAATCTGACGGCATTTGACGAAGCCTCGCTTGAGCGGGCCTTCGCCGCGTTGACCGATGAGGCGCGCCAGGCGGCCTCGACGATCGAAAACGAGGCGGGCGTCGAGCAGTTTCGGCTCGAGTGGCTCGGCCGCAAGCAAGGTCGGCTGAAC
>WSSedL1CaDRAFT_10001976_pt1 | contig 11030 bp, 4 predicted proteins | sample WetSurSL1Cattail_FD_9464 | JGI IMG/M metagenome (IMG submission 9464)
TTTGGGTTAATCAAATCTGTTGGATTCAACGATGTTCCGCAGGCTTCGCACTGGTCGCCATAAGCATTTTCGTTACCACAATGCGGACATTTGCCGGTTATGTAGCGGTCGGCAAGAAATTGCTGCGCCGTTTCATCGTAGTATTGTTCGCTACTTTGAATAACAAAACCGTCTTTTTTATCGATAGTTTTGAATATCTCAGAGGCCAGTTCCTTATGAGTTTTTGAAGTGGTACGAGAATAAATATCGAATGAAATTCCGAATTCTTCGAAAGATTTCTTGATAATTCCGTGGTAACGATCCACAATATCCTGAGGTGTTACACCTTCTTTTTTGGCTTTAATAGTGATAGGTACACCGTGCTCATCAGATCCTCCGATAAAGAGAACTTCCTCGCCCTTTAGTCGAAGATAGCGAACATAAATATCGGCAGGTACATATACACCTGCTAAATGACCGATGTGAACTGGCCCGTTGGCATAAGGCAAAGCCGAGGTAACGGTGGTACGTTTAAATGTTGTCATGTAGTTGAATAGTTAATCTGCGATTAGTTAATAGGTTTCAGTTTAATGGGTTAGCCAATAAATTATTTCAACCTTTTTACTTTTCACTAAAGAGGCACAAAGATACAGACAAAATATGAAAATCGAATGATTTGAAACGATTTGATTATAATTTTGGTTCATAAACAGATAAAAAAATGAAGATTCAGATAAATCATTTAAATCAAACAACTTATCCGAATTGTTTACATATATTTGCACAATACTTTAATTGTATAATTTACACTCACTTAAAAATTTAATATTATGATTTACCTTATTATTGTTGGTATTGTAGTTATTTTTATTGGTTTTGCTGCAAAAAAATCAAATTCACCTGTTACCCAATATGGTGGAATTTTAAAAATCGTGGGACTTGTAATTGCCATCATTGGAGCTATATTTGCTTCTGTGGTACAGATTAACCCCGGGGAAATCGGAGTTCAGAAACTGTTCGGAAAAGTGAATAACAATATTTTGGAAAGTGGATTGAATGTAATTAATCCATTAGTTGAAGTGGTAACTTTCGATATTCGTACTGAAAACTATACAATGTCAGGGGTACAGGACGAAGGTAACAAAGGCGGAGATGATGCCATTCGGGTGTTATCAGCCGATGGACTTGAAGTGGTTATTGATCTGACGGTTTTATACAAAGTAATTCCATCCGAAGCCCCACGTATTTTACAGCAGTTGGGAACAGATTACCGAAATACGATAGTACGTCCTATTTGCCGCACAAAAATTCGTGATAATGCAGTTTATTACGATGCTGTGGCTTTGTATTCTACCAAACGGGATGAATTTCAAGCCCGTATTTTTTCAACTATTGAAAAAGATTTTAAATCGCGTGGATTAATGCTTGAGCAACTTTTGGTAAGAAATATTACCCTGCCCGCATCTGTAAAAACAACGATAGAATCGAAGATTAACGCCGAACAGGAAGCGCAAAAAATGACATTCGTTCTTCAAAAAGAAAAACAGGAAGCTGAACGTAAACGTGTAGAGGCACAAGGTATTGCGGATTATCAGAAGATATTAAGTACAGGCCTGAGCGACAAACAATTGCAATATGAAATGATTAAGGCGATAGCCACTTCGCCGAATGCAAAACTCATTATTATGAACGGCGGGAAGAACACAACACCGGTCATTCTGGATACAAAATAGTTTGATAATCATTTAAAATACTATTTAGTGAATCTTAATATGCTAATAGTAAAATAAAATCCGGACGATTTCAGTATCGTCCGGATTTTATTTTAATTTAAATCAGCAAGTATCGACCGATTAATACGGATAGTTTCCGTTTGCAGCTCCTGTATTAAGAGCATTTACGGCTTGTTTATCGAACACTGCTCCGGTATTCCTGTTGAAGATTCCATTTCCATCGGTGGTGATTACACCATTATCCCAATAAAAAGGTATAAGTCCACAATCTTTAGCATGTTGAGTAATATATTGAAGATAATAAGCTCTTGACGCTAAATGATTACTGAGTACAGTTCCTGTAAGAGATGAACGTCGTATTGGGCCATATTCTCCGAGAATAACAGGGTAACCTTTATTTACGAAATTTGTTTTCATTTTAGAGAACTGCTGATCCATATAAGTTTCCTGTCCCCATGTTGAAACTCCAAGAGAACTATAAGGTTGTCCCCAATAATATTTGGCGCTACTTGATGTCTCTCCACAAAAATCCCATGGATCGTAATAATGTACTTCTACCAACATTCGACCGGAAACAACATCGGTTGGGAGTTTCATATAATTTACAGCATAATCGATATTGGTATTGTACGATTGCACAATCAGATTCCGATAATAATTTTTACCTCCGGTAGAACGAACTGCATCTAAAAAAGTTTGATTGTATGATTGCTGTACGGTTATGTTTTCTGTTGTAGGCGTATTATAATTGGCGTGAACCTCATTTGTTCCGGCAAAAAGCAGATGCTGGTCGTAATCTCTGAAATAGTATGCTATCTGAAGCCATAACGCTTTTTGTTCTTTATTGACAGCATCCTGTTTTGTATAAGTAGGGTTGTTTTCGAGCCAGCCACCATCCCAGTGTATGTTGAGAATTACATACATATTGTTTTTGTAGCAATAATCTACCACTTGTTTTACGCGCGAAAGCCAACTGTCTTGTATTTTATAAGTTACCGATTTGTCTAAATGTCCATCCCATGCACATGGAATTCTTATAGCATTGAAACCGGCCGCTTTTACCGAGTCAATAAACGTTTGAGTGACCAAAGGATTTCCCCAGGCTGTTTCTCCACCAGTAGCTTCAAGGGTGTTTCCCAGATTCCATCCGGCATACATTTTTGGCGCTATGTTCACCGCATTGTCGCTCATGCCTGCTACATCGGGAGTTATGTAAAAATCTTTTGCAGTTTGTTCTACAATTACGGTGTCTTTATAGCTTCCTGCCGTGTAAATGATTAATCCTGTACGGGCAAGAACTAAACTATTTTCAGTAATAGTAAAAGTTTGAGATGTATTATCGATAGATGCTGTTTTGAGAGTAATCCAATCTGGTATTGTATAGGTGAAATTATTTACCGAAGACTGAATAGTCAGACTTATTTCACCTCCGGTAGCCGCCACATCAAAAGTATCTTTGCTGAATGATATAAAATCAAGTGGACTCTGAGTAACTGTGATATTTTTGGTAATTGAACCAGCAGAAAACGTTATAATTGCTTGTCTGGCAGCCAAGGTGTTATTTTCGGTTACTATTATTCTTAATCGGGTAATTCCGCTTGAACCTGATGTGGCGGAAATAGCACACCATGTTTCGGCAACAGTAGCAGTCCAGTTAGTATTTGTTTCTATATTCAGTGATTTATCATTAGCTTCTCCCGTAAAAGTTGCTTCTTCAAAAGTGAGAGCAATTTCCGGTTCTACATCTTGCTCTTTACAGGAGATAGATGACATGATAAATACTACTAAGTAAACTGTTGTGATTATGTGTTTTGAGATTTTAGTCATATTTTTATGATGGAGATTAAACATTGGACAAGTTTGAATGATGTTTGTTTTCAAATTATTTTTTCAAATTCAGAGTCGCTGTCGAACCGGAATAATTTATAGTTTTAAAATTCACTGAATTACTGTCGATACCGGAAATGTTCTTTTCAGAGATATAAATTATTTTAAAATTACGTTGTAACGGCATTCCATCGAACGAACCTTTTCTGTTGCTGATTGTCAGCGTTTTGTTTTTATCATTATAAACAAAATCAATCGTACTGTATTTTCCTCTTTCGTAATTGTAATTTACATTTTCATCTTCGTAGAGGGTGAACTTCCCGTTTTTACCGGCGTAAACGTATATTGTCAGATCGGTTTGATTTTGTTTAGTATTCTGAATAATACTTCCTGTCGGGATTATACTTCCGGCTGCTACGAAAACCGGCATTTTTTCGTAAGGAGCTGAAATATTCAGTAGTTGACCTCCACGAATCATTTTACCATTGTACAAATCATACCAAATAGTTCCGGCCGGAAAATAAATTTCACGATTACGTGCTTTATATTCGTAAACAGGATTTATCATCAATGCATTGCCAAACATATATTGATCTCCAATGTTCAAAACCTGTTTGTCGTAACCGAAATCCATAGACAAACCGCGCATGATGGTATAATCGTTGAAATATGTTTTTCCTGCTAATGAATAAATATATGGTATTAATCGGTAACGTAGTTGTGTGTAATAAAGCATTGATTTATACGCGGGATGAGTTTCAGGAGCAATGTTCCATATTTCCCGGAGTGGGAATTGACCGTGGGTACGGAACAATGGTACAAATGCTCCAAATTGATGCCAGCGGGTATTCAGTTCACGCCATTCATCACGGTCGGACGAACCTTCTTTTGCATTTTCGTATCTCTTTTCAACACAGAAACCGCCATTATCCATTGTCCAGTAAGGAATTCCACTCATGGAAAAATTGATTCCAGCAGGAATTTGTGCTTTCATATCTTCCCAACGGGTGGCAATGTCACCACTCCACGTTGCAGTGGAATAACGTTGTAAGCCGGCAAAGCCCGAACGGGTCAGTAGAAAAACCCGTTTATTATTATCAGTTGCTCGCTGACCATCGTAAATGGCTTCAGCGTTTTCGAGTGCGTATGCGTTAAAGTATTCAGTAGAAGAGCCTAATGCTGTTGGTCCGCAAAGGGCTTTTCGATAATCCATAGGAGTACAATCGCGGACGTTAGGTTCGCTTGCATCCATCCACCATGCATCTATACCGAGTGGAAATAAATGTTCTTTCATTTGATTCCAAAAAAGTTTGCGGGCATCGGCCGAATATGCATCGTAAAATGAACCTACATAGCCTGGACCAACCCAGTCTTTTATGCTATCTTTAACGGCTTGCTGATACATCCATCCTTTGTTGTCGAATTCTTTAAAATGTTCGGTAGTGATATAAAATTTCGGCCAGACAGATATCATCAACTGAGCGTCTAATTTATGAATGGAATCTACCATTGCTTTGGGATTTGGAAAACGTTTTGGATCAAACTTATGACTACCCCATTCTTTTTCAGGCCAGTAAAACCAATCCAGAACAATGTTGTCAATCGGAATTTGCCGTTGACGGAATTCTTTGAGGGTGGCAATAATTTCATCTTGAGTTTTGTAACGTTCGCGACTTTGCCAGAAACCCATAGCCCATTTGGGCATGATAGGCGCTTTGCCAGTAACCAGACGATAGCCTTTTATTACATCATCTGCATTGTTGCCTCGTATGAAATAATAATCGAGCATTTTTCCCATTTCCGACCAGAGCGACAATTTTTGTTGTTCGGTATCGGGAACAGGCGAAAGTGCTTTTAATCCTATATAAGAAACACCACCGTCAGGTTGCCAGTCGATGCGAATTTTATGAAGTTTATTTTTATCGAGCTGTAGGGCAAATTTGTAGCTGTTTGGATTCCATGCCGTACGCCAGCGTTCTTTCACCACCAAACTGTCATCAATATAAACTTTGGTATAGCCGGCATAGTACAGATTAAATCTGAAAAGGCCGCTTTCTTTGGGTTGAATCATTCCTTCCCAGCTAATGGCTGCATTATTGAATGGAAAATTTTGAGGAAAATTTTTAATAGTTTGAATGTCTTCATAATCCACATTCTCTTCCCGACGCTCAACAAATATGTTTTTGGGATCTTTGTTCACCATGTAGGTGGTAGTTAATCCTCCTTTATTTCCGTTTTTATCGAATATGTTAAACATCTCGCTTAAATTGGCATAAGGTCTTGGATCTCCAAAACGTGATAAAGAGTAATTATCCCAAAGGATTCCATAATTCTTATTTGAAAGAATAAATGGAACTGAAACTTTTGTATTGTATTGGAAAAGTTCTTCGTTACGACCTTTCCAGTTAAATTCATCAGATTGATGCTGTCCAAGTCCGTAAAAAGCCTCATCTGCCGGCGATTCGAAAATCTGCCGAAAACTATAACCTTTAGTCCCTTCTACTTCGATTGGATTAAAAGTTTTTCCACCTCCGTTTTGTTCCTGAAGAAGAATTTTTCCCTGCAGGTCGGTAAAAGTGATTTGTCCGGTACTTATTGCAACGATTGTTCGTGTAGAATTTGTACTGAGAATAATTAAATCTCCTTTTTGAAGGACATCCCAGTTCGATGCTTTTAATAAATTTGGTACAGTAATCAGACTTTTTAGTTCAGTTAAAGTGCTTTCGGGAGATGCGCTCACGTGAATTATATCATTGGAAACAACCTGCAGACGAATGGTTCGGGTATCAAGGAAAGATTTTTGTTTGAGAGAGATGATGATGCCATCATCCAATTTTTGGTAAGGAGCACTGTTACAACCCACTGCTATTGTAACGATTAAAAACAACACAACTAATTTATACCGATACATAATTCGATTTTATTTTTTATAGTATTAATATGAGATGTTCACTTCGCACTTAAGGCAATACAAAGATAACTCCTTAAAATATTTTTAATGCTGGAAGATGTTCATTAAACCTGTCCGAAATGATAACCGTAAGGGACAATTTGTAAACTTTGAGGAGCTATATTGATAACAGGTCATTAAAACATTGATTTGTAGTAGTTATTTTTTTATATTTGTGTTAGTTCTGAATATCTACGATAAAATGAAAAAAATCGCTTTCCTCATCTTATTTTTTCCCTGTTTATTAATCGGACAAAATTATAATTTTGCGAGGCTCGATAATACACATGGTTTGTCGAACAATCAGATAGAATGCATTTTTAAGGATAGTCGAGGTTTTATGTGGTTTGGTACTAATTTCGGGCTGAATCGTTATGATGGATACGATGTAAAAGTTTATAAACCGATAAAAGATGATTCCACAAGCCTGACGTATAATTCGATATCAGACATCAAGGAAGATGTAAATCACAATCTTTGGTTAAAAGGTAACCCTGATTATGTGATCTACAATGCTAAAAACGAGAGTTTTATTCGTAATTTAAATCCGTACCTTCAACAATTCGGAATAAAATTTATTCCCCATCTCATTGAAATTGATAAAAAGAAAAATTTCTATTTCTATCAACGCAATAAAGGTGTTTACAAATACGATGTTGAAAAGAAAAAACTGATTTCATTTATTCAAAGTTCAAACCCCAACATGCTTAGTGAAGGTACTATCGTTAGTATTAAAAGTGACCGAGGATGTTTTTGGGCGCTTTTTCAGTCGGGATTACTCGAAAGATTTAATGAACATACAAATTCCATCGATTTCAGAAATAATTATGTCGCGGAAAATTTATCCGGCGCATTTATCCAAAAAACATTGTTTATTGATTCCGATGGTTGTCCGTGGGTATATCCCGGCAAAGCCGACAAAGGTGTGCTTTGGTATAACTTTTCGACAGGCAAATGGTCATATTTTACCGATGACGCAAAGGAATTAAAACAGCCGGGAGATAAGTTGATAAGTTCTGACTTTGTCCGCGAGATTGCTCAGGAATCGAATGGAAAAATATGGATTGCAACCGACCATGGAGGAGTAGTGGTTTTTGATAAAAAAACCGATAAAATTGATTTTGTAAGAAATGATCCTCAGAATCCCAATTCTTTAAGTCAGAATTCAGCTATTAGTCTTTATTACGATAACACAGGAATAATGTGGGTGGGAACCTATAAGAACGGCGTTTCTTATTATCATTCAGGAATGTTTAAATTCGAAAAATCGCCGTTATATTTTTATCAGAATTCCGAACTTGATAATAAAGATTGTAATTCTCTTTTTGTTGATTCAAAACAAAATCTATGGATTGGAACTAATGGAAGCGGATTGCTTTGTTATTCGCAGATACAGAAAAAATTCAAACATTATCGGAACAAAAAAAATGACCCATCAAGTATTTCTTCCGATATAATTATTTCTTCGACTGAAGATAAAAACGGTACTATGTGGTTTGGAACTTTTCTTGGCGGTCTAAATCGAATGAATGGTGAAAAATTTATCAGATATCAAATGGATGTAAATAATCCAAATTCATTATCCAATAACAGTGTTTACAGTTTGATCCCCGATGAGCGGAATAACCTTTGGATAGGAACTTTAGGCGGTGGAGTAGATCAATTCGATAGCGATCGAAAGATTTTTCGTCGTCATGATACCGCTAATGTACGCGGAATGTCGTCTAACTTTATTTTGTCGATGTATAGCAAAGATCAAAACATTATTTATTGTTGTACTTCTGCCGGAGTGGATTTATTAAATACTCAAACCGGATCCATTACTTCGGTTTTCAAAAATGCTGAGATAAGAAATAAGTTGTCTGATTTGGTGATTTATAATACTTTGCTCGATTCAAGAGGACAGCTTTGGACAGCAACCGATAATGGAATAAATATATATAATCCGGCGAAAGGAGTTATCCGCTACCTCACAATTTCGGATGGCTTACCCAGCGATCAGGTTGTCTCGCTTATCGAAGATAATCATCATAATATCTGGGCAGGTACCCGAAACGGACTTGCCTGTATTTATGTATCCACAGACAAAAAAACGAAAAAAGCTGAATACTCGATTGTTACTTTCGATGAAAACGACGGTTTATTAAGTTCAATATTTAATCAAAATGCTGTTTTTAAAGATAAGTCCGGTCGGATTTACATTGGTTGTACTAAAGGATATACTGTTTTTGACCCGGGAAATATTCAGTTCAACAGAATTGTACCCCAACCTCGGTTCTGTTCACTTTTGATCGGTAAACAAGAAGTACTTCCGGGACAGAAATTTAAAAACAGAGTGATAATAGATGAATCGGTTACCGGGATAAAAAAAATTGTACTTCATTATGATGAAAAAAACTTCACAGTACGGTTTTCGGCAATGAGTTACATTCATTCCGAAAAAAATAAATATCGTTACAGATTATCGGGACTTGATAATGACTGGGTGGAAAGTAATACCGGAGAGGTGATTTATTCTAATCTTAATCAGGGAAATTATGAATTAACTGTTTATGCCAGCAATAACGACAATGTATGGAGTACAGAACCGCTGACGCTGGAGATAGTTATACAACCTCCATTTTGGTTGACGTGGTGGGCGATAGCATTCTATGTTTTGATACTCTTTCTGTTCATATGGTATATTATCAATTACAACCTTCGTCGGCAAAAGAAAGAATTCGAAAATGAACAGCAAATGCGCGAAGCACGTCAGTTGCACGAAATGGATGAAATGAAGTTCCGGTTTTTTACCAATATCAGCCACGAATTCCGTACTCCGTTGACTTTAATCATCAATCCGGTTGAAAAACTACTAAAGGAAACTTCTAACGAAGATCAGAAAAATCTGCTAAATATTATTCATCGTAACGCAAACGGTTTGTTGGAGTTGGTTAATCAGTTACTCGATTTTCGCAAATTGGATGTGAAAAAAGATGTGCTTAATCTTTCGGTTGGCGATGTAGTTTCGTTTATTCGTGAGATTTGCTATTCTTTCACCGAGTTGGCGAATAAAAAAGCAATCAGTTTTGCGTTTTCAACTTCGATTACGGAGCTACGCATGGATTTTGATGCTGAAAAAATGCGTAAAATAGTACATAATCTGCTATCCAATGCCTTTAAATTTACCCATGAACAAGGTAAAATAAATGTAAGTTTAGGTTTGGTACAGCAATCGGATAATGATAAAAAACAATTAAAGATAACTGTTTCGGATACAGGAATAGGAATTCCGTCAAAAGATATTGATCGGATTTTTGAGCGATTTTATCGGGTAGAAAATACTGATAACAGTCATCAGACAGGAACCGGAGTCGGTCTTCACATTGTGAGCGAATACATTCAATTGCACGGAGGTATTGTAAAAGTGGAGAGTACAGAAGGAAAAGGTTCTGATTTCACCGTACTTATACCAGTTAATGAATATGTCCGGCAGGAGATTATTTCGCAAAATCCGGAAGATATATCCCAAAAGAATCCGGGAGAAGAAAATGTATTGATGAATGAAAATGCAAAAAAACGTCCATTGATGCTTATTGTGGATGATAATCAGGATTTCAGAGATTTTATATCGAATATTTTTGCTTCGTCGTATCGTATTGTTACTGCTTCTGACGGTGAGGCCGGTTTACTTTTGACATTCAAACACATTCCTGATTTAGTGATTTGTGACGTAATGATGCCTAAAATGGATGGTTACGAATATTGCCGGAAAGTAAAAAGTGATATTCGCGTTTCGCAGATACCTATCATTTTACTTACGGCCAAAACAGGAGATGAAAATAAATACCTTGGACTTGAAGCTGGAGCCGAAGACTATATTTCAAAACCGTTCAATGCTGATATGCTGCTTCTGAAAGTGTCTCAAATTATAGAACGTCAGCGCAAAAATCAAGATCAGTTCAGAAGGAAAGTAAATATCCATCCTTCGGAAATTGAAATTACTTCTATGGACGAAAAGTTTGTGAAAAAAGCGGTGGCTTTAGTTGAAGCAAATATCGATAATACCAGCTTTTTGGTGGAAGATTTGTGCCGCGAAATGGGAATGAGTCGGGTGTATTTCTACAAAAAGATATTGTCGCTTACTGATAAAACCCCATCTGAATTTATTCGTTTTATCCGGTTAAAACGGGCTGCCGATCTTTTAGAAAAAAGCCAGTTGTACGTAAATGAAGTAGCTTATAAAGTAGGGTTCAACGATCCGAAATATTTCCGTAAATATTTTAAAGAAGAATTCGGCCTGAGTCCGAATGAGTATAAAAAGAAATTTGAAAAATAATAAAGCCCGGTTTTAAAAATTTTACTGGGCTTTATTATTACCAAATCTGAATAATTTGTTCTTTTGATCGCCACATCTTATCGCCTTTTATCACACCAAAGGCTTTGTAAAATTCCGGCATATTCGACAATGGCCCGATAACACGCCATTTTGCAGGTGAATGAACATCTGATTTTACCTGATTGGCTAAAGCCTCCGGACGGGTATTCACCATCCAAGCCAG
>WSSedL1CaDRAFT_10001977_pt1 | contig 11025 bp, 8 predicted proteins | sample WetSurSL1Cattail_FD_9464 | JGI IMG/M metagenome (IMG submission 9464)
GTGCGGCTCCCAGCAAATAACCGTAGAGCTTTACTTCCTTGGAAGTGTCTATGCCTGTCTCGGCAGGAGCAGCAGTTGAAGCAGCCTCGGCAACAGCGGCTTCAGGGCTGGAAGCTTCCACAGCCGGTGCCGCCGTGGGTTCCGCACCGGTTTTTTCAGCCGCCTGGCCGCACCCTGTCAGGACAAATGCCATAATGAGTGTAATTGTGAGTACGAGATTTAAAACCTTGAATCTTTTCATTGTAAATCCCCCTTTTTTTATTTATTAATAACCTGCCGGTTTTAGCTTTGCCAGCAACCGGATACAGGTATTAACCTTTGACTGAACCGAGTGTGATACCTTTTACAAAGTATTTCTGTACGAAGGGATACGCAAGAAGTATGGGACCTGTGGAAATCACTGTCAGGGCAAGCTTTAGCGATTCCTGCGGCAGCACGACAGTGGATGCGTTTGCGACAACATTGGAAGAAACATTCACACTTGAAACAACATTATAGAGCACATACTGCAGTGGATAAATCGCCTGCCTTTCTACAAACATCATGGGAGTCCACCAGTCATTCCAATAGCCGAGTGCGGTGAAGAGTCCTATGGATGCCAGTGCGGGCTTTGACAGCGGCAGGACGAGTCTCATGAAAATGGTGAAATCACCGGCTCCGTCAATTTTAGCGGATTCATTCAGCGAGTCCGGGATGGATCCTTTGAAGAAATTGCGCAGGATAAGGATGTTTATGGCGCTGAACATCGGAACAAGAAGCAGGACCATCAAGGAATTCTTCAGGTGGTAGGTGCTGGAGAGGATGATATAGTAGGAAGCAAGTCCGCCATTGAACAAGGTGGTAAAGTAAATGAAGAAAGCAATTGCGTTCCTGTACTTCAAATCCTTCCTGTACATGACATATGCGGCCATCGACGCAAAGTACAGCGAAATTGCCGTACCGAGAACAGTTACGAATATGGTAATCCCATATGCCCGCAGGATTTTCTGCGGATTCTGGAAAACAAGTGTGTATGCGTCGAATCCGATTTCCTTGGGAATAATCGAATAACCGTAATTAATAATGGAATGCTCTGATGAAAACGAGTTCACAATCAGTATGACAAAGGGAAACAGCGTGAATAGTGCAAAAAGTCCGGTAAATACATATGAAATTATAGCAAAAACAATCTGATCCGCGGTCTTTCTCATTCATTAATACCCTATCAGAACAGTGCTGATTCACTGTCTACCTTTCTGACTATCCCATTGACAACCATAATGATGACGAAGCAGAGTACGGATTGGTAAAAACCTGCCGCAGAAGCCATCCCGAAGTCCTGTGTACCCATCAGGGAACGGAACACCAGTGTGTCGATGATGTCCGTGCTATCCATAAGCAGGCCGTTATTGCCTATAAGGTTGAAAAACATATCAAATTCACCCCGGAGTATCCTTCCAATGCCCATTAATATGAGAATGATCATTGTTGGTCTCAGGAGAGGCAGCGTGATCTTCGCGATCTTCTGGAATGCATTGGCGCCGTCAATTGTTGCCGCTTCATAGCATTCCTGGTCGATTCCCGAAATGGCTGCAAGGTACAGCACACTGCCAAAGCCCACCCATTTCCACATGTACATGACGGGAAGGAGGAAACGCCAGCAGCCCGGATTGCTGTATATGTCGATCGGTTCGCCGCCCAGGCTTCTGATCATGTTGTTGATCAGTCCGTAATCATAATTGAAAAGGTTGTACATGAACGCTGCAACCACAACCCACGATATGAAATAGGGAAGAAACATAAAGGATTGGGAAATTTTTTTAAAAAACTTTCCTGACATCTCGGATATCATGATTGCAATAAGGATGGAGGATATTGTATAAATCGCAAGAAACGTAAGATTGTATATAATCGTATTACCCGTTACAAGCCAGGCTTTCCCGGAAAGAAAAAAGTACCTGAAATTATCAATGCCGTTCCACGGGCTGAAAATCAGGCCGTCCCTATAGTTGAAGCTCTTGAATGCCACCACGATCCCACCCATGGGAATATAGGCAAATAAGATATAATACAGCGCGACCGGCAGAAACATGATGTAAAGCACCTTATTCCTGACAAGCTCATGAAAAAAACCCAATTTCCGCAAATATTTCATTGCTTCACTCCCATATTTGATGTTATTGTATGCTATCATTATAGATAAGGCTGGAGTGCGGTTTAACATGGCAAACTTACGACATTCTTTGTTTTTCTACTTTCTTTTGTATCTGAAAGAGAAGGATGCTAAATAACATAATTTATGTTATAATAAGTAATCGAAAGACTTCTTCCGCGTTAAATGCAAGCCCTCAAAACAGCTTCCGACAGGAGCCCCGACATGTTGAAACTATTAATTGTCGACGATGAAAAGACCACCAGAGAAAGTCTGAAAGAATATGTAAACTGGGATTCTTACGGCATAGACTATGTTGAAACAGCCCAGGACGGTCAGTCCGCTCTGGAAGCTGCAAAAAAAGTCAAGCCCGATATCCTGCTTACAGACGTCCGTATGCCAAAGATGGACGGAATTGAACTTGCGACAAAAATAAGGGAATTGTACCACGACTGCATGATTATTTTCGTAAGCGGATATTCCGACAAGGAATATCTGAAGTCGGCAATTCATCTGAAAGCTGTGAGCTATATCGAAAAACCGATTGATCTCGACGATGTGAAATCCGTAGTCAAACAAGCCGTTTCTTCATTCATGGCAGAAGACGATAGAAGGAAAGATACTGAACAGCTTAAGGACAGCATTAACCGGAGCAGACCCATTATCAGGCAGGAAATCACCCTCGGTCTTATAAAGGGCAGCGTTGACGGCAATATTCAGCCAAAGAAGTATGATGATCCGTTCTTGAACCTTCCCGAAACCGGAAGTTTTATAACGTTATGCATTAAATTGAACTGGGAGCAGGATGTGGACGACAAGGTGAAAATCAAAGTCCGGTACGAGATACTGGAATCCTTCTGTAATCAGCAACTGTATGACGCATCTGCCGTCATAGCAGGAATCACTCCTGACGATAACATTGCACTGATTGTTTCGGGTCCTGCTGCGGAAAATTTGAAAACATCAGGTCTTCCCGAAGCTATTCTGGAATACCTTCGCTCCAAATCAGAAGGATTATTTTCAATAACAATCGGAACCGGTACGAATGTAAAAACGTTGTCCGCTCTTGCACACTCCTACTCCCAAGCGCTTGTATCACTTCGCAGGCTGTTCTATACCGGGAGCAACAAAATCTATTATCACTCCACCAACAGTAAGGGAAAATTCAACACGGACAGGAATTTATTCAGTGACTTTAAGTATTTTCTCAGAAAGGATGACAAGGATGGCGCCCTGAATCAGGTCAATAAGCTGACCAACAGTGTCAGACTGGCCGCCGATAAGGATATCGACCATATAAAGAATATCTATTTCAACCTCCTGCTGCTCATTTTCGAAGCTGCCAGGGACAGGAACCTGATTGATCCCGCTATCGAAAATGAGAAATCCTACATATGGCAGGAAATCGACAAGATTCAGAGTTTGCCGGAGCTGTCGGATTATATTTGCTCAAGTATTTCAGGCTTATTCAGCAGATTTGAGAGTACAGACGGCATCAACAGAAAGATATACGAAACGATAAGGTATATTCGCGAGAACTATTGCAACAAGGAATTATCGATCCAGACAATTGCCGATAACACATATCTGAGCCAGACTTATCTCTGTTCATTCTTTAAAAAATCAACCGGTAAAACGCTTAATGAATTTATTACTGAAGTGCGAATCGAGAAAGCAAAGGAACTGTTATGCGACAACAGGATAAAACTTTATGAAATAACGACCAGTATCGGCTTCACGGATTCCAACTATTTCTCGACACTCTTTAAAAAATACACAGGATGCTCCCCATCGGAATACAGGGAGAAATACCGTCTGTAAGACCTATCTGTCAAGTTTTCCCATATATTCATCGATCTGCCGCTGCTGTTCCTTGATAACCTTGTCGTTGCCTTCATCCTTATATTCCTGAATCAGTTTTTTCACATCCTCCTCCGGATTCCCGGTAAACCCCAGGACTACTACTTTATATTCCGTTTTCCAAAGGCTTGTCACATCTGAGACTTCATCCTTCACTGCTGAATCATCAAATGTGAAATTTTGTACCGGATGTGTGTATGCTGTTTTCTCCCATATACTTCGTATTTCATTATAGTTTGGCAGCCCATCCTCAATCTGCCTGATGAACCTGTCATCCCTCCAGCCCCAGTTACTGTTGCTGTCTATAGGATAATCCGCTGTTTTCGCAAGAGGCCTTATTCTGCCATCAGCTGTAATTTCATAATGTACACCGGCAATCCCATATGTGACCAGGTTGACATAGCGTTCATCATTCCTGACAAGATCCAGAAACATCAGAGCTCTTTCCGGATATCTGCTGTTTGCATTAATGCCCATACCGTTTTGAATATACGGTTTGATAGCTATTCCGCCTCCGTTCATTCCGTCGTAGGCTCTTACGTCCCATTCAGGATGCACGGCTGATATTGATGCATATGTCCCGTTAGCAGTTGAAAGGTTCACAATGGCGGATGCACTTACCCCTTTTCGAAAGGATTCCTTTGCGGTAACTTTATTCACAAGGGCACTTTTTGACCAGTAGCCCTTTTCCTTCCACTCCTTCATTTTTTTCGCATATACAAGAAATTCCGGAGTTTCAATGACATTAACAATTCTTGCGGAATTCTGGACACTCAGGTCAAAAAAGTGGTTCAATTGCTGAGGTTCAAGAATATCAAGATTTTTGGGTGCCAGTACTTCAAATCTGAATACTGTATCAAAGTCCATGTCTGAACCAGTATCCAGTGGGATCAATTGCTTTTCATTCCTGGCAACAGCATCCAGATAAGTCTCAAAATCGTCCTGATCACTAATATCTGTGATACCGTACTTATCCATCAGATCTCCCCTGACAAGATAGACATATGCATTTAACTCCTTATAGTTCATGGGAAGCATATATACCTTGCCATTGACCTTCGCCTGCTCCCATGCGTCCTGATAGATGGAGCCTGCTGTCATCGGGGCATATTTCTGCAGCATATCACGGGTGATTTCCGTAAAGCCGCCTTTTGTAGCCTGGCTGTTATAATGGCACCAGTTCGCGGTAAAAATCAGGTCGAAATCATCTCCGGAAGCAAACGCGAGCGGGTACTTCTGCATATAATCATCCCAACCCATGAACTGCACATGAATCGTTGCATTTATATCCTTCTTCAAGAATTTGTTCAATTCTCCGTAAACAAGATCAAAATCCTTTGATTTATCACCAATCAGATACATTCTCAGCTTTACTGCTTCAGATGTATCAGGTCTGTCTGCACCAATTGTTGTCTCAGGCTGCCTGTCTGTCCTATCACTTGCATGCTCCTGTTGATCTTGTTCGCATCCTGAAGATATAAAAACGAGAAGGAAAGCTGATATCAAAAGCATTGATACGCTTTTTAATATTCCATTCATAGTGACCCCTCCTCCACATATCAGGTAAAATCTACCTTCTTTTATTGTAATCGAGCTTGTTCAACCTTTCAAGTACAATGCCCGGATTTGAGAAAATAACCCTGGAGTAATGGGAAAATCGATTAGACAAAGCAGCAGAAGTGTACTATACTATTATTTGGGATTGCTTGCTGTCACGTATAGCGAAGCTGAAGGTCCCAATCCTTCCGGATTCATGGAGATAGATAACATGCTTGGAAGACTGAAGGACCTTGTTATACAATTCCCGAACAATATAAAATTCAGAACAAAGCTGATGTTCTCTTATTCCATATTTATCCTTATACCTCTAGGTCTGCTTACTTTCATTTCCTCCAATCAGGTTTCGAAAACCATTGAAAATTTGGTGCTTTATTCCGCCAAGCAGAATTTTGAACAGACATGTTCCTTTCTTGATTACAAAATAGGCAAAATAATTGATACCACTGATGTTATCCCTGTAGACAGAAATCTGATCTCCATACTGACCAAACCAATTGAGAATTACAGTTATTCGGAACAGCTCCGCGATGCTCAGGACCTGAATACTCTCTACCTTACAAAGTATCAGGATGAAGTCGACTTATACCGCTTAAGACTATATGTCAGAGATGAGGTCATTTATTCGCAGGAGCACGTAAATCTGTTTGGCATGTCGGACATCAAGGATACGAAATGGTACAAGCTGCTGACCACGCGTAAAGATAAGATCATATGGTGCCCGCCGAACTATTTCGTCGGCGAGTCCGAAGAAAATAACAGCATAGTATCTGCCGCAAGAACAATTCGGGATCCAAATTTCTACAACAAAATCATAGGAATTTTCAGGATTGATCTGCTTGAAGACAATCTGAAGAGTATTGTCAAAAAAGCGAATATCACTCAAAAGGGTGTAGCTTACCTGCAGAATTCCGAAGGTGCTATTGTCACCAGCTCGGATTACAATATTATGAAAACGATGGAAGTCGATCAGGCATACAGTTTGTCCCTGTCAAAAGAAGAGAGCTTCTGGGGGGAAACCATACAGAATGGAAGCAGACTGCTGGTCGGAAGCCGGAATATACAGGGAACCGACTGGATATTGGTATCTGTTATACCCTACGAGGAAATACTTTCATCAAGCATCACCATAAGGAACCAGATGCTGCTTTTAATGCTCCTATTGATTACACTCGCCTATGTCTTTGCCTACTACATATCCGGCTCCAACACCAAAAGAATCAGCAGACTCATCAAAAAGATGCGGAAAGCACAAGAGGGCGATTTGGAACTCATATCGGTAACGCCGGGGAGTGATGAAATTGGAGAACTGATGAAGAACTTCAATTTTATGATACAGAAGATTAAAATACTCATTGAAGATCAATATAAATCAGGACAAGAAATTAAAAGCGCGGAGTTGAAGGCACTTCAGGCGCAGATCAACCCTCATTTTCTGTATAACACGCTGGATTTGATCAACTGGACGGCTATTAAATATAATGTTCCGGAAATTTCCTCCATGGTCAAATCACTCTCCAGGTTTTACAAACTGAGCCTGAGCAAGGGGCGGGATGTCGTCCCCATTTCAGATGAATTAGAACATGTGAAGCTTTATGTAGATATACAAAACAGAAGATTTGAGAATAAGATCCACCTTCAAATAAAAATTGATGATAGCATACTTGATTGCAGTGTTCTGAAGATCATCCTTCAGCCAATTGTCGAAAATTCGATTCTTCACGGCATACTGGAAAGAGAGGATAAATCGGGGAACATAACTATCATCGGCAGACTGGAGCAGGATACGGTCATTATGAGCGTTTGCGACGACGGCGTCGGTATGGACGAGGAAACAATAATTGATATCCTGAACTCCAAGTCCGAAGAGAACCACGGCTATGGTGTATGGAATATAAATAACAGATTGAAATTGTATTATGGCGAAGAATATGGCCTGATATTTAAAAGCGAGACCGGTAAAGGCACCGAGGCAGAAATAAGAATACCTGCGGTAAGCATTCGTGATATCCGTGACATATGATTACCAGTACTTTTCACAAATGGCCTAAAAAATAAGGAGCTGCTTTATTTGCAACTCCTTTGAACCTATATTTGTCCGGTTCCGATTTCCTGCATGGATTTCTTCCTTTTGGAAACCAGACCTCCGATTTTGCCCGTCTCCTTCGCAGACAAGCTCTTCCATCCGAACTTAAGTACTTTTTCGGCAAGCCCCAATTCATTTGCCACTTCAAATTTCAACATATCCTGCTTTTTCTCCACCATACACACCTCCAAAGGTATTTTGTGGAGAAATTCACCTTTTATTCATGTTCAAATTATTTTTGCTGGATCTTTATTTTTGAGTCATCTTTCCTTTTAACGCTTCTATTGCGGAAGTAAGCTGAATATCTTTATTCCTCGGTATCTGGGAAACAGGCAGATTCTTGAATTCGGCCGGTACGTCTATCTCAATGTCAGGCTTTATTCCAATCCCCTGAATACATACACCGGATGGTGTGAAGTATCTGGAAATCGTAACCTTTATACCTGAGCCGTCGTCAAGTAGTTTCAGTTCCTGCACCAGACCCTTTCCAAACGTTTTTGTACCTACAAGTGTGCCCCTGCCATTATCTTTTATCGCACCCGCAAGTATTTCCGAAGCACTGGCACTGTTGCCGTTCGTAAGTATGACGATCGGAAGCTCCAATCCGGCTTTATTGGAAAATTTTGTCTGTTTAACCCCAGCCCTGTCTTCCGTATAAACAATCGTTCCTTCAGGCAGCAGTCTGTCTGCTATTTCAACTACCTGCTCATAGGAACCGCCCGGATTATCGCGCAAATCGATGATCAGACCCTTTATATCCTTGGCAAGCATATTATCAAGGTCTTTCTTGAAGTATCCGGCAATTTCGCTGTCGAACATCACAAGCTTTATGTATCCAATATTGCCTTGCATAACTTCACTCTTTATGTTGGAAGTCTTTATCCTCTTGCGTGTTATGTCAAACTGGATGTATTTATCCTCAGAAGGCCTGTATACGGTTATTTTGACTTTGGTGTTCTCCGTACCCTTAATCATGCTGATAATCATGTTTTCGTCGTGTATGGACGTCACATCGGTGTCACCGACCTTTACGATCTTATCTCCCTGCTTCATTCCCGCAGCCTTTGCCGGTGAATTGTCAAACGGTTCAATAATATTCAGGATCCCATTTGCGTCCGTATTAACAGTAACCCCTATACCGACATAGCTCCCTTCCGATTTTTCCATAAAGGCCTTCATTTGATCCTTGTTGAAATACACCGTATACGGATCCTTCAACGCGTCGGCAAGACCGCTGACAGCACCTTCGACAAGTGTATTTTCATCAACCTTCTGGTAGTAGTCCTCCTTCAGGATTTTACGTACCTGATTGAATTTGTTCACGTTCTCCAAGCTGACTGATTTCGAATCAAATCCGATAAAATACCTGGTGTTGTAGACGTTTACCGTATAAATGGCCGATGCTGTCAAAGCAGCCGTCAGTAAAACTGCTGATACAACTATTATAATTAATTGTCGGACCGAAAACTTTCTTTCCATTGTGTGCACTCTCCTAAATCGCGGCATGGTTCAATAAATATTCTATATATCTTATGCGGCCTCTAAAACAAATAAACCCGGTTTTTCAACCGGGTTGGTCAAAGTCTGAATCTATTTCTTCAAATAACCTTTAAGTGGATTCACGGGATTCCCATTTACTCTCACTTCAAAATGCAGATGGGATCCTGTGGAAAGGCCTGTACTTCCAACCTTGGCAATCACTTTGCCTGCCTTTACCTCATCACCAACGCTCACAAGCAATTTGCTGCAGTGTGCATACAGTGTAGTGATACCGCCGCCATGGTCTATAACGATCAACCTGCCATATCCGCCGCTACTGTCATACTGTGCCATGATAACCTTGCCCTTGTTCGCTGCGACGATGGAGTTTCCGGTCTCTCCATCTATATCAATCCCTGTATGCATCTTATACTTTCTCAGAATCGGATGTTTTCTCATTCCGAAGGTCGATGTAATGCTGTATGAACTTGGAAGCGGCCAGGTCATGGTTCCCCCGGCATATTTCCCAGTGCTCCTCGAAAGATTTTTTATAACACTTTGGAGTTCTTTTGATTTTGCCAGAAGAGCATCCTCTTCCTTTTCCAGCTTGGCCAGCTCCGTCTTACTTCTGTCCAGTTGGTCCTCAACCTCTGCTCTGGAGTTTTTTAGCGTTCTGAGTTTTTCCTGCTTATCACTTGCTTTTTGTTCAAGAAGTTCTTCGGCATCCTGTTGCAGTTTTTTCTTATATTCAACATCCATCTTTGCATCATTCAGATCACTAATTAAAGCGTTGTCACTTTTAGCAATGACAGACATATACTGCAATCTTTCATAAAACTCAATCACGCTCTTTGATTCCAGTAGTGTGTCAAGCATTGAAGCACTTGAATTCTGGTACATGACATTGAGTCTTGTCTTCACGAGTTCGTTCTGCGAATTGTAATTCGCCACTGCATCAGCAAGCGCAGCCTCAGTGTCTCTCAAGTGCTCCTGCGCATCGGTTATCTGACTCTGAAGTTCCTTATATGCATTGTTTTCAGCAGCCTGCGCATTAGCTACCTGCTTCTGCTGTTTCTCCAGTTTTGCCTTTTCTTCCAGGACTTTCTTTTTGTTTGAATTCAGCTTGCTGATTCGACTGTCAACGGTTGATTTCTCATTCTTTGCTGTTTTTAAGTCAATTGCCATTGCCGGTGCTATCGACGTAAATAAAAAAGCAAAAAGAAGTGTTACGATCGCCAATCTCTTCACAATAACAAACCTCCAACTTCCTAAGTTTATCAGGAGATACGCTCGCAGCCTGTCAAAAGGCCTGTCAAAAGGCACATATCTCAAAGTAAGCGCGATTTTTACACACGCAAATGCTTGCGAATTGATAAAAAACTTCCAATGGAGCCCACTACAATTCCTATGACTAAATAAGATATAATCAGCTGGTACCATATATCGCGGATTTTTACCATTTTTAGAAAGTCCGTCTGCAATGTAAGTATATCATTCGTAAACTTTCCTTCAATGGCATTATATCCATAAGCTGAAAGAATAAAGGCAAATATTGCACCAGTTATTCCAATTATAACACCTTCCACCACAAAAGGCCAGCGTATAAACCAATCTGTCGCACCAACATATTTCATTATATTTATTTCCCGACGTCTGGCATACACTGTCAGTTTGATTGTATTGGAAATAATGAATACCGATACAACCAAAAAGATGACGATCATGATGCTGATGATGAACTTAGCCCAGTAAGATACCTTTGAAATAACATCAACAACATACTGCGAATAGCTGACCTTTTCAACGCCTGTAATTAACTCAAGAGCCTTGACTACATCTGCACTTTGAGTATTATCCTTGAGCTTAATAATGAATGAAACGGAAAAAATGCTGTTGCCATATCCTTCAAACA
>WSSedL1CaDRAFT_10001978_pt1 | contig 11022 bp, 9 predicted proteins | sample WetSurSL1Cattail_FD_9464 | JGI IMG/M metagenome (IMG submission 9464)
GGGGGGGGGGGCGATGTTATGGTTAACGTAAGGAGGTGGCACTCTGACGCTTGCGGCTTTCGCCGCCGAGCGTCTCGGCTAGTGCGCCGAGCGCCGTCGCCGCAGGGGAGTCGGGCGCATAGGTTGTCAGCGTTTTTTGCCGGCGGATTGCCTCGCCGACTGCGCCGTCTTGCGGCACGAAGCCGAGGTAATCCGGCTTGTTTTTCAGGAAGGCATCCGCCGAACGGATCACCGCTCCGGCGGTGCGTTTTGCCTCGGCCTCACCCGTCGCCATATTGACGACGATGCCCGGCATGCGTCCCCCGGTGCGCCGGGCCATCAATTTGACGAAGGCGTAGGCGTCGGTAATCGCGGTGGGATCGGGCGTGGTCACCACCAGGGCGTCGTCGGCATGGGCGGCAAGCGTCATGGTGCCGGCGCCGACTCCGGCCGGCAAATCGATGACGATGCGGTCGTAGTTGCGGGCGTTGCAAAGAACGGCGAGCAGCTTATCGGCGATCGTCTCGCCGGCATTGGCCAGCGCACCGCTGCCGGCCGGCGCGGCGATAAGGTCGAAACCGTCTTTCCCTGCGCCGACATGGACGATCGCCTTGGCAAAGGGGGTGCGTCCGGCGATCAGGCCGGGAAGATCGCCGGCATGCCCAAGGCCGAGCTGAACCGAAGCGTTGGCCAAGCCGAAATCGGCATCGAGCAGCAGCACCGTCTCTCCCGCCGCAGCAAAGAAATGCGCCAGCGTTAAAGCGACAAAGGTCTTGCCGGTGCCGCCTTTGCCCGAGCCGACGGCGGTGAGGCGATAACTGGATCGGGTCATTGCACGCTCTCCTCGTCGGTTTCGATCAAAAGCCTCGCTAATTGCAGGGCCGAAGGCACTTCCAAACCTCCGGCAACGAAGGGCGAGCGGGTCAGTCCGGCGAACGGCCCTTTTTCGCATAAGGCGGTGCAGATGAGCGCTCCGACGCGACGGGAAAGGTCGGCTCGGGTGACGATCAGGCGCCGTGCCCCCGCATCCGCCAATCCGGCGGCAATTTCGCCGGCTTCCTCGGCATCGCCGGTGGCTGATACGACCCCGACGGTTTCGAGATTTTCGATCGCCGCCACCGCGCGCATGGCAATGGCGGATTTATGCTGACGGGGATCGAAGCCGGCGGTATCGACGATGGGTAACGTGCCGGCGACGATGCAGTCGCGGATGCGTTCGGCCAGGCTGGTGGCGGTGGCGGCGGTGACGGATTCCGCCCCCAAATGTTCGGCGAACGCCTCCAGGCGAGCCAAGGCCCCGGCGCCGACGGTGTCGGTGCCGATCAACATCACGATGCGGCCGGCCAACTGGGCGAGCGCCGCCAGCTTAGCCACGGTGGCGGTTTTGCCGGCGCCGTTCAATCCGATCAGCATCAACGCCTTGGCTTTGGTAAAATCGATCGGCGCCGGTTTCAGGCTGGCGTCGATGGCGGCGGCGAGCGCCAGGGTCATGTCGGCGATTTTGGCGCCGGCGGCCCGTTCCGCCAGCAGATGGGCGAGGCCGTCGGGCAGCCGATGGCGGGCAAACAGGGTCAGAAGCTGAGCACGGTCGAAGCGCAGGCGCCCCGGTCGGCCGGTCGTATCGGATGCCGGTTCGCGTAGGCGGCGGATCAGAGCCTGCCGAAAACGGCTATTCGGCTGTCCGGCGTCGGCATCTTCGTTTGCCGGTTCCTGCGCATCTTCGCCGACGTCGTTGTCGGCCTCGTCGACGGCGGCGCGAATCATCACGCCGCCGCCCTTGGTTTTCTGGCTCGATATGATGACCGCATCCTCGCCCATCGCCGCACGCACCTCGGAAAGGGCGGCCTTCATGTCATCGGCGAGAAAAGTCTGTAACTGCATTTAGACCTGACCCAGCGTGCGTAAACGGACCGAGGGATGGATTTCGTTCTGGTTCATCACCACCGTCTGCGGCCGGAAGCGTTCGACGATCGAGCGCACGAAGGGGCGGATCGGCGGGCTGACCAGCAGCACCGGCACTTCGTTCTTCTGGGCGGCTTCGTCGAAACGTTCGCGCATGCCTTGAATAAAGTTCTGCAATTGGCTCGGCGCCATCGCCAATTGGCGGTCCTCGCCTTGGCCGATGATCGATTCGGCGAACGCCTGTTCCCAGCTCGGAGACAGCGCAATGATCGGCAGATAGCCGCCGGGAGCCAAGTTGGCGTGGCAAATCTGGCGGGCGAGACGGGCGCGGACATGCTCGGTGATGTAGAGCGCGTTCTTGGTCTGGCCGACGGTTTCGGCGATGCCTTCGAGAACCGCCGGCAAATCGCGAATCGATACCCGCTCGCCGAGCAGCGTTTGCAGCACCCGCTGCACCCCGGTGACCGAAATCTGCGAGGGAATGAGTTCTTCGACCAGTTTCTTGTGTTCTTCCGGCAGGTCGTCGAGCAGTTTTTTGGTTTCGGCGTAGGACAAGAGCTCGGCCATCTGACTCTTGAGCACCTCGGTGAGATGGGTGGTAAGCACGGTGCCGGGATCGACCACGGTGTAGCCGCGGAAGGTGGCCTCTTCGCGCATGCCGGCTTCGACCCAGGTGGCGGGCAGTCCAAAAGCCGGTTCGGTGGTATGGGTGCCGGCAAGGTCGATTTGCTTGCCCTTGGGGTCCATGACCAGGAATTGACCGGGGTACAAATCCCCTTTGCCCGCCTCCACTTCCTTGATGCAGATGCGATAGACATTCTGGCCGAGCGACATGTTGTCGAGAATGCGCACCGCCGGCATGACGAAGCCCATCTCCTGGGCAATCTGACGGCGCAAGGCCTTGATCTGGTCGGTCAGCCGGTGCCCCTTGGTGTCGTTAATCAGCGGCAACAGGCCATAGCCCAGTTCGACCCTGAGGAGATCGAGCGCCAACGCCGTCGAGATCGGTTCTTCCTTGGCCAAGGCATCGCTCTTGACTTTTTCCGCGTCGACCGTCGTTTTGCCTTCCTCTGCGGCTTTCTGTTTGTAGGAAAGCCAAGCCAGGGTGCCGATTGCCGCCGACAAGCCGCCGAAGGCGACGGTGGGCATGCCCGGCAGCATGCCGACGATGCCCATCACCGCGGCGGCCATGCCGAGCGCCTGAGGATAGAACGACAACTGTTTCATCAGCGCCTTGTCGGTAGATCCTTCGACGCCTGCCTTCGAGACCATTAGTCCGGCGGCGGTGGAGATGATCAACGCCGGCATTTGACTGACCAGACCGTCGCCTACCGACAGCAGAAAAAACGTATGGGAGGCATCGCCGAAGCTCATGCCGTGCTGCACCACCGCGACGATGATACCGCCGATAATGTTGATGGCGACGATCAACAGGCCGGCAACGGCATCGCCGCGGACGAACTTCGAGGCGCCGTCCATAGCGCCGAAAAACGCGGATTCGCCTTCAAGATCCTTGCGTCGCCGCTTGGCTTCCTGTTCGTCGATCAAGCCGGCGGAAAGATCGGCGTCGATCGCCATCTGCTTGCCCGGCATGGCGTCCAAATTAAAGCGGGCGGCGACTTCGGCGATGCGCCCCGAACCTTTGGTGATGACCACGAAATTGACAATCACCAAAATGGCGAAGACGATAATACCGATCACGAAGTTGCCTTGCATGATCAATTTGCCGAAAGCTTCGATGACGTATCCCGCCGCCTCGGTGCCGGTGTTGCCGTTGGCGAGAATCAAGCGGGTCGACGCCAAGTTCAGCGACAACCGCAGCATGGTGGTGATCAAGAGAACGGTAGGGAACGAACTGAATTCCAGCGGCCGTTTGACGAACACCGCGGTCATCAAAATCAAAATGGCGAACGACAGCGAAAAAGCGAGGCAGACGTCGAGCAGAAATGTCGGCAGCGGCAGAATCAGCACCACCAGGATCGCCATGATGCCGACGGCAAGCCCAAGATCGCTGCGTTTCAGATAATCGAAAAAGGCGCCGAACGACGAACCGAGGGATGAACCCGGCTTTGCGGCGACGGCTGTGGTGGTGTCGGCCATAATTGCTTTCTACCTGGAGCGTTTCATCATTTTGCGAAAACGACGAAGCGCTTATCCCGCCATTTTTTGATCGTTGCCCGGCGGCGGCACGGCGAGGCCGGACCTGGCGTAATCGCGCAACTTGTTACGCAGGGTACGGATCGAAATGCCGAGAATGTTGGCGGCATGGGTGCGGTTGCCCAGGCAGTGATCGAGGGTGTCGAGAATAAGATCGCGTTCGACGTCCGCCACCGTGCGCCCGACCAGCGTGCGGGTGACCGCCGCGGCCGACTCCACCGCATTGCGCACCGGCGGCGGCAGTTCGTTATCGTCGATGCCGGCGGTCAGCAGCGCGCCGCCGACCTTGGTGCCGTCGGGCAGGCGGATGGCTTCGGGGCCGATGGTGTTGCCGACGGCCAACAATACCGCGCGGTGAATGGTGTTTTCCAGTTCGCGCACGTTGCCTTTCCACGGATGCGAAGCCAGCAGCCGTTCGGTTTCCGGGGCGATGGCACGGAACGGCACGCCGTTGGCCTCGGCGTATTTGCGGGCGAAATGGCGGCCCAACGCCAGAATGTCCTTGGGCCGTTCGCGTAAGGCGGGCAGACGCAAATTGACCACGTTGAGGCGGTACAAAAGGTCTTCGCGGAAATTGCCTTTCTTGACTTCGGAGGCGAGATCGCGGTTCGACGTGGCGATGATGCGAATGTCGACCTTGACCGGCTTGGTGCCGCCGACCCGGTCAATTTCCCGCTCCTGCAGGGCGCGCAACAGCTTGGCTTGAAGCCGTCCGTCCATCTCGCTGATTTCGTCGAGCAGCAGCGTGCCGCCGTTGGCCTCCTCGAATTTGCCGATGCGTCTGGCAATGGCGCCGGTGAATGCCCCCTTTTCGTGGCCGAACAATTCGGATTCCAAAAGGTTTTCGGGAATGGCGGCGCAGTTGACCGAGATAAACGGTTTATCGGCGCGCAGCGATTTGCGGTGAACGTAGCGTGCCAGCACTTCCTTGCCGGTGCCGCTTTCGCCGGTAAGCAAAATTGAGGCGTCCGAGCCGGAGACCTGATCGGCCAGCGTCAACACGGCGGTCATCGCCTCGTCTTCGCAGATCATCTGATGGCTTTCGTCGGCCACGGCAGAAAGTACGGCGGCGATCAGTTCGGGATCGGGCGGCAACGGCAGATATTCCTTGGCGCCGGCGCGGATCGCTTCGACCGCGCGCTTGGCGTCGGTGCCGATGCCGCAGGCGACCACCGGAGTGCAGATGCGCTCGGCGGCAAGCCCGCGCACCAGTTGGCCGATATCGAAGGTGACGTCGCACAGCACCAAATCGGCACCTTGCCCGTTTCGCAAAGAGGCAAGGCCCTGTTCGATGTCGCTGGCATGAACCACCTTGGCCCCGCGATCCATGGCAATTTTGGTGGCGGCGCCGATCTGGCCTTGCAATGAGCCGACGATGAGTAGACGCATATTCGTGTTTCCTTCGCTATCCGGTCAGCTCTGGCCGGCCTTGATGATTTCCGTCATGGTTACGCCGAGGCGGTCTTCGACCAACACCACTTCGCCGCGCGCCACCAGTCGGTCGTTGACGTAAATATCGATGGCTTCGCCCACTTTCCGGTCGAGTTCGACGATGGCGCCTTTGCCGAGCTTAAGAAGGTGGCTGACCTCCATATCGCTCTTTCCCAGCACCGCCGAGACGGTGACCGGCACATCGAACACCGCTTCCAAATCTTGGGAGGTGTGCTTGGTGTCTTCGTCGTTAATGGTTACGCCGGAGAGCAAGCCCTTGCCGTCGGCTTCTTCGCCCTCGTGCGACAGGTCGGGCAGATCGACGTCGTCGTTTCCCGCCATGGCTTATCCTTTCGTACTCATGTTCTTGCGTTCCTGGGAAAAGTACCGCTCGACCACCTGGACGACGTCGGCCTCGATAGTTTCCAATTTGTGTTCGGCGCCGCCGCCGCGCCATTCGATGCGGCAGTCCGATGCCTCGAAGGCGGAATCGGCGACGGCACTAATGCGTCCTTCAAAACCGTTCTCGCCGGCGATCGTCTCAAGCGTTTCCCGCAACGCTTCGATCGCCTGCGGCGAAGCGCGCAAGGAAAGCCGCGGTTCGCCTAGCGCCTGGCGAATGGCTTCGTGCAGCGTCGCTTCCACGTCTTCGGCGGGGAACCGTTCGAGCGCCGCGCGCGCCATCTTGCCGGCGGCAGCGAGCGCAATGTGCGCTGCCTCGGCGCGAATTCGTTCGATTTCCTCGGTGGATGTCTCTAGCGCCAGACGCAGGGATCTGGCCATTTCCGTCACGGCGGCGGCGGTCTTCTCGACGGCGCGCACGGTGCCGTCGTTCAATCCCGCGGCGCGGGCTTCGGCGCACATCGCGTCGATTTCTTCCTGGGTCAGGCTTTTGCGCAAGCGCGCGCGCGCGGCATCCGACATCACCTCGGCGCCACCGTTGCAAAACTCGGTGTCGAAGGTGAATTTGCTGATGTTGGGCGCAGAATCGTTCATCAGTACACCAATTCATCCTCTTCCTGATTGCTGGCGATCATGATTTCGCCCTTGCCGGCCAATTCCTTGGCGGTGTTGACCATGCGCATTTGCGCTTCGTCGACATCCTTAAGTCTGACCGGCCCCATCGAATCCATATCTTCGCGTAAAATCTTGCCGGCGCGTTCGCTCATGTTGGAGAAGAACAAATCGCGCAGCTTGTCGTTGGCACCTTTGAGCGCAAGGCCCAACTTGTCTTTTTCGATGTGCCGCAAGAGGGTTTGAATCGCGCCGGGATCGAGCTTGCCGAGATCCTCGAAGGTGAACATCAGCGCCTTGATGCGCTCGGCCGCATCGCGGTTTTTGTCTTCGAGCGAGGTCATGAATCTGGTCTCGGTCTGACGGTCGAAATTGTTGAAAATTTCCGCCATCAGTTCGTGCGAGTCGCGTTTGGCGGTGCGGGCAAGGTTGGACATGAATTCGACGCGCAAGGTTTTCTCCACCTTGTCAAGAATGTCTTTCTGCACGCTCTCCATCTTGAGCATGCGCTGCACCACTTCGAGGGCAAATTCCTCGGGCAGCGCGCCGAGCACCCGGGCGGCATGCTCGGGGCGGATTTTGGACAGCACCACCGATACCGTTTGCGGGTATTCGTTTTTCAGGTAGTTGGCCAGCATCGTTTCGTTGACGTTGCCCAGCTTCTCCCACATGGTGCGGCCGGCCGGCCCGCGGATTTCCTCCATGATCAGGGCGACTTTTTCCGCCGGCATGATGTGCGACAGCATGCGTTCGGTGGATTCGTAGGAGCCCATCAGCGACGAGGTGCCGGACATATGACCGACGAACTCGACTAGCAGCGATTCGACGGTATCCGCCTTGACGTTGCCGAGGTTCGACATGGTTTGGGAAAGTTCTTTGACCTCGTCGTCATCGAGACCTTCCCAGATTTTGGCGGAATATTCCTCGCCGAGCGACAGCATCATGATCGCAGCCTTTTCCACTCCGGAAAGGCCTTTGGTATCTTCTCTAACGGCGGGTTTTGCGGGGCGTGCCATGTTCGGTTACGAAGGTTGGTGGATCCAGCTGCGGATAATGGACAAGGCTTCTTCGGGGTGGGAATCGACGACTTCGCCGACCTTTCGGATTGAAGATTCGCGCACCTGCCCCTCGACCCGACTGATGTCGATCATGCTGTCGGTGGGGGACGGCAGTTCGGGGGGTCTGCCTTCGGCGGTTACTTGTCCCGTTTCTGCATCCGGCGCCGGCAGAGCTGTGGCGGCCTCGGCTACGACCGGCGCGGGCGGTGCGAACATCCGAACGATCAGGGGTTTGAGCACGAACAAGCCGATCAGCAACGCGGTGAGCGAGAGGATCGCCGCCTCGATAATCTTGAACCAAGCACCCGAATCGAGACCGAGAAATGGCTCGGGTGCCGCCGTGCCGACGGTGGTGTCGACGCGGGCGAACGGCATGTTGACGACCTGCACCTGATCGCCGCGGGTGGCGTCGAACCCGATGGCCGATTTCACCAACGCCTCGATCTGCTGCATTTCCTTGGCGCCGCGCGGTTTGTAGGTGCCGCCGTCGACCGTGCCGTCCACCGCCACCGCCACCGATAGTTTCTTGATCAGGGTGTTGTTGTCGACGCTGTTGCGCGAGACCTTACTGATCTCGTAGTTGGTGGTTTCCTCGGTGCTGCCCGAGTTCGACTGGGTGGAATCGCCGCCGGCTTGGTTCTGGCCGGGCAGGGCGTTGCCTACCGATACCCCGGCGGTGCCGTTCTTGTCGGTAGAGTTCTGCTCGGTGGTCGCGGTCGAACGCACGACCTTGGAGTCGGGATCGTAGGTATCGCTGGTTTCGCTGATCTGCTTGTAATCGATGTTGGCGGTGACCTGGACCCGCGCTTTTCCCTGACCGACGATGCCGGCGACGATGCTTTCGACCCGCTGGCGCAGGCGGTCTTCGTAAGAGGTGGTATTGGCTTCCTGGTCGGCGGCAAGGGCGTCGGCGCCGGTTTTGTCCTCGCCGCCGGCGAGCAACGTGCCTTTGTCGTCGACGATGGCGACGCGTACCGGTTTCAGGCCGGCGACTGCGGCGGCGACCAAATGCTGAATGGAAGCCACCTGTTCCTTGCCCAGCGTGCCGCGGGTTTTGACCACAACCGAGGCGGATGGCGACTTTTCCTCGCGCGAGAAGATTTCGCGTTCCGGCACCACCAAATGCACCCGCACGCTGTCGATGCCGTCGATGGTGCGGATCGAGCGGGCAAGTTCGCCCTCTATCGCCCGCAACCGGTTGATATTCTGCACGAAGGCGGTGGCGCCGAAGGTGTCGGATTTGTCGAAGATTTCGTAGCCGACGCCGGCCGCGGGCAGATTTTCCTGCGCCAGTTGCATGCGCAGCTTGGTCACTTGGTCGGCGGGAACCAATATGGTGGCGCCGTCGTCCTTGGCTTCGTATTTGACGTTGAGGGCGTCAAGCTTGGCGACCACCGCGGAGGCATCGCGCTGCTCCAAGCCGGAATAGAGAATGCTCTTGGGCGGCTCGCTAAGGGCGCCGGCGACATAAAGAAAGAACGCGGTCAGGGCGGCGGCAACGCCGGCCATGACGCCGAAGCGCGCGGCACCTATTGCTTTGACGAAATCCGGCACTGCCAACTCCTACGCGAACCGCAAAACCGCGAGGAACCGGGTACATTCCTCAGACGGCATTGCCTTGGTAGGCAAACATTGCCGCCTGTTAGGTAAAAGTCCGCTTAACGGCGATAACAAATCGGCATGCAAAAATTGCCGCCCGGAATTAAGGAATTATTGGTAATTCTATATTTTGCTTATTGCTTGCCGGCCGCACACGCGGGGCAAACCACCGTTTCCACCGTAACGTGGCTGAGGCTGGGGTGTCGGGCGATCAGCCTTTGTTTGACGGTTTCCGTGTCGGCGGGCGTGGCTCCGACCAGCGACACGATCAGTCCGCGATGACCGGGCCCCAACCGCCAGAGATGAAAATCGCAGATCGTCAGGGCGAACTCGCGTTCCACTTCGCCTTTTATCGCCGCGGCGAGGCCGGGGTCGTCCTCGGCATCGAGCAGCACCAGCGCGCTGTCGCGTAATAGACCAACCGACCACAGGCCGATCATGATCGCACCGGCGATGCCGGCCAGCGAGTCGGCCCAGCCTATGCCAAAGTACAAGCCCGCCCCCAACGCCGCGAGCGCCAGAACGCTGGTCAATGCGTCGGCCAGCACGTGCAGATACGCGCCGCGCAAATTGAGGTCATGGTCGTGTCCGTCAAGCGCATGGGCGTGCCCGCGTTCATGACCGTGCCCGTGTTCATGACCGTGATCGTGGCGTTCGTGCAGCAGAACCGCCGAAACCAAATTGATGCCTAGCCCGATCAGTGCCACCAGCATGGCGTCGCCATAGGCGACATTCGCCGGCTCAAGCAGCCGGTGTAACGATTGCGCCGCCACGATAAGCGCCAAAACGCCCAAAAGCACTGCGTTGGTAAAGGCGGCAAGATCTCCGAATTTTCCGGAGCCGAAAGAAAAACGCGCGTCGGTCGCGTAGCGGCGGGCGAGAAAGTAGCTGAATGCCGCCAAGCCCAGGGCGCCGGCATGGGTTGCCATGTGAATGCCGTCCGCCAACAGCGCCATCGAACCGGTCCACAATCCGGCGGCAACTTCGACCAGCATGAATGCAAAAGTCAAAACCGCAACCCATTTGGCGCGGGATTCGGCGCGGGCGTGCCCGCGGCCGAGAAAAACGTGGGTTTGGACGAAGTCGTTATGGTCGTGAGGAACAGCCGGCATGATTTCAGTCTATCACGTCGTCGGCGGTTTGAGAACCGGCGTCAACCCGGCGGCGGACCGTGCAGATAGCTTTCGATCAGCGAACCGCAGATCAGCCGCCAACCGTCGACCAGCACGAAAAAAATCAGCTTGAACGGCAGCGAAATGATGACCGGCGGCAGCATCATCATGCCCATGCTCATCAGAATCGAGGCCACCGCCATATCGATAATCAAAAAAGGGATAAAGACCAGAAATCCGATCTCGAAGGCCCGCTTAAGTTCGGAAATCATGAAGGCCGGTGCAAGGGTTGACAGCTTGATCTGATTGGGCGTCGCCGGTTGCTTGTCGCCCGACATGTCGACAAACAGCTTCAGATCGGCCTTACGGACATGGCCGAGCATAAACTTCTTCATCGGCACCGACGCCCGGTCGAACGCCTCGACGGTGGTAATTTGGTTGTTCATCAGCGGCTTGACGCCGACGCTGTAGGCTTCGTTGAACGTCGGCGACATCACGAAAAACGTCAAAAAAAGCGCCAAGCTGACAATCACGCTGTTGGGCGGATTGGTTTGTGCGCCGATCGCCGTCCGCAACAGGGAAAGCACCACCACGATGCGCACGAAGCTGGTCATCATGATCAGAATCGACGGGGCGATGCTGAGAACGGTAACCAGACCGATAATCTGCATCATATGTTCGGAGAACACGCCGCCGCCGGACAAATCTATCGACATGCCGCCGTTGGCCGCTGCCGCTTTGGCCGCCGCTGCTGCGGCGGGCGCCGCGCT
>WSSedL1CaDRAFT_10001979_pt1 | contig 11022 bp, 8 predicted proteins | sample WetSurSL1Cattail_FD_9464 | JGI IMG/M metagenome (IMG submission 9464)
CACCAGTTGTGTCCTCCTGTAAATTCCGACATAACTCTCCAAAGCTTTTGCCGAATTTTCAATACTGATACCTATGGCTCCCGAAACCGCAGTTGCAGCCATGGCATTTTCCATATTATGTTTCCCTATCACCGGAATTTTAAAAGGTACTCCGTTTATGGAAAACAGAATCTGAAACCCGGCTTGTTTAAAATCTTTCCCTGTGTAACCAGCTCCATCAACTGTTCCAAAATCATTTTTAGAATACTGCGATAATGTTTTTAGCAAAGCGTGATCCTGGTTTACTATAAATGCTCCACGTGTATGCTCCCTAAAGGTTGAAAATAACTGCAAAAGTTCATCGAATTCTTTATGATCCCTTTCTATATTCAGAACCACGCTTATTTCGGGAAAGTAATTAACAATAGATCCATCTGATTCATCCGACTCTATTACCAACCAATCGCTTTTTCCCACACAGGCATTTCCAGGAAGACCTTGCTTTTGTAATGCCGTAAGCCCGGCACCTGTCATCAAGGAGGGTGCATATCCGTTTTCTTGTAATATATGGAATATCATGGCCGTGGTAGTCGATTTCCCTGAGGTTCCACCAATTGCAATTGTTCTTTTACTCAACGATATGGAGGCAAGCAACTCGGACCTTTTCATAATCGGAATTCCCATTTCTTTTGCTTTCTGGAATTCGATGTTACTCTCCTCGATTGCTGTTGAAACTATCACGACTTCAGTATTGCCGGCTATTCCCGATCCATCCTGAAAAAAACATTGAATACCCTGTTTTTCAAACTGCTTTTGGATCAGTGTTTTGCTGTCCTGGTTAAAAAGCCTGTCAGATCCGCCTACATTCTTACCAATTCCCTGCAAGTATTGAGCAATAGCACTCATCCCGGTTCCTGCTATTCCAATAAAGAAGTAATTTTTTAATTTCTCTAAAGTCATCTTTCTAAAAGTCTATTTTATTAACCAAATATAAAATTAAATAATGAGACCCGGATTATTAGTAAATAGGTCGCCTTTTCCAGGCATTTTGGAAATTTTTTGAGGCTGATAACGTTTTGCTGATAGTAAGTAATTTTGGTAAGTGCTTAAAGAGCAAATACCGCAGACGCATAGCTTATATTTATGAATTACTAGCCCAGTACTTATGCGATTTCAATTGAATATTTCTCATTAGTTAGGCCTTCAGCCAACTTAACGACATATTCCCTGTCGAAATATACTTTTGGTTTGTGCTTGGCAAATACAGGGTACCTGCCAATACCATCTTCACTGTTAAGATAGTTATACCCCACTAAAAACATGTCGGTGCCAGTAAGTTTAATTTTGTAAACTGGCCGATGTGTGCTTAATTCAATTGCTTCCTGTAGTTCAAGATCGGAAACATCACTATCGTCTTTAAGCTTGAAGCTTTTTACTATTTCAGAGCTGAATGGCTCTCTTGTAAAATGAAGGTCAAAATTCTTTACATAACAAGATAAAACCACCATTTCATTTAATACAACGGATGGCTTTTGATCATCACCAACCAAGCGCACTTCATAGCCATGCATTGTAAAAAGGCGTAAGATTTGTTTATTGCGCCGAGCAATTACTTCCTCTAATGTTTCTTCTTTTGACATTTGTTTTCGATTATTAATGATTGTCAAAAGTAATCTGATTGATGATGTCGAAAATGAGTAGTTTAGCTTAATTATCAAATAGGTAATTGTAGTATAATCATTGCCTGGGTTGACATTTTATGCTAATTTTAACCGAATAGGTCACCTACGGAATGGTTATTTTTGAATTCTTTTGGCGGAGTAAAATGAAAAAGCCGCTTAAATACTGAGATTTAAGCGGCTTTGATTCGGTTTGGAAACCTTTTTGCGGAATGGACGGGACTCACCGCATTAAGCTATATGCTTTAAAATCAATATATTAAAAGTACGTTAATTCAAGAGCTAACCGAATAGGTAACCGAGTATTTTGAATTGTATTGCACTGTTTTGAAAGAACTTAACTCCACAAAAATAGGAAAATTCTTCAACATTACAAACTATTTCAGGTTAAAAGTGATCAAATTAAATGATTGTGAAACAAGGGAATACATTAGGATTTGAAAAGATGTTTTTCAATTAATCCTGGAGAAAAGATGCAATTTCCTCAACAGATAAACCTGTAAATTCGGCAAATTCACTAACGCTTACAAAGGTTCGTTTAGCCTTCGCTTTATTCTCCTTGATTCTATTAAGGAGATTGCGACCATATCGTTCACTTTTACCAGTTATCCTCATAACATCCTTTGGATAAATTATGATGCGATTTGTTTTCATTTATACTCTCTTATGCTTTATCTATGCCTTTGATATAGAGATGATATACCACAAAGATAGTTATCCTAAACACAAATCTAGTATTTTCCACAATTAACCTGTTACGGCAATTAAATACATAATCTAACAATTATATACAATACCGGAAGTGCTGATTTTGAAAGACTTTGCCATTGATATAGTTTTGAATCAAACTTTAAATTTTTAATTATGGCAAAGCAAATAGGAATTATTAAACTAAAAGGAACTATCGGAGATATTGCCTTTTACAAATCGCAAGACGGGCACCTTGCCCGTGCAAAAGGAGGTGTGTCTGCCGACAGGATCAAAAACGATGCATCGTTTCAGAGAACGCGTGAAAACGGCGAAGAATTCGGTCGTGCCGGTGTAGCTGGCAAACTACTTCGGATGGCATTCAGGCAGTTTCTGCAAAACAACGCAGATAATCGCATGGTTAGCCGTCTTACCAAAGATTTAGTTGCTGTGGTAAAGGCAGATGTGACCAGTACCAGGGGACAAAGAAATGTGTTGGATGGTGAGCTGGAAATGCTTGAAGGCTTCGAATTTAACATCGATGGAAAGGTGTCCACCACAATTTTCTTTCCTTATGTTGCCACTATTGATAGGGTTACCGGAGCTTTGCAAGTGGCTGTACCTGCATTTTCATCTTTGAACAATGTTGCGGCTCCTGTAGGTGCCACTCACATGAAATTGATTTCGGGTGGGGCCTCCATTGATTTTGAAGGTGGACTTTTTGAAGTTGTAACTACCGAAAGTGCAGAAATCCCAATCGCTCCGGCACCGGTTGCAGCGCAAAACCTTCTGAACCAATTGACGGCAAACAGCACTCATCCGTTATTCCTGATCTTTGGTATCGAGTTTACCCAGCAAGTTAATGGACAAAGTTATGCTCTGAAAAACGGGAAGTTTAATTCCCTGGCAATTGTCAAGGTGTTGGGTGTCTAATTCTCCTGGAAAATCGTATTAATTAATCATTTTTAAATCAATTATTTAAGCAATCATTATGGAAACAAAATCAATGACATTAGCACAAAGGTTGGTAGCACCAACATCAAAGTTTTTCAAAACAATCCGAACCATCGGAATAGTTTTAGCCGCAGTAGGCGGGGCAATTGTTGCCGCTCCTGTGGCTTTACCCGCCATTGTGGTGACAATTGCAGGTTATGCGGTTGTCGCGGGTGGCGTGATGACGGCAGTCTCGCAAGCGACGGTGGAAGGAGAATAATTTCTCGGCAATTTTTAAAAAGCCCGGGCCAATGGTTCCGGGCTTTTTTATGGCCGTACCTCAACGGTTTTTGTTAAAGTATTTGAAAATGTAGGCCATTTTCAGATCCTCCATTAATTTGAGATTTGCAAGGAAATGTTTTTCGCTCTGTTCGATGAGCTTTAAATTCTTCACTACCTCAGTAAAAGCTTTGGAATCATTATTAACCGATTCTAATTTTTCTTGTACCAGTTGTTTAAAATCGTTTAAATGAACAAATGGTATTACCGATCCGGATAAATAAGGGTGAAAAGCTTTTGATCTCCAAAGCGCAAATGACACCCAATACAATTTTTCTTTTTCTTCCTCTGTGTTACAGATAACACAAAAACTATTTGGACAACGCAAGTTTAAAGGCTTGCCGGAATTCATCCCTTTACACAAAACAAAAAAGTGAGGTTTTGTAATTTCATCCTTAAGATTTGCTGATTTTACTATAAATGTCTGCATCCTTCTAGTGTTAAAAAGTTATGCAGCACTTTGGCTGACGCCAACCATAATAAAACCTTAAACTACTTTTAAGCCCAGCATAAGGGTGATGCAAGGTTTTTGCATAAAAAATACTACCCCTGTACCTTAATAAAAATCAATCAAGATACAGGGTGTGGAGATTTTTTATACAAAACCGGAGGCTTGACCTTGCAGCACCCGTTGCTGGGATTTTCTTTGTTTAATGTTTTATTATTGTGAAATCTTAAGAAATCTTTCTTTTTTCAAATTTGGATAACTTCAGGAAGCTATATAATATAAACACATATAGAAGTTTTTCATAGGGTTATTATGTCGCAGGGTAAAATAAATAATACCGTTAAAAATTGTGCGGGAGGAAAGGCAAGGATAGCGCTTTAAAGGAAAAGACTGATTTGATACTTAAAATGTTAATGGAGCATTTGACTATGCCCGGTTGCTATGTTGAATGTTTTGGATGGCCGATAATTGGTAAGATTAGAGTACCACTTTTGAAGTAAGTAATTGAGGGTGTAAGGCAGATGTGAAATGGGCTAAAGTGCTGATTGATTCATAATTAAGACAAGGCGCTATGCTTGCGTGGGTGCTGAGGTTTTTGGTGAACGTGTGAAGTAGCGGCAATGGAGTAAGGAACGGTAAAAATGAATAGAATACTTAATTGATATAAGGTTTTAACAACTAAGATATTACATAGATTTTAAACCAGTGACGAACGTAATGAGAGCGGCTGAATAAGTGAGCCAAATACCACAGGCATATAGCCAATAATTATGAATTGTTTAATTTACCCTGCACCATTGAAAGGGCGGGTGGGCCATTAGGTTATAAGTATTAGCTATTTCAATGGAATATTTCTCTTGTATGAGACTGTCAGCTAATTTAACGGCATATTCTCTGTCGAAATATACTTTTGGTTTGTGCTTGGCAAAAACAGGGTATCTGCCAATACCATCTTCACTATTAAGATAGTTATAGCCAACCAAAAACATATCGGTGCCAGTAAGTTTAATTTTGTAAACTGGCCGATGTGTGCTTAATTCAATTGCTTCCTGTAGTTCAAGATCGGAAACATCACTTTCGTTTTTAAGCTTGAAGCTTTTTACTATTTCAGAGCTGAAAGGTTCTTTTGTAAAATGAAGGTCAAAATTCTTAGCATAACAAGATAAAACCACCATTTCATTTAATACAACAGACGGTTTTTGATCATCACCAACCAAACGTACTTCATAGCCATGCATTGTAAAAAGGCGTAAGATTTGTTTATTACGACGAGCAACCACTTCCTCTAATGTTTCTTCACTTGACATTTGTTTTCGATTATTAATGATTATCAAAAGTAATCTGATTGATGATATCGAAAATGAGTCGTTTAACTTAATTATCAAATAGGTAATTGTAGTATTATAGTTGCCGGGGTAGATATGTCCCAAGGAAACATGAACAATACCACTTTGTGCGGGAGGAAAGACAAGGATAGCGACTGGTTAGGGATAACACTTTTTAGGTGGCAATGGGGAAGGCAAAGTGCTATAGTAACCAGGCGCTATGCTTGCGTGGGGTGGTTGTGGTTTTTGCCACTAAAAATAAGGAACTGGCATTTGTAAGGATGGTTCTAATGGAAGTAAATGTTTGATATGTGAGTTAAAGGCAAATACCGCAGACACATAGCCAATAAAACTATATCATTGTTTATTTTACCTTGCAACCATTGAAAGGGTGGTGGGTGCGTTCTGTGAGATGTAGAGAATGCGGGTCAGCTCGCGGGGCTATTTAACATAATACTATTATAGGACAGCCTGTGTTACGCCTGTGGCAGGCTGTGCGAAGCGAACCTATAATTTGTGTTATGTTAAATAGCTTAGGGTAGTTTAGCCTGGCGCAATTTTTGCTTTGCGGGGTGGCCAGCTGATTGTTTTTTGCTTGTTATCATATTTATACCTTAGACCAAGCAACAAAACAATGAGCTGAAGTGCGGTTGATGCAAAAATTGTGACAGGCTAAACTACGAAGGGTTAGCGCGGGGAGGCAGCAAAAAGACCGTGCAAGCCCCTTTTCTAATTATCAATACAGACGTGACAAAGTGAAATTAAAGATTGTAAACATTAAACCGGATAAGAGAACACAACAGAAAAGGGGTGGGGGTTTTTGCTGATGGAGATGAGGGTTGTAATAAGCTTTAAGAGCTACGAACCAGAACTCAAGTTTTTATGTACCTTTAACAGAGCTATGAACAGGAACTTAAGGTTACCATATACCCTCAGGTTAGGTTAAAAAGTAGAAGTTAAACTGAAAAAATATTGGCAGTGGCCGGGCTGGTGGTGATGCATACCAGGAACCATAAGTTTATGCATAAATTTTTGCATGACCACCAGAACGGGGAGAGCTGCCATGAGCAAAAAGTGACAGAAAGCAAAAGACATGACAGCCTTGCCCCTATGAGAAATTATTTGTTTCTGCGATTGAATCTAAAGGGCAACCCAAAGGGCGGTACAGCTTATTTTTTATACCATTAAAATCAAAACATAATGAAAAAATATGCTGTGACGGGCTGGCGTGGCTTTTGCCTGGCGCTTTTTGTGAATACCTATTTGCTTACATGCGTGATGAGTGGCCCTTTAGTTTTCAGAATGTTACATGCGATTGGGAATTGGGGGGAATTTACAGTCCATTTTCCATGGTAAAGTGTTAATTTGTCCATTAAGTTTTTTTAATGAATCAATAAGTTCTTCAAAGCTGGGAGAAATTCCATGAATCATTTGTTCCTGCATGGTTTTGTAATCAATAGCCCAGGCTGGCAATAAATCCTGATTTGGAATAATATTAATGGTCCGGGGTTGATGCAAATTATAATCAACTCCTCCCAGGCGTGTAAAATTGTAGCGATGCTTAACCAGTGTCTCATACAATTCTCTATTGAAAAACGCTTTGCTGGCAAATTCGGTATTTGATAATTTATAAACATCATATAAATGACGGCTTAATCTATCAACCCTTATTTTTTCCCTGGGACGTTGAAATTCTTCGTGCAACAGAAATATTTTTTCCAGAAATGTCCATTCAGGCACAACAGAAGGTATGCTTATGGATATCTGTGAGAATTTAGCTTCGGGGTATGTTTCATCAACTAACGACAAAAGTGTTCGGTTTTCAAAAGGCTCTATTAATGAACGACAACCTATCTCTATCTGGACCCGTGGCTGGATATACCCCGGCGATTCGATTACATTGGGATAATTCACATTTATGATTACAGGGTCCTGGTCGCTGCTGGTTATTACTTCCAATTCAATTTTTACACCCGTTAAGCCCTTAACCTCAAACGCTTTATTTAATTCCGGAAATAATGTTTCCCTAATGTATGAATTGGCTTTTTTCCTTAGTTTCGTCCTTTTTTCTTTGCCCAATTCACCTTCAAATTCATAGAAAGCGCGGTCAACAGCCAAATCAATATCTTCCGAAAACCGTTCTATTATACCCCATGCCTTACTCAAAGAGGTACCCCCTTTAAATACCAAGTGTTTGCCTATTGCTAGTTCAAACAGTATGGTTAAGGTTTGTACCACCCACCAATCTTTTTCAACGGCATAGGCTGGCAGGTTGGCGCTACTGCTTACTTCTTGCAGTATTTCTTTCTTTGGCCCTTCAGGTATATTGTAAAATCTATTCATTTTGGGCTTTTTTCATTATTTCTTTTATCCATTCGGGAGCTAAAGCAATATCATGGATTAAGTTTTTGGGTACTTCCTTCTTTAAAAGGTTTATTATTTTTTGCAGTTCTTCATTAGTAGCCTTATCTTTTCCGATTTCTCTCAGTGCCTGAATAACTAAAGCGCTTATCTCTCCTTTTGCTAATAAGTTTTTGGGTGTTGTTTTCTTTAGTTTTATAGTTCGTTTGCCAACTTTTATAGTACGGGCCGCGCCATCGGTTAAGAAGACAATATTTAGTGGGACCTGGGTGCTTAATCCCAGAGCATTTAGTGCATAAACTCCTGTTGGCAATAATCTGATTTTGTCCCTTTGGGCAATTCCTTTAAATACTTCTTCAGCAGAGGGCATTACTTCTCCAATAAAATCGTTCATTTTCGGACGTACATATATACCATGTGCTACCTGTTTGATAAGCCCTTTTTCCCGTAGACGCTGTAATGCTTTGCGAATAGCAACAGAAGTGCCCAACATGGCAAAATCATCAGGGAACAACAATGTACCTTTAGGTTTCCTTTTAATTGATTTTTCTATATTTTCTTCTGTCTTTTGCATTGCTTTTGCAATTATTTGTCACAAATTTAGTAAATAATTGTGACTAAACTGTCACATATTTAGCAAATATTTGTGACATAAATCTTGCAATTTGTAGAAAAATAACTAATCTCCATTGCCGAACCGCTCTACAAAATACTCTCAGGTTGATGCAAAAATTGAGACAGGCTAATCTATAGAAGGGTTAGCGCGGGGAGGCAGCAAAAAGACCGTGCAAGCCCCTTTTCTATTCACTAATACAGAAGTGCCCAAGTGAAATTTACACAGTGTAATTATTAATCCGGATAAGTGAACACAACAGAAAAGGGGCGGGGATTTTTGCTGATGGAGATAGGGATTATACGATACTGTCAATTCATGCACCCCAAAAATATTATGAATATCAGAAGTTACATCTTGGACGTTAAAGTGCATTTTAAAAAGGCATTGAATAAATAATTTAAAAGCAATTTCTTAATCAAATAATTTTTGTAAAAGTTAAAACTCTTTTACTATTTTTTTGTTAAAAGAGTGAGCAAAATTAGATACGTTTTTTAAAAGTGTGCAAGAATAAATGGAAGGGTAAGTATCTATTAGCTTGTATCCCACATGGAATCCTGTTATTTGAATATTCGATCCAAATATATTTGGTTATTAAAAGTTTGTTTGCCTTAAGTTAAAGTCTTTAAAAGCAATTTGTTTAATTCTGTAGACTGGCCTTGTACGTGAGTTTTCAAACACACATAGACAAAATCCGCCATGGCATTCTGATTTTTTGAAAATAAATTGTGTTTGGACTGAGCTTAAGTGAATAATATCGGTATGTACTTTAATCATTAAAAAATCATTGGTTATGAATGAAAAAAAAATATTCGAAATCAAATTTGATCAGGTTTTCTGGACCGGTTAAAATGTAAAAAAACACTATTACAACTTTACAAAAAACCTAAATAACTTGAAAAAACTAAATGAATATCCGCAATTTTAGCTATGTTATTTATTTTCATTTACGCTTGTTCAAACCGCCTTCGGGTTGTTAATTCATTTGGTGTCACAGCTGCACCTGGTGTTATTGAAATTTTATCCTTTCAGGTTAAGTCCGGAGGACTTAAATTTGAATAACCTCCAATGAAATTTGGAGCGCATGAATATAATAATGCAACCCAGGAGTGGCCCAAAGCGAGTTGAACAGTCAATTTAAGTATTTAACCGGAAAGTCAGGATTTCAAAAAAACTAAAAATTCATTAACAGATAACTAAAAATTCTTATTTGTTATGCAAAAATGTAGTGATTGACAATGGGACGGTTAAAGCCCCTAGCGTATGTCATATCATCCAGCAGATTTCTCAAATATTGGAATTAATACAGTCTAAAATATAATAACAATTGGCCTTATTGGAAATTTTAATTAATCGTTTAACCGTAAAAAAAACTAAACTTATGAAATCAATTTATTTCAGCGCAATTGCGGTAATTTTTATGAGCGCATTTCTTGTGATGTGCAAAAAAGAAAAAGACGCCGGGAAAATAGAGCAATCAGTGTCTTTTGCAATTAACCTTTCTAATTCCAAAAATGTTTCAGCCCTTAAAAGCGCTTTGGCTTATCATCTTAGTGACGCAAAAAAAATTGTGCTATCCATTCAAAACAATGATGGTACTGCTACCAGTTACACTTCAACTGAGGTGAAAATCTATAAAATGAATGACTTTTACATTAGCCAGAAACTAATGCTTAAAACCGGCGACTATAGCTTAACAGAATTTTTATTGCTGGATTCGACAGGTAACACTATTTATGCAGCACCAATGGCAGGATCGCAGGAAACTCAGAATGTGACCCATCCTCTACCCATCTCTTTTAATGTTACCAAGGACGCAAGTACTCCGATTAATGTGGAAGTGCTCAGTACTGAAAATAAATCACCCGGAGATTTCGGTTTAGTAAACTTTCCAATATCCGAAGTTTCTGTCAATAATTTCCTAATAGCTGTTACGGACAGGGAATCCAATAGCTTGCTTTCTGCTGTATTAACAATATCAAACGACTCATACTCTTATGTTCAAACGTTAGATACTATCGCTAATAATATCGTTACCGTTAGAGACAGTCTCAATTCAAATATTTATACTTTAACCATAGAAAAATATGGATATATAACATATAATCATACTTTTACAAAAGATTCTTTAAAATTGTTCAATGGTGAAGAAGATCATTTACCGTTATTGGTTGAACTTGAAAGAAATCCAAATATTGGCACTGTTACGGACATAGATGGTAATGTATATAAAACAGTAAAAATTAACAATCAATGGTGGATGGCTGAAAACCTTAAAGTAACACACTTCCGCAATGGTGATCCTATAACCAGAGGAACTTCAATTTGGGTACCTTATGGACGTTGTGATTGTTTCACTCAATATTTTGATTATAATTACGATTCCACTAATTCAGTCATTTATGGAAGAATATATGGATGGTTTGTTGTAAGTGACAGCCGAAAAATAGCTCCAACTGGTTGGCGTGTAGCTAACGACGGGGACTGGCTTAAATTAGCTAGCTTTTTTCTCTATAATAGTGATAAACTTAAAGAAAAAGGCACAGCCCATTGGCCAAATACTAATACAGGTACAAATGAAACGGGATTTACTGCCCTTCCGGGAGGAATGATAAGTTATTCGAAGTTCTACGGTCTGGGATTAAGTGGTGTATGGTG
>WSSedL1CaDRAFT_10001980_pt1 | contig 11016 bp, 8 predicted proteins | sample WetSurSL1Cattail_FD_9464 | JGI IMG/M metagenome (IMG submission 9464)
AGGTGGTTTGAAGCCTGTACCTGTATACCGACTTCGAAGGACCTACCTTCATCATTTATATAACTTATCACATTATTGTGCTACGGCGCACTAGGAATTTGCTTTTACCAACATCTCCATTATCAGGTTATCGGATGACAAAATCAAGAGTATCATAATAATAGAAACGGTAAATCCATAAAAATCCATAACAGAGAATTAAAATTTGCTTTACATCAAAACAATTAAGCTTGAAAAATCACTCTGAGCTGAAACATTAACAATATTTTTACATGACAAAACAGACACTGCAGGCAGCATGTTAGTCGGTGAACTCAATATTCACAAGGCTCTAATTGAGAGTATTCATCCTCATACGGACTCTGAACAATAGTATCCTCGGAATACTCATTGCCGGAAACATGCTTTATAGCTTCCCACCATTCATAACTCCTATGAGGGTGTATATTTATGGAAATGCGATCTGGTTCCACCTGTGGAGGGTCATGGGTTTGAGGAAGCCACAGGTCAAGATGAATAAGTATTTTTTTGATTGTGGCAACCTCCTCAATGAACGAAATAATTCTCATGCCGCCTCCACATTTGGGGCATAAGAGGGGATCCACAAAATATATCTTCCGGATTAGCCTGGCCCGGTTCTTGCGGAACTTCTTCCTTGCAAGGTCTGACTCGACTATAGTAGTTACTGTGTTAGCAGAGTCGGGTGACTGATTTTCTGTGGTGCCGATGAGCTCATCTTTTTTCCGGATCCCACGTGACTTGTTGGAGTAAAAACCATAGCAGCGCACCATTTGTTCAACCTTGTTAGGGATATGGGTGACAAGACGGGCCAGCCAATCAAGAGCAGTAAAGGTTTCACCCACACAGCTTGTCTTGCCATCATAAACTACTTTGGCAGATCCGTCCGGGGATTCCCGAGCAGGTATATAGAGCATGCGTTCCTGGGATATGGGGGCACGAACGGTATACTGGGACAGTCTTTCAATTCCGGCATCATCCCATGCGCTGACCGGTTGACTGCAATAAACATTAAAGCCGCTGTGTTCCCAACTGTTCATATTGTCAATGATGACGCGACCGATTTTCCCCTCCTTTTTAAGCAGATCAAAGATTTCCACAGCAAAAGCGGCTTCCAAGTCTGCAGCATCAGGAGAAATTCCGGTCATGAATGAACCATCGGGACAAAAACATCCATCNGCCGCTATTATATGAAGGTGCGGACTAAAATTGAGAAACTCACCAAAAGTCTGCACAGCAATAATACAGCCGGGGATAGGGTCATTCACTGTAACACTGGCTTNAAGATATTCCGACAGAACGTTCCAGNCACATCTGCTAAGTTTTGCAAGCAGCTTGCGATCGTACATGAAATATGGGCGGAGCCTTTTGGGNATGCTAAAAACCCATTGNCGATGTGGTACATCTTCCAAAACTTCTTCATGAAGGTGTTCGCCGAACTCTATGACACGCTTCTGGTGGCAGGATGGACAAAAGTGCCTCCGCTTGCATGAAAATGGCAGTATGTATTCATACTTGCAGTCGTCACATTTAACCCTTGCAAAACCAAGGTGGGGATCGCCGCAATCAAGGAACTTGTAGATGACATCGGTGACATAAGGTCTCCAGTATCCATATTTTTGCTGATATTTCTGATCCCAGACCCGCTCCAGTTGTTCATAGTTATCTTCAACCGACCTGTAATACCTGTTTTTACACGGAGATCTGGGCAAATAAGTATCAAGTTTTAAGGCAGCGGCTTGTAACATAATAGCATCACCTATGCGAACATATGTTCTTACAGGATAACATGCCATAAATAGCAATACAAGCATAAATTAATAAATAAGTAAGGAATATTACAAAACATATACACAAGCATGTCGGGTACTCACAAAGTATGAAAGATGGAATCGGTTACCTGCAATTAAGAGATGGGAAGGTGGGTGCTTCTCTTGATTTCGTACCGGGCCACCGTGCGCCACTATCATATAGAAGGCTCAATAGCACCTGGTCACGCCTGCCCTTTCGAGATTCTGTATCGGGTACCACTAGAAGCGCCTTTGTCTCATCTTCATTGAGAAAGCCGCGCACCCTTCTCGCGCGCCAAGGAGGGTACAACACCGTGAACTTTTTGAAATGCACGGGAGAATGAATCTGCAGAGTCATATCCATACTTTACTGCAAGGTCGATTATTCTGACATCACTGTTTTGCAATTCAAATGCAACTAATGTCAATCTCCTCCGCCTGATATATTCCGAAAGTGGTATGTCAGTTATAAAAGAGAACATTCTTTGGAAATGATACGTTGAGCAACATGCTTTCTCAGCCACCATATCATAGTCTATATCTTCTGTAATGTTTTCCTCAATATACCTTATTGCAGAGTTCATTCTGTCAAGCCAATCCATTCAACCTCCCCTTTCTGATTTCAGTTTAGCAGGAGAATGTGAGGTGCATTTGATTTTTTTTTCATAATCATTCAGGAATTGAAATATCCTGAAATATCGATGATAGGAAGGTTGAGCTGAAGAAGCAGGTTTGAGTAAAGCTGTTGAAATTAAAATTGTAAAATGAAATATCTTTGTAGAAGGTAACTGCATTTCTAAGCATATGTACCTCAAATGAATAAACGTAACTTGATTTTTTTTTCTATATGAACTATCCTTTAAAGATCCGAAGTTTTCTTATTTTAAGGTAATTGGGTTTAAGCAGAAATAATAAACCATATGAAGGAGAATACCCTGAATGAATTGCTGCAAAAATAAGGAATGGGAGCAATGTCTTTTTAAAAGATACTGTATCTTGATTATTTTTTTTATCAACTTACTGGCTATGCAGCCGGTATACGCCTCGAATGAAAGCAATGGCGTCGAGTTGAATTATTTTTATATCTCCGCCTGCGCAGCTTGCCACGATGTGGATGAATACCTGGTAAGCGTATCCGATCAGTGTTATCCTAAAATAAAAGAGAAAAATGAAGAGCTGTATATTTATAAGTACAATACTTCCGAGGAAGATAACCTGAATCTTTTAGAAAAATTCTACGACGCCTATAAAGTTCCTGAAAAAGACCGTACTCTGCCGGTTGTCTTTTTCGGCAGCAGCTATATCAGCGGGGAAAAAGAAATCAAGCTTCGCCTTGAAAACGAACTGCCGGAGGCGGAGCCGGGTTCGCCGGTTAAGAAAAACGTAAAGTCCGGCAGCAATGAAGTTTTGGGAAATTTCGAAGGCCTAAGACCTGTAAGTTCTTTTGTTACTGGTTTTATAAACGGATTGACCCCTTGTTCTCTTTCCATGCTTTTATTCTTTATTTCACTTTTAATTGCCCGTAATGTCAGTATAATAAGAATGGGCTTGCTTTATTGCGCAGGTAAATTTATTACATATCTTTTTCTCGGCACCCTTCTCTTCAAAACATTGGGAAGTATCAATGCCGGCTGGCTGGGGATTGCCGTCAAGTCGCTGATGCTGGTGGCCATACTGATTTTCATCATCCTTAATGCAATGGATTTTTTTGCCGCCAGAAGTGAAAGGTATGAAAAAATTAAGCTACAGCTGCCTGTCAGGTTAAGAGGGTTTAATCACAGATGGATAAAAGCCGTTTCCGCTTTTGATTCTCCCGCGTCGCTTGCAGGTTTCAGTCTTCTGCTGGGAGCTGTGACCTCCGTGGGAGAGTTCCTCTGTACGGGACAGCTATATCTCACGACAATACTGTATGCCCTTCACAGTCAAACCTCTTTGAATATGAAGGCACTGATTTATTTCATGGAATACAACCTTGCATTCATCACCCCCCTTTTGATCATTACATTCATAATATCCCGGGGAAAAGGAATATTGGATGTATCGGAATTCATACGACGAAACATGCACATCATCAAGCTGATTAACATAATAGTATTCCTTGCATTCGGTTTGTATTTGGTGCTTTTTCCATAAATATATTTTATAGGGGTGAATGCGGAAGTGTATACTGAAAGTATCTCTTTTATCGACTGTAAAAACAAAATACTCTTTTCCTTTAAAATAAAGTCGCTACCGATAAAGGAAGAAGGAATAATCCGTAAAAGCATAGAGTTTTTTAACGACCCCGAGCCATGCTTCATACATCGCGGAGCAGTTGCAGCAAGAATTACGGCGGAAATATATGAATACTTTTCCAATAATGTAAAAAAGGGTATGAATGAAATTCAGTGGGTTGATTTCCCGGAAAAATATAAAAACCTGCTGAATGTTACAGAAAAAGTTTATTCTGTTCGATTTTTATAAACCAAGGTGGGGATAAATATTGCTTAGGAAGAACGAATCCAGAAAAATGAAGATCTTCAGGGGCTTTTTCATGTCTTACGTCCTTGTTCTGATAATGCCTTTTGCTTTTGGCAGCTTCATATATTTAAAAGCTTTGGACATCATTGAGAAGGATTCCAAGGATGCCAGAATATTCATGCTCAAGCAGAGCCGTTCCATCATAGAAAACTATCTCAGGGATATAGACAGGACGGTCATTTCCATGTCTATGAATACATATCTGCAGAATATTCTGTATATGGACCAGCCTGGTTACGGATCATCCGACATATACTACCTTGCACAGACTCAAAAAGAAATGAAGACCTACAATATGTCCAGTACCTTTGAAAGTAGTTTTTATATATTTCTGAAAAAGGGAGATATGGTTTTGAACGGTATCGACATAAATTTCGGAATACCTCAGTATTATCTAAATAGCTTTGAATGCCCCGGAATGAAATATGAAGAATGGTATGACGAGGTACTGAATAATTACCATGAAAGGGAAGTCGGTCCTGTCAGGGTTTCTGCCAAAAACTCACATGTAAAAATAACGACGGATTACATAGAGTATATGCAATCCCTCCCGATAGGTTCTGGGAAAACAGGTTTAGGAACCCTCATTGTTTTAATAAAACAGAGTGATATAAACAAGCTCCTTAAGGATGTGGATGAATCAAAATCAGGGTATACCTACATACTGGACAAGGAATGCAGGTTAGTCACAGGAGTCGCTGGAAACGGGGGATCCGATTTCCCCAAAATCGCTATAGACTCTGAAAATCCCACAGGATTTACGTATAAGAAAGTAAATGGAATCAATATGGCCGTCATTTATATAAAATCTTCATATAATGGCTGGACATATGTAACAGCCCTTCCAACCAAGGTTTTTATGGATAAGGCGCTATATATAAAAAAAGTCATATTAGCCATTGTATGTATAACCCTGCTGTTAGGTATCTCGATCTCCATTTATCTAAGCAGACGCAATATACGGCCGATAAAGGAGACTATGCTGACACTTAGGAAAGTATTCATGGGTGAGTCTGGCACAGACAGAAACGAATATGAATTTCTGAAAAACGGTGTAACCAGACTCGTATATACCCACCAGGAAATGAAAAGATCCATGGAAAATCAGGGATTATTGATGAAGTCAACATTTCTTAACAGACTTATCCATGGGGAAATAAGCGATGAAAAGGAGATAAAGGTGTTGTCCGGCCACCTGGATATCAACCTGGATGGTAAAAAACATGCAGCCGCGATTATTTTTCTAAACCGGTTTTCCGACAGGGTTAACAGAGAATTGCTGATTGAGCACGATATTAGTCGAGTTATTATTGAAAGCGTCATTAAAAAGCATATCGGTGACAGATGCCATATATATATCCTGGATGCTGACCAGGTAGCACTTTTGTTGAATTTTAATACTGAAGACGACTCCCAGTGCGAAAAAATTACAGAGGACATGCTTGAGAATGTACGGGCGGAGCTCTATTCAACTTACAATATCATCGTCAGCTTCGGCGTCGGAAATCTTTATGAAAAAATAACGGATTTCAACTTGTCTTTCAGCGAAGCTAAAAATACTTTAGTTCTTTTTAATGAAGTCAATGCAGAAAATTCCATAATATGGTATAGAAATATAAAGAAGAAAATGTCCGGTTATTATTACCCGGTGGAGTTGGAGCAGCAGCTTATCAATGTGGCTAAATCAGGGAACAGAGAAGACATCGACCGTCTCCTGGATATTATTTATACCGAAAATTTCTCCAATAGGAGTCTTACAAATTATATGGAATACAACCTCTTTTTCGATATGAGAGGCACAATTATTAAAACATTCAGTGAAATGGACAGCGATCTTGACCTTAAAGAAATCATCGGCAGCAAATATAGTATAATGAGCGTGCAGGAGGTATTCACCTCGATGAAGAAGGCTTATTACCAGATCTGCAGCGCAGCCAACAACAGAAAAAAGAGCCACAACGACCAGCTGGCCAGTAAATTGACAGACTTCATACAATCCAATTATTTCTCACCGGAGGTCAGTGCCTGCGATATCGCGTCCCGATTCAACATATCCGAGTCATACTTTTCACAGTTTTTTAAGGAACAGATCGGAGAAACCTTCAGCGATTATCTGGAGAAGCTGAGGATCAGCCGCTCCTGTGATCTGCTTTGCAGCAAAAAACTATCCGTTGAGGATACAGCCAGATTTGTCGGGTACAACAATGCATATACCTTTCGCAGGGCTTTTAAGAGGGTGATGGGTGTTCTGCCCACGGAATACCGGCATTGATTAGCTCTGACAACTCTTTTCTAATGCAATGTAACATCGCTGTTTTATCGTCAGATTTGAATAATTTCAAAGAAAATTTATTTTATAATCAAAAGCCACATTCGAATATGAAGTGGCTCTTTTTATTTTTTCATAAAGATTTTAGTATTAAATTATGTGTTGCATTATCCATTTCCATAAAACATTTCGATAAGGGAGGCATAAAAATGACATCGCAAACAGTGCTTATCAAGAAAGAAAGGAGTACTGGTGCAAGTATTGCATACAAAGGAAGAAGACAGTTTAAAAGGATTGCGAAGCATTGGCAGCTTTACCTTCTCATATTGCCATCTCTCTTATGTATTATCATATTCAAATATATCCCAATGTACGGAGTACAGATTGCATTCAGGGACTACAACCCCAATCTGGGTTTTGCAGGTAGTCACTGGGTTGGTATCAAATATTTTCAAGATTTTTTTAGATCATACCAATTTTCACGTTTATTACTAAACACCCTTTTCATAAGCGTCTATTATCTTATTGCCATAATGCCCATCCCGATTATACTGGCAATCGCTTTGAACGAAACCAAATGGAAGTTTTTCAGCAAAACGGTTCAAATGTTCACATATGCGCCGTATTTCATATCAACCGTAGTCCTGGTCTCCATAATATTTCAATTCTTGTCCCCCTATGGATTGCTGAACAATGCCCTTTCTCTTGTTGGAATTGAAAAAACCGACCTTATGGGCAATCCGGCGCTTTTCAAGTCGTTATACGTATGGTCCGGGGTTTGGCAGCAGGCAGGGTATTATGCCGTAATTTATCTTGCCGCATTGGCAGGCATCAACAGCGAATTGTATGAAGCTGCCTATATCGACGGTGCTTCCATATTTCAGAAAATCATACATATCGACATACCTGGCATTATGCCTACGTTTATAATAATTTTAATTCTAAACACAGCTTATATTTTGAATGTTGATTATCAAAAAATCCTACTTATGCAGAACCAGTTGAACATGGAGGTTTCCGACGTCATATATACTTATGTATACCGACAGGGCCTTATTGCAGTTCAATACAGCTATTCATCCGCTATAGGACTTTTCAATTCCGTTATTTCAATGATTCTCTTTATAGTTGTTAATAAACTGGCTAAGAAATTTTCAGATATAAGTTTTTGGTGAACAAAGGAGATATTGGAGATGCTTGCAAAAAAACAGACGCTTTCTTTGGATAACAGAATATTCCATATCGTAAATAACACTTTTTTGATACTGTGCCTTGCAGTTACTTTATTCCCGCTGCTCAATATCGTTTCACAGTCTTTCAGTTCACCCGCAAGCGTAATCTCGGGCAAGGTTCTGTTTTTACCCGTAAAGCCCACGCTCACAGGCTATTTGAAGATAGTTGCGGATCATGACCTGCTTATGGGATTTGTAAACTCTTTCATCTATATGTTTGCAGGTACATTTATCAGCCTCGTATTAACATTGACAGGCGCATACCCAATGGCTAGAAAAACATTTGCCGGCAGGAGAATACTCACATGGATATTCACCTTCACAATGATTTTTTACGGTGGGCTGGTGCCAACCTATCTTTTGGTAAAAAGCATGCATATGTACGATACGATCTGGGCTATGATCATTCCAAATGCAATAGTTGTATGGAATTTGTTCATAGCGCGTGCGTTTTTTCAAAATTCCATTCCTGAAGAATTATATGAAGCATCCGAGCTTGACGGTTGCAGCGATATAAAGATATTTACTTCTATTGTGCTTCCTCTTTCCAAGCCGATCATTGCCGTTTTGGTACTGTTCTATGCCATTGGTATTTGGAACAATTATTTTGATGCTTTGGTATTTCTTTCATCTTCAAATAAGTTTCCGCTACAGTTGGTACTTAGAAACATCCTTATTAAATCGCAGATGCTTACGTTTTTAAAAGCGAGCTCCGGTCAGGATCAGAGTGGAATTCTTGCTCTCACGGAACTGATGAAGTATTCGGTAATTGTATTTGCAAGCTTGCCGGTTATGATTCTTTATCCGTTTATTCAGAAATATTTCGTAAAAGGCATCATGATCGGTTCGGTAAAAGGGTGAGACGACAAATACGAAAGGAGGAATGCGGACCTCAACTACATATGTTTTCAGGAAAGGAGGGTGTATTCAATTTCAAATATATTTCTTTGACAAATTCCTGAATAAACCTATAAACTAAAAAGAGGAGGATATTCTATGAGAAAAATCATATCGACAGTGCTTTTTATCATGTTTTGCTTTTCTATGGTGATAACGGGCTGTGGAGTTACCGCTGCAGACAATACTGCAGCCACCGCTTCCACAGTAGATAAAACAAGCGATACATCGGCTGCTGTTGCTGAAAATGACACTGGACTGTCACCTAGCGGGACATTTCCGCTTGTAAAGGAAAAAACTACTATTACTGCATTAATCGGGTGGTCAAGCCAGACTGATTTAAATGAAAACTGGAATACAAAGGATTATGAACAAAAAACAAATGTTCATGTAGACTGGCAGATAGTTTCAAGCGGCGATTTCAGGGAAAAACGCGCACTGTTGCTTGCGAGCGGGGACTTACCCGAAGTATTTGTCAATGGTTACAATCAATTTACCGCAGCGGATGAAATGATGTATGGAAGTCAGGGGAGCATAATTCCACTGAATGATGTGATAGAGAAAGACAGCATATATTTAAAGAAGATTTTGACTGACAACCCTTTATATAAAAATATTATTACATCGGCAGACGGGAAGATATATTCTTTGCCGGATATCAACGTATGCTATCACTGCAATTTCTCGCAAAGAATGTATGTCAATGTCGAATGGCTCAAGAAGCTTAATATTCAAATGCCGACGAATATCGACGAATTCGAAAAGATGTTGATTGCATTTAAGGAAAAAGATCCAAACGGAAACGGTAAAGCGGACGAAATGCCTTTGGTAACCACTATTGACGGATGGCACTATCAGCTTGACGGATTTCTGATGAATGCCTTTGTATATTGCGACGGAGATACCCATCTAGCCATTAATAACGGCAAAATCGAGATGACAGCCATTAAGCCCGAATATAAAGAAGGTTTGAAGTATTTGAATAAATTATATAAAGAAAAGCTTATCTCACCTCAATCCTTCACCACTAATGCGAGCTCAATGGAGAAATTAAATGAAAGTGGCGACAGGACGGTTATCGGTTCAGTAATCGGAGGAGCCAACTATATTTTTGCGGGCGGTCCTGCTGTTTCAGAAAGGTGGAAGGAATATGACATATTGCCGCCCATCAAAGGAATGTCGGGATTTGTAACAACGCCTAACTATACTGCCACTCGCGATGTGACTCCGGGCTATTTTGCCATATCAAACAAAGCGAAAGATCCTTCTTTGGTCATGCGCTGGGTAGATTGGCTTTACAGTGATGAAGGTACGCTTTGGCATGACGAGAATGGTGGAAGAGAAGGCATAGAATATAGAAAAGCCAATGCGGACGAACTGGATTTGAACGGCAAACCGGCAACATATGCGCAGCTTAAAGTTAGAAAGCCTGAAGACAATGTCGTATGGGAGCAGTATTTGCCAAGCAACAGGAACAAAGTGTTCAGAGAATGCTGGGCATCACCGCAGGATTGGCGCAGTGATGATCCTCAGGCTCAGGGAACGCAGTATTTCCAGGGCACAAAATCCTATGAGGCCGTGGCTCCAAAGGCTGATTTGTCTTTGCCGAATCTTTTTGTAAGCAGCGACAAAATATCTGACTTTACAAGGATTAAAACAGGTATAGACGATTATATCAAAGAGAGCGTTACAAAGTTTATCACAGGAAATATGGATGTAGAGAAGGATTGGGACAGCTATGTTGAAAAAATGAACAATATCGGATTGAAGGAATATCTTGATATGTGTCAGCAGGCTTACGACTCCAAATTCAAGAAATAGGTATAAAGCAAATATACATAAAAGCGTTATCCCTGAAAAATTGGGATAACGCTTTTATGTAAAAAGAAGCATTGGATATACATATAAAATATGGAAGTAAGGGCGGTGGTAAAATGACAGATGACAGTTTGACGCTCTGGTATAAAAAACCTGCAGCAAAATGGAATGAGGCTCTGCCGTTGGGCAACGGACATATGGGCGCGATGATTTACGGCGGGATTGGATCCGAAAGGATGGAACTGACCGAGAATACCTGTTGGGCAGGCGGGGTCTCGGACAACAATAGCCAGAAAGGGGCTTGTAAGGTCATCACTGCCATCAGGGAAGCCCTGTTCAGGCATGATTACTGGAATGCAAACAAACTGGCTGAAAAAGTCATCGGCTTGAAGCAGAATTTCGGCACAAATCTGCCTTTCGGAAATCTGCGATTTGAATTCAGCAGCCTTAACGGCCGAATCAGCGACTACCG
>WSSedL1CaDRAFT_10001981_pt1 | contig 11013 bp, 10 predicted proteins | sample WetSurSL1Cattail_FD_9464 | JGI IMG/M metagenome (IMG submission 9464)
TATTTTGCATGTTGTTTTACAAGCCGATAGTGACGTATACAGGATAGACGGTACTAAAATACCGCAACTTGAATTAAAATTTCCGCAGCAGATTGAAACAAATTATGAACTGCTTTTCAGTCAGCAAAAATGGATCCCATGTGCAGATAAAATCAATCAGGTTCCTTTCATCGTAATTCAAAGTTGGAAAAATGCTTTACTCACTGAACGATTAGAGCAAAAAATGAGGGCTATTGAACACTTATTAGACGAAAATAGCCAACATTGGGAAGAAGCATTTTACATAACGCTTGCTCGGAGTTTTGGATTTGGAACAAATAGTCAGGCTTTTGAAAGACTTGCTAAGTCACTTCCGGTTTCTGTTCTGGGAAAACATAAAGATCAGCAGTTTCAGTTGGAGGCCTTATTGTTTGGACAGGCAGGACTACTTGATATTGAAGAATATGATGAATATTCCTCAAGCTTAAAAAAAGAATATGGGTTTCTTCGTTCAAAATATGAATTGGATCCGCTGGAAAAATCGGAATGGAAGTTATTGCGGTTGCGTCCGGATAATTTTCCTCATGTACGGATTGCTCAGTTTGCAGCGCTAATTCATTCTTCGACTAAGTTGTTTTCCAAAATTGTAGAGAACCCGAATCTTGAATATTTGAGAACCTTGTTTGCGTGCAAACCATCAATATATTGGGAAACAAATTACTTGTTTGGAAGTGAAAGTAAGGTACGTACAAAAAGATTGGGCGAACAATCAATTAATGGACTTATAATTAATACGGTTATTCCATTTTTGTTTTGTTATGCCGACCAAAAGAAAAATGATGAGTTGAAGGATAGAGCCTTACAAATCTTAGAACAACTAGAATCGGAGCGCAATGCCATTATAACCGGATGGAGAAATATCGGATTGAATGCAGATAATGCATTCGATTCTCAGAGTTTATTACAACTTAAGAAGCAGTATTGCGACGCAAAGAAGTGTTTACGTTGCAGGATTGGACATAAAGTATTGACACTCGCCAAACCAGAGTAGACTATTTTTAAATTATGAATAAAAAGACCCAAATAAAATTTTTTGTAATTACTTTGGCTGTTATGCTGTTGGTTTATGCCTGTGCCAACAAGGCACAAGGTCCGACTGGTGGCCCAAAAGATAAAACGCCACCTCGTGTGTTGAAATCGTTTCCGGCAAACGGAACCCTCAATTATACTAAGAAGCAGATTGAAATTGATTTCGATGAGCAGATTTCCATCGAAAAGGCCAGTGATAATGTTATTATCTCGCCTCCTCAGGTAAAGTCCCCCGATGTAAAGTCGCTGGGGAAAAAGGTTACGGTAGATTTTGAAGATAAGTTGCTCGAAAATACGACTTACTCTATCAATTTTGGAAATGCAATTGTGGATTTAAATGAAAAAAACCCATTGAAAAATTATCTGTTTTCATTTTCTACCGGTAATCAGATTGATACTTTGAAGATATCGGGTACGGTGATTAATGCAGAAGATTTGAATCCGATGTCGGGAATTATTGTTGGAATTTATCTAGAAACGTCCGATTCTGTTTTCTTTAAAAAACCGTTTTTGAGAATTGGAAGGACAGATGATAAGGGTCATTTCTCTATTGATAATATTAAAAAAGGAAAATATAAGATATTTGCTCTGGGCGATACAAATCGTGATTATTTTTATCAGTCTAGCGAAGGATTGGCTATGTGCGATTCATTGGTAACTCCTACCTTCCGTATGGAACAAATGACTGATACCATTTGGAAAGATTCAATCCATGTTGATAGTGTACGGACTTACATGGGAACTCGTTTTCTTCCAAATAATATAGTACTTCAATACTTCAAAGGAAGTAAAGAACGACAATATTTTGTCAAATCAGAACGTAAAGACCCTTTTGTATTTAGCTTATTCTTCAATACAACCCTGACAAAACTACCTGAAATAAAGCCGCTGAATTTTAAATGGGATGAAAGTAAGTATATACTACAGAAAAACCTGAAAACAGATACTTTAACTTATTGGATAAAAGATTCAACAATTTGGAATACGGATACTTTGCATATGCAAATGACTTATTTGAAAACTGATTCACTCTTTCAGCTTCGTTCGGTTACCGATACTGTAAACGTTATTATGCGTAAGGCTAAGTTAAGTGCAAAAGCGAAAGCCCTGAAAAAATCAAGTAAACCTAAAATTGAATATCTCAAATTTAGTGATAATATTGCGTCTTCATTTGATGTTTATAGCCCGATTGTATTTAATTTTGAAGTCCCGGTGGCTAATTATGATCTTTCGCAAATAACATTAAGCCAGAAAATTGATAGTACATATAAAGAGATTCCTTTTAAGTGGCGATCGTTAGATTCGATTCATATGAAGTTTGCTTTAGATTACAAATGGGTGCCAGAAATGAGTTATCGTGTAGAAATTGATTCTGCGGCGTTTAGAACCATCTATGATAAGGTGAATAAAGAAGCATCAAGTGATTTCAAGATTAAATCATTAGATGATTATTCAAGTGTAAAAATGCTTATGGCTGCATTTAATCCCAAAGCCGTGATGCAGGTACTCGACTCGAAGGATGTTTTGATTGCTACTAAGCCGGTTTCTGAAAAGGGAACACTCTTTGAATATTTAAAGCCCGGTGATTACTATATCCGAATGTTCATTGATGAAAATGGAAACGGGAAATGGGATACTGGTGACCTGAATTTAAGACGGCAGCCTGAGCAAGTTTATTATTATCCGAAAAAATTATCGTTAAAGGCCAATTGGGAATTTGAAGAAACCTGGGATTATACAGAGATTCCACTTCTTAAACAAAAACCAGCTGAGTTATTGAAGCTGGCTGCAAGTAAGAAAAAGGACTCTAATTAATGTTTCTTTTATACTACGAGAGGTCTGTCCTCTGTATTGTAAAAAGAAAAAGAAATATCAGATAAAATATTATTTTCTAATTTGCATTTCAAAAAGATAACAAGTATATTTGTACTTCCAAATGGATAATGCGGCAATAGCTCAGTTGGTAGAGCTTCAGCTTCCCAAGCTGAAGGTCGCGGGTTCGAGTCCCGTTTGCCGCTCATTATAAAAAGAGGATATCTCATTTTGGAGATATCTTCTTTTTTGTATTGACTGTTTTTTACAAAAATAGTTTGTTGACTTATAAATAGTTTTTATATTTGACCATTTTTTTGTTTCGAAATCAATCAAAAGTCTTTATATTTAATTTATGTGGAAAGATTTTTTTTATTTTTCCAAAGGACAACGGATAGGAATTTTGATCCTAATTGTTCTTATTCTACTGGTATTAGCGGCTAATTATACTTTGCCGTATTTTTTCTCTGTGACAGAAAAAGACGGGACTGCTTTTTTGAAAGAAGCTGAGAAATTTAAAAAGTCGCTTTTGTCGCGAGATTCACTTCGAGAAGCCGATTGGCAACAAAAATACGAGGAACGCCAACGCCTATACAAAGAAAAATACAAAAATTATTATTTATCGAAGACTTCGGGGAATAAAATTGCCTACACGCTTTCTTTCTTTGATCCAAATACAACCGACTCTGTCGGCTTTGTACGTTTGGGACTGAAACCTTATATTGCATCAAACATTCAGGAATATAAAAGAAAAGGCGGAAGTTTTCGTACCCCGACTGATTTTGCAAAAGTATATGGCGTTTCGGCTGAGAAATTTAAAGAACTTGAATCATACATTAAAATTGCTGAAATAAAGTCGGTTAAGACTGAAATAGGAACAACAAAGCGAGTTGATATTATTGTTGAACTCAATTCGGCTGATACCACTCTTTTGATGCAGGTAAAAGGAATTGGGCGCGGTTATGCAAAGGGAATTGTGCGCTTCAGGCAAATTACCGGAGGTTTTGTTTCTGTTGATCAGTTAAGTGAGGTGTACGGTATGCGGCCGGATAATTTGGAGAAAATTCGTCCGTATTGTAAAGTAAATACAGATTTGATAAAGAAAATCAATGTAAATATTGCTTCTGTAGAAAGATTGAGAGCTCATCCATATCTGAACTTTTATAAAGCAAAAGCTATTTATGAGCTTCGTCGGAAGAAAGGCAAATTGCGTGGCTTAAATGATTTGACAGAGTTGTCTGAGTTTAGCTCTAGCGATTTAGTTAGACTCAAACCATATTTGAGTTTCGACTGACTAAGATTTTTTTGACTCTTACTATTTTAATACTAATTTTAATGGCCATTTTTGAACAATTTAGTTATATTTGGTCTTATATAAACGAATTTAAAATGAATAAATATTGAGAACAATTTCAGGAAACATAGTTGACGTAATTTCTAAGTCCATTTTTAAAGCTGTATTGCAGATTGGTAATGGTAAAATTATAGATATAAAACCTACCAGCAAAGTGGAAGATCAGTTTATTATTCCGGGATTTGTAGATGCGCATATTCATATCGAAAGTTCCATGATGTTACCTTCTGAGTTTGCACGTTATAGTGTAATACATGGTACCGTGGCTTGTGTGTGCGATCCGCATGAGATTGCTAATGTATGTGGTGTTCCCGGAGTGGATTATATGATTGAGAATGGAAAGCAATCACCAATGAAATTTTATTTTGGAGCTCCATCTTGTGTCCCGTCGACTCATTTCGAAACTTCCGGTGCTGAGTTAGATGCTGAAACAGTCGAAAAGTTATTGATGCGAGACGACATTTATTTCTTGGCAGAAATGATGAATTTTCCGGGAGTGATTCATAAAAACAAGGAGGTGCATGCAAAATTGAATGTGGCTAAACGTATTGGAAAGCCCATTGACGGACATGCTCCTGAGTTGCAGAAAGAAGATTTAATAGCTTATGCTGCGGGTGGCATTACTACCGATCATGAATGTATGACTATAGCCGAAGCCGAAGCTAAAATGGCGCTTGGAATGACTGTACAGATACGGGAAGGGAGTGCAGCTAAAAACTTTGATGATTTATTATCGTTGCTGGATGATCATTCCGATAATATTATGTTTTGTTCCGACGATAAACATCCGGATGATTTGATGAAAAACGGGCATATCAATGCTTTGGTAAGAAGGGCAGTGGCCAAAGGTTATGATCCTATAGATGTTTTGCGTATTTGTTCGCTTACGCCAATAAAGCATTATAAACTAGATGTCGGTTTGTTACAACGAGGTGACGATGCTGATTTTGTAGTGGTGAATAATTTGACTGATTTTGATGTAAAGGCAACTTATATTCGGGGTGAAAAAGTTTCTGAAAATGGAATCCCTACTTATCCACGTTATGTTCCATCGGAATTAATCAACCAGTTTAATGCGGAGAAGATTACCACTGCGCAACTTCATGTGATTCCGACAGATGGTCTGCTAAAAGTAATAAATGTAGACGATGGTCAGCTTTTCACACACAAAATTCTTTGTCAACCTAAAATTGTAGACGGAAATATAGTTTCGGATGTGGAGAATGATGTACTTAAGTTGGTTGTGTACAATCGCTATCAACCGTCGGTTCCTGCTATTGGTTTTATACGAAATATCGGATTGAAGCGTGGTGCTTTGGCTTCTACAGTGGCGCATGATAGTCATAATATAGTCGCTGTGGGTACTTCCGATGACGAAATTGCTTCGGCAATTAATCAGATCATCGATAGCAAAGGTGGTATTCTGGCTTGTGAAGGAAATAAAACCTGTTTATTACCATTGCCGGTTGGTGGATTGATGTCCGATGCTGAGGGAAGCAAGATAGCACAGCGGTATGAGGAAGTGGATGCTATGGCTAAAGAGCTTGGCTCGACATTACATGCTCCGTTTATGACCGTGGCATTTATGTCGTTGTTGGTTATTCCTGAACTTAAACTAGGTGATAAAGGATTGTTCGACGGAAAGAATTTCAGATTTGTTGAGTTGATGGAATAATGGTTTTACAAGTACATGGTATAAAAAAGGCCTTGCAATAAATATTGCAAGGCCTTTTTTATATTTATGTGTCCTCTTATTTGTTAACAGTATTCATGTGAGCAATTAAGTCACAAACTTTGTTTGAGTAACCGATTTCGTTATCATACCAAGATACAACTTTAACGAAAGTATCGTTCAAAGCGATACCTGCTTTTGCATCAAAGATAGAAGTGCGAACGTCACCTAAGAAGTCAGAAGAAACAACTGCATCTTCAGTATATCCAAGGATACCTTTTAATTCACCTTCAGAAGCTTCTTTCATTGCAGCGCAGATTTCTGCGTAAGTAGCAGGTTTAGCTAAGTTAACTGTTAAGTCTACTACAGACACGTCCAATGTAGGGACGCGCATAGACATACCAGTCAATTTACCATTCAATTCAGGAATAACTTTACCTACAGCTTTAGCAGCACCAGTAGAAGAAGGTATAATGTTACCGGAAGCAGCGCGGCCACCTCTCCAGTCTTTCATAGAAGGACCGTCAACTGTTTTTTGAGTAGCAGTTGTAGAGTGAACAGTTGTCATTAAACCGTCTGTAATACCCCATTTGTCATTCAATACTTTAGCTATAGGAGCCAAGCAGTTTGTAGTACAAGATGCATTAGAAACAAATTGAGTTCCTTTTACATAAGTTTTTTCGTTTACACCACAAACGAACATTGGGGTGTCATCTTTAGAAGGAGCTGACATAACTACATATTTAGCACCAGCTTTGACGTGAGCAGCAGCTTTGTCTTTAGAAAGGAACAAACCTGTAGATTCAACTACATATTCTGCACCAACTGCATCCCATTTCAAATCTTCCGGATTACGTTCTGCAGTAACGCGGATAGCCTGACCATTAACGATCAATTGGTTTTTTTCAACATCAAATTCAATAGTTCCATCGAATTGTCCATGCATGGTGTCGTATTTCAACATATATGCCAAGTAATCTACAGGGCAAAGGTCGTTAATACCTACGATCTGAATGTCGTTTCTTGTCATAGCGGCACGGAAAACAAAACGTCCGATGCGACCAAATCCATTAATACCTACTTTAATCATTTTATTTATAGTTTAAAATTGAGTTTTTAAATTCGGAACAAAAGTACAAAATTCTGTCCGATTGACAAAATACAGCAAGTATTAATTACACTTTTTTTCTTATTGTAAAGTAGAGATAGCAGAGTGTAAGATATATGCTGATTTTTAGTTGTATAATTACGAGAGAAAGGTAGTTGAAACAAATTATTGATGTACTATATAAGTAAAAAGAACGAAGCTTTTCGGATCGGATAAAAAAATGACTTTTGTGATCAAACTAAATCAGACATCTGGAATAGCTTGATAGATTAATTTATTGACACAAGGTTATTTCTTTTTGCAGGTGTTCAACCCAAACAAAGTATAAAGCGGGCAAAAACTCATCAGACTGGTAAGTGTAAGAATAAATGCTACTACAAGCACTACAATTCCAAATGCGCTGCTGAACATTCCTCTGTAGTAAAGAATAATTAGTACGATGGCTACCACAAGGCGGATTAGCTTATCGTAAGAACCCATGTTTTTCTTCATAATGATTTATTTTAAAGGTTATTTATTTTGTTTATAAAACAAGAAATCGGATGTTTATGTTCAGCAAGATTTTTTGTAGAATAAAGGACTTAATTTAAAGTGTTGATAAATAGTTATTCAGACAAAACAATGATATTATATTAAATTGTGAGAGTATAAATTCAGTCTAGTTCTTTGTGCTTCATTTTTTCTTCATTATCTTTGTCCAGCTAAAAAATTACTCAAATAAAGAACTAGAAGAATGGAAATTTCAGGAAAAATTATTGCTGTTTTGCCTTTGGCAAGCGGACAAGGAAAAAACGGAACTTGGCGCTCACAGGATTATGTGTTAGAAACAGCCGACCAATACCCCAAAAAAGTATGTTTCAATTTGTTCAACGATAAAATTGATCAATTTCCATTGGCTATCGACGATCAGGTTAATGTTAGTTTCGATGTAGAAAGCCGCGAATATAACGGTCGTTGGTACACAACGATTCGTGCATGGAAAATAGAAAAAGGTGCTGTAAGTGCTGCTCCTGCTGCATCTGCACCAGTATCTTCGTTTGATGCTGCTCCAGGAGCAGGCGAAGGAAGTGATTTGCCTTTCTAATCAAACTAAGCTTTTCCAAAGTTCAAAACTTTGGAAAAGTTGACTGAAATATGAAACAACGTATATTGCTAGGTATGAGTGGCGGCACCGATAGTTCGGTTGCTGCCATTCTTTTGTTAGAACAGGGCTATGAGGTCATCGGGATAACGTTTCGCTTCTGGGAAGAAGGTGAAAATTTCCATTTGCAGGATGCGGCTCGGCTGGCAGAGCAACTTGGTATACAACACGTGACTTATGACGCCCGTGAAGTTTTCCGGCAAAACGTTGTTCAATATTTCATGGACGAATATTTGGCGGGGCGTACGCCTTTTCCGTGTGTAAAATGCAACAATGAGCTGAAATGGAAACTGATTTTGGAAGAAGCCGATCGCCTTGGGTGCGACAAAGTGGCGATGGGCCATTATGTAAACATTGTGTGCGAGGATAATCGTTATTTTGTCACCGAAGGTAAAGATCCGGATAAAGATCAGTCTTTCTTCTTGTGGGGACTGACGCAGACACAGCTTTCGCGCATTATTTTCCCGCTTGGGCAGTTTTATAAAACCGAAGTACGTGCCATGGCTGCTGTGCGGGGATATAAAAAGGTGTCGGAGAAAAAGGACAGTTTAGGTGCTTGTTTTTGCTCGGGCGACTATCGCCCTTTTCTGAAAAAACAATTGGCTGATCCCGATAAGTATATTTATTCCGGTAATTTTGTGGATGAAACGGGCAAAGTTCTGGGGCAGCACGAAGGCTTTCCGCTCTATACGGTAGGACAGCGGCGTGGATTGATTCATCTGAATCGGAAAGTATTTGTAAGGGAAATTCGTCCGGACACGAATGAAGTGGTGCTGGCTTCGCTGGAGAGCATGTACAAAACCGAGTTTCTGATACGTGATGTGAATGTGGTGGATCAGGCTTTATTCTCAACAGACTTTGATGTGATGTGTCGCATTCGCTACCGGAAGCAAAATACTTTGAGTCGTGTTGTTTTTCTGGAAAACCGAACTGCCCGGGTAGAACTGTCGGAACCGCTGGAATCTATCGCTCCCGGACAAACTGCTGTTTTTTATCGGGATGGAAGAATCTTGGGAGGGGGATTTATTGAATAGCGGCAAGCAGTAAGCGGCAAGCAGTAAGCGGTAAGCAGTAAGCAGTAAGCGGTAAGTTGCAAGCTGATAATTATTTTTTCATCTTGTTTTTGGTTGCAGTAAAGATTTTGATAAGTTCATCCGCTTCGTTTTTTATGGTATTATAGAGTGATTTGTCTAAAAGATTAGCTTCCTCAATTAACTCAAACCAGAATTGTGTTTCATCTGTTTCTTCAACTACAATACAAAGTTTTGAAAACTTTTCGGCTTCGGATCGACCGCGCGTAAATGCTCTGAAATTAGCTGCAACGGAAGCACCGGAACGTAATAATTGTTTCCCGATTACTCTTAACTCTTCTGTTTGTTTGCAGTGTTTAGCATAGAATAGTATTACTGAAACTGCAAATTTTTTTGTTCTGGTTCTGTATTTCTCATTAAAATCAGAATATTCTGCCATATAAATAAAGTTTTATGTTTAGTTCTTACCACTTACCGCTTACTGCTTACCGCTTGCCGCTTAATATTTGCCGCTATATTTTAATGTTGTATATGGCAATAAAATGACACACGCTGCCGCCCAGTACAAACAGGTGCCAGATGGCATGCATGTATTCAATGCGTTTGAAGGAGTACAAAACAGCTCCAACAGTATAGAAGACCCCACCGCCTACGAGCCACCAGAATACATTCATCGAATTTGTGAGTGTAAGCGAATCTATCAAAGGCTTGAAAGCAATAACAACCACCCAACCCATGGCCACATAACAGATGGTTTCAAGTTTGCTACCTTTTTTCAGGTTCATAAAACTCAACACAATTCCAAGTAGTGCCGCCGCCCAGATTACTCCAAAGAGCGACCAGCCCCATACTCCATTTTGACGTAAAACCACCAAGGTAAATGGGGTATAACTCCCGGCTATTTGTGCATATATGGCGGCGTGGTCGAACTTCCGGCGAAGCAGTTTGTTTGTTTCATTTTTTTCGGCATGGTAGAAGGTGGAGGAGTTGTACATCACTATCATGAAAAAAATGAAGACAATGTCGCTCGCTATTGCCCAATGATTGCCCGAAGCAATGGCTTTGTGAATTAAAAGAATGCCGGCAACAACTGCAAACGCAATGCCGATGGCGTGTGTATAAGTGTTGGCTAGTTCTTCTTTGGCAGAGTATCTTGATGCAGTAGAACTCTTGATTTTTGAAGAGCGCTGATTTGTTTTTTTCATAAGTAATATTTAACGATCTGTTTTCCGAAAATAAAACACAGATAAAAAATCTTGTAACTCGTAACTAATTACTTGTAACTGATTATTGTTTTACTGTCTGGGGCAGGTTGCGCAGTACTTTTTCTATCACATTGCTTTCGAATCCGCGACTTTGGGCGAAGCGAAACAGTTTGCCCTGCTTTTCGTATTCGTATTCATATTTGAGTCCAACCAATTTGGTTTTCAGAATGGCTGCCAGCATTTCCTCGTATTCGCCTTCGTCGATAGTGCCAAGTGCCATGCCGATCAAATCGTTGCTTAGTCCTTTTTGCTTAAGAGCATACGAAATCTTTATTTTCCCCCATTTGTTGAAGCGAAATTTATCTTTGACAAAGAAGATGCAAAAGCGTTTCTCGTTGATAAAATCTTCGGCAATGAGGCGGTCGATAATTTTGGCTTTGTGGTCGGGCTCAATAGACCAGGCGTTGAGCTTTTCCTCTACTTCCGATACGCAATGTTCGGAGATGGAACAATAAGAAGCTGCTTTGTGCAACAATTCATCCAGGCTATATTCTTTTTTCATGGGTTTATAGAATAAATGGGAAACGGCTGTAAATTCAGGTTACAAATGTAGTTATTTTTC
>WSSedL1CaDRAFT_10001982_pt1 | contig 11007 bp, 12 predicted proteins | sample WetSurSL1Cattail_FD_9464 | JGI IMG/M metagenome (IMG submission 9464)
CGCGATAGGCAATACCCATACCCGCCAGCTTCAGCATCGGAATGTCGTTGGCTCCATCGCCGACGGCCACCACCTGCTCAAGCGAGATGCCCTCGCGCGCGGCGATCTCACGCAACAGAGCCTCTTTGCGCGCGCCGTTGACGATGGGCGATGCGACGCGGCCGGTCACCTTGCCGTCGATGATTTCAAGCTCATTGGCATAGATGTAATCAATGCCGAATTTCTTTTGCACATGCTTGGCGAAGAAGGTGAAGCCGCCCGAGAGAATCGCGATCTTGTAGCCGAGCGCGCGCAAGGTGCGGATCAGCCGCTCGGCTCCTTCGGCCATCTTGATCGAATCGAAGAGCGTGAGCACGCGTTCTTCAGGCAGCCCCTTGAGCAGGCCGAGCCGCTTGGTGAAGCTCTCGTCAAAGACCAGCTCGCCACGCATGGCCGACTCGGTGATGCGCGCCACCTGATCGCCGACGCCGGCCATCTTGGCCAGCTCATCGATGACCTCGGCCTGAATCAGCGTCGAGTCCATATCGAAGGCGAACAGCCGCCGGTTACGGCGATAGATGCTTTCGCGCTGGAAGGCGATGTCGATGGCCAGCTCTTGCGCGGCCGAGAAGAACTCCGTGCGCAGGGCGGGCTCTTCGGCGGCGAGGCCGCTCACCGTGAGTTCGACGCAGGCGTTGGCAGGCTCGGCAGCAGCAGCGATGCGGCCCGAGAGCCTTTCGATGCGGTCGATGTTGATTTGGTGCGCGGCAAGAATCGCGGTCACGCGCGCCAGATGCGCGGCTGTGATCGAGCGACCGAGTAAAGTGACCAGACACTGCTGGCGTCCGCCCCCCTGCCGCCAGTGCTCGAGCGCATCGGGACGCACACGGGCAAAGTGCGGCTGCAAGCCCAGAGCGTGGGCACAGGCGGTGAGTTCCGCCTTGAGCGCGACATAGCTGGCCTCGGCCGGCGACTGAATCAAAATGCCAAGCGAAAGACTCTCATGCACGACGGCCTGACCGATGTCGAGAATCTCGATGGCGTGGCGCGCAAGCAAGCCGGTGATCTCGGCGGCGAGGCCGGGCTGATCGTGACCGGAGAATTGAAGCAGGACGACTTGGCCAGAATTTCCAGAGCTCATGTTGTTTTCACTATATCGTGACGGTGCAACTCTCTCCTGCCGATGCTACGCGCCCGGACGCGGCTTTTTTCTTTGTTTTCAGAGTGAGGCTCTCCAGTTTCCCCGGGGTCTATCATGGTGCGCACATTCGTCATCGCTCTTTCTGCGTCCTTCGCGCGGGCTCGCGCATCTTACAATCGGAACGGAAACACTTATGAGCGAGATTCGCGATACAGTCATTCTGGGTTCGGGTTGTGCCGGACTCACGGCGGCCATTTATACGGGCCGAGCAGGTTTAAACCCGCTGGTGCTTGAAGGCCATGAGCCGGGCGGCCAGCTTTCGATCACTTCGCTGGTCGAAAACTTTCCGGGTTGGCCGGAGGGCATTCAGGGCCCCGAGCTGATCGACAACATGCGCAAGCAGGCCAAGCGATTTGGTGCCGAGTTCAAGCTGGCAACCTTATCCAAGGTCGATCTGAAGGCAAGCCCCATCAAGCTCGAAACCTCGGCGGGAGAAATTCTGACCCGCACATTGATCATCGCCTCGGGCGCCAGCGCGCGCTGGCTCGGATTGCCGAGCGAGCAGGCGTTGATCGGCCACGGCGTGTCGAGCTGCGCAACCTGCGACGGCTTCTTCTTCCGCGACAAGGAAATCGCGGTGGTCGGTGGCGGCGACTCGGCGATTGAAGAAGCGCTGTTCCTGACGCGCTTTGCCAGCAAGGTCACACTGCTGCATCGTCGCGACAGCTTCCGCGCCTCAAAGATCATGATCGACCGCGCCTATGAGAATCCCAAGATCGACATCAAACTCGATACGGTCGTCGAAGAGGTTCTGGGCGTTGATGAAAAAGAGGTCAAGGGCGCTCGTTTGAAGAACGTCAAGACCGGCGAAATCACCACGCTGCCGATCAGCGGCTTCTTCCTCGGCATCGGTCACGAGCCGAATGCGAAGATGTTCGCCGGGCAGATGGATCTGGACAGCGACGGCTACATCAAGGCCGTCGACAATGTGCTGACCAGCTTCAACGGCACGCCGATCCCTGGCGTTTTTGCCTGTGGCGACGTGAAGGACCGCCGCTACCGTCAGGCGATTACAGCAGCCGGTTCAGGCTGCATGGCCGCACTCGAGGCCGAGAAGTTCCTCGAAGAGCAGGCGCACTAAAATTCGCGCGATTCTTGCTCGAACCCCGACAGGCCGCCCTCGCGCGGCCTGTTTTTTTCATCTATTTTTTCGAATCGGTTTACTTTTGCGCGCGTTTCAGCTATCCCTCACTGTATGTGGACCGTCGTTCTTCTCATCGTCTCAAACATCTTCATGACCTTCGCCTGGTATGGGCATCTGCGCTTCCGGCAAGAGGCACTGTGGAAGGTCATTCTGGTCAGTTGGCTGATCGCATTCTTTGAATACTGCTTTCAGGTGCCGGCCAACCGCATCGGCGCAAACCGCTTTTCGCCGATACAACTCAAGGTGATGCAGGAGGTCATCACGCTGATTGTCTTCGGCGTCTTTGTCACCTTCTACTTTCATCAGCAACTGCGCTGGAACCACGCGGCAGCCGCACTCTGTCTGGTCGGCGCGGTCTTCTTCGTCTTTCACACGTGGTAGCCTCGCGCCATTTAGACTTGAAGCATGGAGCCCAGCCCCACAAGCATTCTTGAATACTGGAACGCGGTCGCCGATCGTTACCTGGAACTGTTTCGCGACGAGATGCGCGCGAAGGAGTTCGACCGCGCGATTCTGACCGAGTTCGCGCAACAGTTGCCGAAGGACGCAAGCCTCTGCGATGCCGGGTGCGGCCCTTGCGGCCACGTCACGCGACTGTTGGCCGACGCAGGCACACGGCCGGTCGGCATCGACATTGCCTCCAGGTGCATTGCGCTGGCGCGCAATGAGCAGCCACAGTTGCGCTTTGAGGTGATGGACATGGCGGCGATGGCCTTTGCCGGCGCCAGCTTCGACGGACTGCTTTGCTACTACGCGCTGCACTACGAACCGAAGAACAAACTCGCCGCGCTGTTCGCCGAGTTCGCACGCGTGCTGCGCCCGAACGGATCACTGCTCATCGTGGTCAAGCAGGGCGCGAGCGAGGGATGGATCGATGATCCGCTGGGCAGCAGGCAGAAGGTTTACTGGAGCGACTTCACCAGCAGTGAGTTGCGCGCGCCGCTCGAGGACGCGGGCTTTACGGTCACGCGAACAGAAGTGCGCGATCCGCTGCCCGATGAGATTGCCGTGCGCCGTATCTATCTTTGGGCCCGGCGCAGCCCACGCAATAAGGAGAGCTGAGATGTCGCTGAAAGAAAATCTGGAACGCATAGAAGAAGAGATTGCACGAAACTGCCGCGCCGCCGGACGCAGCCGCGAAGAGGTTGAACTGATGGCCGTCTCGAAGACGCATCCCATCACGACTCTGCGCGAGGCCGCCACGCTCGGGCTCACGCTCTTCGGCGAAAACCGCGTGCAGGAGTTTGGCGAAAAGGCATTGCATGCAGCGGCCTTTCGGGAATCGTGCCGGAACAACGCTCTCCGTGCGCATCTGATCGGCCATCTGCAATCGAACAAGGCCGCGCGCGCGGTAGAAATCTTCGACGGCATCGATTCCGTCGATTCACTCAAGCTGGCCACGCGTTTGAACGAGGCCGCCGCCAAACTCGGGAAAAAACTGCCGATTCTGCTCGAGATCAAACTGAGCACAGAGGAAACAAAGGCCGGGCTTGATCCGCACTCGCCCGAGGCCGCGCAACTGCTTGAAGCACTGCCCGCGCTCGCGCAACTTGAGGTGCATGGGCTGATGACCATCGCGCCGCTCGGCGTGGGTGCAGAGGGCACGCGCGCCTGCTTCCGCGCCCTGTGCACGCTGCGTGACACGTGGGCGCAGAGCTATCCGAAGCTCGATTTTTCCGTGCTGTCGATGGGCATGAGCGGTGATTTTCCGCTGGCCATTGCCGAGGGCGCAACGCGCATCCGCGTCGGCTCGGCGCTGTTCGGCGCACGCAGCTATGCGGTGCAGGGCTGATGCTGCGCACCGGCACTGAAGGCGTCACGCTCGCGGTGCGCGCACAACCCGGCGCGCGCAAGACGGCCGTGGCCGGGCTCTTCGGCGAGGGTGATGCAGCACAGTTGAAGATCGCCGTGCAGGCTCCGCCTGTCGAAGGCAAGGCCAACGCGGCGATTCTCGCCTTTCTTGCAAAGTTCTTTTCGCTCTCGCGCGCGAAGGTCGAACTTGTGCAGGGCGAACTCAATCGCAACAAGGTTTTCCTGCTGCGCGGGGTCACGCTCGACGAGGCGCGGAAGAAAATCGACGAAGCACTCGGCTAACAGCTCACAGCATAAAAACAAAGCCGCCCAGGGACTAAAGCCCGCGATTTTACTGGCGTTTTAGGGCATGGCTCAAGCCGTGCCCTTTCAAAACCGCTAACTCTTGGTCTTGTGCGCCGCGGCCATCCAGCCGAGTTTCAGCTTTTCTTCGGGAATGCTCGACAGATACGGCTTGAGGTCGAGGATCGGCGTGCCGTCGACCATGTCGAGGCCGCGCACGCGCACCGTGCCCTTGTCGCGCCCGAGCACTTCGACCACCGTCAGCGCGATCGGATTCGGACGGCGCGGTGAGCGCGTCGCAAAGATGCCGTGCGGTTGATCGTCGGTAGGCGGCGTCACATGCAGATCCGCGCCTGCCGCCAGATCGAACTCCCAGAGCACATACAGGTGCGAAAAGCCTTCGATGTCGTCGAGGCCGGGGACGAACTCGCGCAGGATTTCGAGCGTTCCCTCGGCGGTGTGCTGCGCGCCCAAACCGCGCGGCACCTCGTCGGTGTGCTTGTACGAACTATGAATGTAGCCAATCGGACGCGGTGTAAACATGAGGAAACTCCTTGCACTCGATTGTAGTGCGCAATGATTGCCGGATTATGGTCAGACCACTGAAAGGACTGATCGAGCCTAAGTGAAAAATAATCTGGGACGGCGTAGCGCATTGCAGCATGATTACGTGTAATACGTTTAGATTCACTGTTTTCATCGCTTCATTTTGTGAGCCGAAACTGCACTGCCATGATGAGGCCAGACCACCTTCGTGCCCGTGATGGAGCAGCGTACAAGCCTCCCCTCGCTCTGCTACCATGAGGGTGATCGAGGCTCAGGGTGATCGCTCGTTCGATCGCGTGCCCGCCAGCCAGCACATTTCCGGAGCCCATCCAACAAAGGAGAAACTCTATGCCTCTCGTTTCCATGCGGCAGCTTCTTGACGAGGCCGCTAAAGGCGGCTACGGCGTCGGCGCTTTCAACGTCAACGATATGGAGCAAATTCAGGCCATCATGATGGCGGCCAAGGAGACCAAATCCCCGGTCATCGTCCAGGCCAGCCGCGGCGCGCGCAAGTTCGCCGAGGACCTGTATCTGTTCAAGTTGATCCAGGCTGCGGCCGAGTTGAATCCCGAGATTCCCATCGCCATGCACCAGGATCACGGCAACAGCTTCGAGACCTGCCAGAGCGCCATTGAGCTCGGCTACACCTCGGTGATGATGGACGGCTCGCTCAAGGCGGACGGCAAGACTCCCTCGACCTTCGAAGAGAATGTCGAGATCACCAAGCGGGTGGTGGACTACGCGCATGAGCGCGGCGTCACGGTGGAAGGCGAAATCGGCGTTCTGGGCGGCGTTGAGGACGGTCACGGCGCGGGCGGTTCGGGCCTGGATCACGTTACCGATCCGGATCAGGCGGTCGAGTTTGCCGAGCGCACCGGTGTGGACGCGTTGGCCATCGCCATCGGCACCAGCCACGGCGCCTACAAGTTCACCAGCAAGCCGGACGGCTCGGTGCTGAAAATGGACATCCTCATCAAGATTCACAAGTATCTGCCGAACACGCATCTGGTGATGCATGGTTCGAGCTCGGTGCCCAAGGATCTGCAGGACACCATCAACCAGTACGGCGGCAAGCTGAACCCGACCTGGGGCGTTCCGGTCGAAGAGATCCAGCTCGGCATCAAGAACGGCGTACGCAAGGTCAACGTCGACACCGACAATCGTCTGGCCATCACCGGCGCCATCCGCAAGGTCTTCGCCGAGACGCCAGAGAAGTTCGACCCGCGCGACTACCTGAAGCCGGCCCGCGAGGCCATGGCCAAGGTCGTTGCCCTGCGCATGACCCAGTTCGGCCAGGCTGGCCACGCTGGCGATTACAAGCCCGTCTCGATCGAAGAGATCGCCAAGGGCTACAAGGACGGCTCACTGTCGACCAAGCCGGTCGTCACCAAGTAAGTCGGGCAACATAGCTCCACGCACAAGGCCAGCCTTCGGGCTGGCCTTGTGCTGTTGCGGGAAAAAATTGCGACCACGCGGCTCCGCGCCGACTCTGATCGGGCAGGAGTCTTTATGCTCGCTTCCCCACCTCTTCGGCGGCGCATGGCCGCTGTGTTCCTGCTAACGCTTGCACTCGCACCTGTGGCCAGAGCAGAAAGAATGCCCGCTCTCACCGGCGCGACAGCCTGGTTCAACTCGAAGCCACTCACGGCGGCCGATCTGCGCGGCAAGGTGGTGCTGGTCGATTTCTGGACCTACTCCTGCATCAACTGCATCCGCACGCTGCCAGCAATGCGCGCCTGGAAGGAACGCTATCAGGATGCGGGGCTGGTGATCGTCGGCGTGCACACGCCCGAGTTTCCCTTCGAGGCCGATCCGTCCAAGGTCGAGCGAGCCGTGCGCCGCTTCGGCATCACCTATCCAGTCGCGCTCGACGCCAATCACGCCATCTGGTCGGCCTTCCACAACCAGTATTGGCCGGCGCATTATCTGGTCGATGCCACCGGGCGCATTCGCTTCACACACTTCGGTGAAGGCAAAGAGGCCGAGGAAGAGCGCGAGATTGAAAAGCTGCTTGCCGAACGCAACAGCCACGCCGCCCCCAGGCCCAACGTGCGCATGAGTGCGACGGCGACCGAGCAGCCGGCCAACTTTGCTGACGTGCAATCACCCGAAACCTACATCGGGCACGCGCGGGCCGAGCGCTTCGCCTCACCGGGCGGGCTTGCCGTTGACCACGCCCGCGCCTATCGCGCGCCGAACCATCTTGCTTTGAATGAGTGGGCAATGAGCGGGCAATGGCGCGTTCTGGCACAGTGGGCCGTGCTCGAAGCGCCGCACGGCTCGATTCTGTTTCGCTTTCACGCGCGCGATCTTCATCTGGTGCTTGGCCCGGGAACATCGGGCAAGCCGGCGCGCTTCCGCGTGCGCATCGACGGCCATGCGCCCGATGCCGATCATGGTGCCGACATCGACGCCGAGGGCAATGGCACGATCACCGAGGACCGGCTCTATCAGTTGATTCGTCTGCGCGGCCCGGTACGCGATCACAGCTTCGAGATCGAGTTTCTCGACACTGGCGTGCAGGCGTTTTCGTTTACCTTCGGCTAACCATTTTCTGGATGAGTGAGCGCGGCGGGCGTGTCGGGCGAAGGATAGGCTGAGGCTTCCACCTTGAGATAGTGCAGAAAAACCGGGGCAAGAATCATACCGGGAATGCCCATCAAGCGCTCGCCCAACACGAGGCCAATCAGCGTCAGCCACATCGGACTGTTGATGCGCTTGCCGATGATCTTGCTGTTCAGAAAATATTCGAGCTTGTGGATGACGATGAGAAAGACAAGCGCAAAAAGCCCCGTGTGCGGTGAGATGGTAAAGCCCACGCCCATGATGACGAAGTTACTCATCAAGTTACCGACAATCGGCAACAGGCCGCACAGCAAGACCAGAATCACCAGCAGCGCAATGTGCGGGTAACCGTTCGTGACGAGAAAAATCGCGGTCAACACTGTATTGATCGCCGAGATGGCGAGCTGCGCGCTGATGACACGGGCAAAGCTCTGGTAGAGCACCCGGAACCGATTGCCAAGCTGCCGGGTAATGGCAGAGTAGAGATTTTCCTCGAGCGACGGCGATGACTCCTTCGCCGTCCAGGATGCGTTGAGGAAGATGCTCACCGCCACCACTAATCCGGCCAAGAGCAGCACAACCTGAAAGGAAGCGACCCTGGCATAGCGTCCCAGAGTCGCAACCCCTTCTTGCGCCATCCCCAGCGCCTGCGATTTTAGGCTGTCATAGTCCGTAAAAGGGAGATCGATGCCGTTCTTTTCGGCAAAGCCCGCCATGGCCGGAATTGATGTCTCGGCAATCTTCGGAAAAGTTCGATAGGCAAGACTCGAAAAGTAAATGAGTCCTGAGACGATCAGCGCCACGACGACAAGATAGAGCGCCACACTGATCGCCTTATTGCGCCGAATGCAGAATGCCTGCAATACCAGGTAGCCGAAGAGCGAGGTCAGCAGGAATGTGCCCAGATGCAACCAGGCCACCAGTGCCAACAGAACGACAAGAAACAGATAAGAAAACCAGCGACTTCGCGCTTGCACGTCTTGGGACAACGATCCCTCCTTGCGCAGCGACGAGTTAGGAATGCCGTCAGCGCAATCTATGGCGCGGCGATTCTCGCTCCGGGGTCGCAGCCGTCATAGTTCGACAAACTGTTCCCAAAGGCAGGAAAGGTTATGATCGATATCGACGAACTGACCTGCTTGCCGTACCACCAGAGGTCCGACAGCCAGCGACGCAAGCTGCAAAAACAGCGCCTCTGGATCTATTAGACAGCGCTGTCTGAAATCAGTCAGCAACTCTCCAATATATTCCAGGTCAGCCGCGTCGATCATCGATCGCCACTGCGGATGCAGCAACAGCCGCAACCCGCAGTCCCTTCCGAACAGCGCAAACATCAGCAAAGCTCCCTGCTTCAACTGCGCTTCGTCTTCAACCCGGGCCCTATACTCCAAAACACAGTACTGCTCCCACGGGAGCTTTCTGCAGGTGTTGGCCGTGAACAAAGTCTCGTCCATGAGCTTGGCTATGGCACCTCGCCATTTTGTTGACAATGTTACCAAGAAGCTCGTCGTTTGACAGTCGCTCAATGCACATAGAAAGCCTGTGGCATGCAGAATCGGTCCGCCACTCCATCGGCAAGTCTTGCACTTGCAACCAAAGTCCTTCAAAATCAATCGTTGTAACAAAACGTTTGATTAATTGCAAAGAACGCAGCGACGTAGGTTCATAAATTCGAAGGTCTAAATAGCGTGAGGCCAGGTCGTTCGGCTCTTGTTCACCACGAGGCCCGCCGAGTAGGTGTCCATGGTCAACAAAGACGGCATGCAACCCACCCTTGCTGTTTTCCACAAACAACGCCTGTCGATTATCCGTGTGTCCAGCGCAGATGTCAATCATCCACGCCAGCCAGAAACACGCACGATTCTCAATCCGGCTCATGCTGGAGCCAGGCAAGACTTCTAAGACTCGTCCGCCCAGGTAGCGCGTGCCGTAGCAAAAGCCCTCTTCCGGTCGTCGCCGCCCGTGCTCGGTCTCAATCCAGCAAGCTGGATTGCGATCCAAGAACGATGCATCGACCTTTAAAACTTTCCATTCCGGAACCGGAAGTCCACATGCCCGATACAGTAAGTTCCCTGCGCATTCGTTAAAGAGTACATTGCTGCCTTGAAGGTTGTTAGCAAATTTAACGACGTAAAGTTCTCCATCGCTAGCTCGAACAAGTACGGGCTGTGATCCGCCTCGTAATTTCCGAAGATAGTCCGTTAGAACAGGATATGCGAACATGGACACACTTCCTACCTACTCTTCATTGAAATCTGCATCCACGCACGATCATCAGGGACGAAACAGCAAAACGGAACAAAATCGTACCCACTTTTATGAGGACTTCCTAATTCGGATCACTTGAATTTGCAGAAATCCCTAATCGGGAGCTGCGTCCTCTCAGTGTCTTTCCTGCTTTTGCATAAAAGTGTAATTGCAACGTAACCCACGGGAAGAACGCGTGTCAATTTAAGGACGAGTTTTACACAGCACCTTCTATTTCGACCTGATTTTCATCATCATTTTCATTGTTTCATCCTTTTGAGCAATGACGAAAGGCAAGGAGAAAGATAGAATGATGAGCCGCATTTTATATCTCGTCCCCAAACCATTTCTGTTGCTGTGCTTCTTTTAATCGAGCCTCAACATAAAGCCACAACGCGGGACAACCTTGTTCGATTTCACCGCGAATGCGGCTGACCACGCGCTCATACGTGATGCCGTATTCGCGCCACCCATGCCCACCATTGCTGAGATGCAGCAGCACGGGTGCTGCGCGGTCCATCGCATGCGCAAAGCGCGCCTCGGGCGTCTGCGCCGCCTCAAACTCCTTCCATAACTCGATGAGCGGTGCCGCCTGCTCCTGCGGCAATGTGCCCACGACGCGCTTGACACCGGATAACTCCTCAGCCGAACGCTGGGCAGCATCCACCTTTGCGTAAACGATCACGTCGCCTGCATCGATCTCGCCGACATCGTGCAGCAGCAGCATGCGCACCACGCGATCGATCACCACCGGCTCTTCCGCGTACGGCTCGAGCGCCAGCGCCATCAGCGCGATCTGCCAGCTATGCTCGGCCGAATTTTCGTTCCGCTCGCCGCCGGTGATCTTTGTCTTGCGAATTACTTTCTTCAACTGATCCAGTTCCAGCAAAAACCGGACACACTGCTCCACACTCATCGTCTCTCCGTTTTTTCTTGCCGTAACCGCACGCGCCGTTTGCCTTGTTGCATGCGGCACAAAAGGAAACAGCCCGCATTCGCGAGCTGTTTTCCTGTTCTATTGTGCGCCTTCCGCGCTTGCTTCCTGATCCCGGTACTGCAACTGGTAGAGCTTCCAGTAAAGGCCCCGCTGGACTAACAGTTGCTGGTGCGTTCCTTGCTCACGCAGTTGCGCCTTGTGCATCACCAGAATCGTATCGGCGCGCTGCACGGTCGAAAGCCGATGCGCAATCAGCACGCTGGTACGGCCCGCCACCATGCGATCCAGCGCGCG
>WSSedL1CaDRAFT_10001983_pt1 | contig 11003 bp, 9 predicted proteins | sample WetSurSL1Cattail_FD_9464 | JGI IMG/M metagenome (IMG submission 9464)
GTAGGTTTTGCCATAGCTCTTTCCATTCCGGTATTCCTGCCGAAACAGGGAGGCAGGTTTCCCTGGAGTAGCCTGATCATGCTTACAGCCATCACAGGCAGCGTCCTCTATTCGCTTCATTCAGAAAAGAGGTTGTATGATGTCGAAGGAAAGAGTTTGCATGCCTTCTCGAAAATTAACCAACGCAGTTACTTCTTTGGAAATTATATGGAGAATAAAGGTGTAAAGGAAATCCGGCTCTATCATCAGAAGGATATCCTGAACAGGGAAATGGATCAGTGCCTGCATGCATCTAATGAATTAAATGCAAATCTCGGGAAAATGCGTGCCAGGGCGCAAGGTACACAAGGGCTGATTTCCCAACTGCTCAGTGGACTTGCTTACCTTCTTGTGGGCTTGCGGGCACTGGCAGGAGAATTTGGACCGGGCAGTATTGTGCAGTATGTCGGAGCCATTACTCGTTTATCTTCGGGTATCCGTGCCCTGGCGGCAACCGTTCAGAAGATAAACATGCAGGCTCCTCACTGCCGTAATTACCTGAATTTTATCGATATGGAAAGCAAAAAGCATACAGGAACATTACCGCTGGAGAAGCGTTATGACAAAGAATACATCATTGAATTCCGGAACGTTGGATTTCAATATCCCGGCAGTGACATGTGGGCGTTGAAGGAGATGTCACTGAAGCTGAAAATTGGCGAACGGCTTGCAGTAGTAGGAAGAAACGGTAGTGGTAAAACCACATTTATTAAACTGCTGTGTCGTCTTTATGAACCTTCAGAGGGACAAATTCTTCTAAATGGCATCGACATCCGCAAATATGATTATGAAGATTACCTGAACCTCTTCTCAGTCGTATTCCAGGATTTTCAGCTCTTTTCCTTCAAGGCAGGGCAAAATGTATCGGCCTGTATGGATGTGGATGAAAAGCGTGCCATGGAATGCCTGGATGAAGCCGGTGCTGCCGAACGTATCCGTACATTGCCCAAAGGCCTGGAAACCTTGCTGTACGCCGTAGGCGACGAGGGAGTGGACATCTCCGGAGGTGAGGCGCAGAAAATAGCTCTTGCGCGTGCACTCTATAAAAATGCCCCTATTATTGTACTCGATGAACCGACAGCTGCACTTGATCCTGTTGCTGAATTTGATATTTATTCACGTTTCAACAAAATAGTCGGCAGCAGAACTGCTGTTTATATATCACACAGGCTGTCCAGCTGCCGTTTTTGCAGCAACATTATGGTATTTGATGAAGGCAGAGTTGTCCAGCGAGGAAACCATCAAACGCTCCTATCCGAAGAGGACAGTATGTACGCGAAGCTTTGGAATGCGCAGGCGCAGTACTATGTCGAGGAAGAAGCGGCACGAAAAAATGCATAGCAGCAGTAGGAGGCTGAGGAAGATGGATGCTCATAAGGGCATAAAAATATTTACGGGAAGTGGAGGTCTTGTATTGGAGAACAATTGGAGGAAATCTGTAAATAGAATATGTGATTTGACATTCAGGAGCCTACTGATTCTTGAATATACAAAGGGGGCAGAGAACTAATGTGTACAAGTTTTGCCATACAATCAACTCAGTCGTTCGTTGACATGAATTTTGACAATAATGGTAAGATAAAGATAATACAAAAGACGAAAATCAGTTTATAATTCTACTTGATGTTATGGCACATATTTACCTTCCTTTGGTGTAAATAAAGCAGGTACATTTATGAACACACTTATGGTTGATGAATGTACCTCATGCAATTCTAATTGAGTTACCTTTATCATATTCTCTCCTGTATTTCCCACCTTATCAGTTGTGGAATATGACTTTTGTATGCTGAAAAAAGGTGAAAAAAGCAGTCATGTATCCGTTGTTTAGAAGACTGGCATATCATGATAATTCCGGCAACCCATCCTTCTGTGATCTTTTCGATCGTCTTTACAATCCTCAGATCTGGTAATGTCCTATTGTCTTCACGCATCAGTATCGCTATTTCATCTTCAGCGAAAAGCAGATTTTCTGTCTTGATTTCTAAAATATTCTTATCCAACTTTTGTTTTTCACTAAAAAGCACAGGGATTATCCTGCTTAAGATGAGTATCGTGCAGGAAGGAGGCATATGATCGAGCAGAAAACCAGGCAGATCGTAAATATCCTTGTTCTCAGCTATGTTTTGAAAATCATCAAAAACCAGATACGTATGGATATCACCGGACCGATGATATTGAGCCCACATTTCCTGGCAAAGCATGGCTGCTGTGTGGCGCGGCTGTGATTGAAAATCCGCGTAACCTTCTATCACCCTGCGTGTTTCGGCATATTCGGATGATTCAGATGGAAAAAGAGTTTCCATAAGGTGCGAAATGAATACAGGGGTGTGCCTATCCTCCTTTTCCAGGCGATACCAGCATGTCCGGGCAGTGACAGCCTTTTTCTTCAGATAGGAAATTGCAAGGGTCGTCTTTCCATATCCGGCAGGGGCACAAATCGTCACCGCGCAGTTGGAATCCATCTCCCGATATAACTTTTCGATCCGCCCGGAACAAATAAAACTCCCGGACTGCTCGGGCATACTCAGCTTGCTTTTTAAAATAGCGATATCTTTCAACTCAGCACCTTCTTGTATGCATTCAGATCAATGTTTTACCACATCAATATTTTACCATATGATGACAGGATATTAAACAGATTACTGCCTTTGCAGAGATATTTATCCGGAAATGCAGTGCATCCATTTCATGATTATTTCATGACCAAATGATATATTAATCTTTGAATTGATGGTCAAAGTTGGTCTGGCGGCTAAAATGCCATAAATGAAGGGGGTAATGTATTTGGTATTTAAAATGATTAATACAGCATGCGGAAGGTTATCCAAAAATTATTGTTCAGGGAACCATAACTTGATGAATTTGGTGATAGGCTTGCTGGCTGTTCTTGTGCTGGTTTTGGCAGCAAATGTTCCGGTCCTGGCGGATTCCCTGGACAGCTGGTCCTGAGTTTTAAGCGGCGAGGTACGGTTTTATACTCCCGGAACAGACAATATGAAGCAGGGGTTCATTCCGGAAGGTAAAGAAAGGTGGTACACCTGCAGACATGAGGTGATATTAAAACCGGGACATACTCTGACGCTAACTCCAACAACCCCGCATTGGTTCCAGGCAGGAGAAGCCGGAGCCGTATTAATCTGCTTCTGTTCAACTGCTGTTGATGCAAAGGATCCCTTTACTGATCCAGCGGTTATACGGTTGACAAAAGTGGTTAAGGATTAATTGGGGTTCTGCGCTATGACCGGGATAAAAACGACAACCTTGCTATTACGATCAATCCGAAGGGTGAAATTGAATACCGGTATGAAAAACCGATTTCATGGTACCCTACGGATTCAGACGGCAAGGTTCCCGTGATTCAGACCCCTTACGGCAAATTATCCACTGCTATTTGCTTTGACATGGATTATCCGGGTCTGATTTCCCAGGCAAAGGATGCAGATATCATGCTTGTTCCAGGATACGATACCAGGAAGATCGCGAACTTCCATACCCGTGTGTCTTTTCTGAGAGCTGTCGAAAACGGCTTTTCCATCGTAAGGCAGGCGAATGCTGCGGCATCAATATCAGCAGATTATATGGGAAATACAATTACCTACCAGAATTATTTTTTTACCAGTGACCGGGTGATGATCAGTGATGTACCAACGAAAGGTGTTTGGACGTTTTATGGATTCACGGGAGAGATATTCCTGTGGTTTGTATTCTTTGGCTTTATCCTGCTGAATGTGTGCTATATGATGAAGCACCCTTTTCAGTGAAATTGTGTATGCCACATAAATCATATCTTCCTTGTAAAAGCTATATTTTGCGGTTATTTGTTTCAAAGATGGAATTTTCGATGACAAAGCATTGATACCACAAGATTAAGGAAGACCCGGATGAAAATATTTAATAAATCTCCTAAGATTATAAAAAGGAGAAAAAAAAGACAAACAGGCAACGTAAATAATTCAGCACAACTACCTTCTCAAGAACAGGAGAGAAATATTTTCCCGACTATTGACGAAAACTTTGGTTTCATCAATAGTATTTTGGGGAGTGGCATAGGTCTCGTTCGAGGGAAATATTGCATCCTGGACAATAAAGTTCAAGCCGGGATCGCTTATATAGATAATATCACAGACAAGAAATTGGTAAGCAGTCAGATCATTGAACCGCTTTTAAAAACGAATATTGATTTTAATGACGGCCTTGATGGTATTTTGGAGCTAATACAATCGAGAATCATCTATGTGCCCGATACAAAAATAAGCAGCCAAATGAAGGATATGATAGACAGTCTTTTGAATGGATCGGCGGTACTCTTTATAGAAGGCATCAATACTGCTCTTGTAATGGAAAGCCGAAAAATAGAAAACCGCCCCATAGAGAAACCCTCCAATGAAGTTGTGGTGCTGGGCAGCCTGGATTCTTTAACTGAAAGCCTGGATACAAATTGCAATTTAATCAGCAAAAGGTTACCAACCCCCGACTTGCATTTTGAGATATTTACGGTCGGCAGGCTTTCGCATACAACCGTCAAATTACTTTGGATTGAGGGTATAGCAAATATCAATGCGATCAAAGATGTAAGAAAACGCATTCGCAAGATTGATATAGACGTCGTTGATGGTATAGGGGTTTTGTCGGAACTGATAGAAGATAGTCCGCTATCTCTATTTACCACTTACAAGCAGACCCAGCGTCCCGATGTACTGGCAAAAAGCCTTTCAGACGGACAATTTGCTGTGCTGTGCGACAATAGTCCATATGGCTTTATAGCTCCAATAACATTTTGGGATAATTTCAGGACAATGGATGATTATTCCGACAAGCCTTTTGGCTCCTCCTATTTAAGATTTGCCCGTTGCATGGCTTTCATACTTTCCATAACCATTTCTCCATTGTACCTTGCATTTGTAGCTTATAACCATTCCATAGTCCCCCCTGTTCTTGCCATGAACATAGCAGAGGGAAGAAGCGGCGTACCGTTTCCGTCTATTATTGAAGTACTTATTCTGTCATTTGGTATAACCCTGATACGGGAAGCATCACTGAGAATACCCGGATCCATAGGTTATTTTATTGGTGCGCTGGCAGCAATAGTTATAGGCCAGGCAGCGGTCAGCGCAGGTTATGTAAGTGCTTCCGTTATTATCGTTGTGGCAGTTTCATACATTTCAACTTATGCAATTTCCTCAAATACATTGCTATCGACGACAAGACTTATCGACTACTTCCTGATTGTTCTATCAGGAATGTTCGGGATGTTCGGTATAATAAACGGTATTGTTATTATAGCCTGGCATGCGGTCTCTCTGGAATCATTCGGAGTTCCTTATCTTTACCCTTTAGTCCCTTTTGATTCTGAAGGGCTGAAAGATACTCTTATTCGCGCTCCTATTCGTGTTCTGAAAAAACGCATGGGATTACTGGCTCCCATTAATCGTGTAAGAATAAATGATAAAGATAAATAAAAATCAGGGAGATCTATATATGGATGGAACTGCCAGGTTTACAAGAGAACAGGTAATATTGTTGTCGTTTATCAGCATAATTGGAAATATTGCATATATTTATACATGGATGGATGAGGACACCGGCAGAGCATCCTGGTTAGCATCTTTTGCCGGGATTTTACTGATAATACCTTTTTCAGTCTGGATTTTCCATGTAGGAGAGTCTTATCCTGAAGGCACAATTTTTGATATTTTAGAAACGGGTTTAGGCAAATTTGTTAATATTTTTATCAGTTTGATATATATATTCATTAACATTGCAGTTGCAGTTGCACATCTCAATATGTTCACCGAAATGTTAAAGGTTTTTTTTCTGCAATATACTCCCCCATGGGTTATCATGGCCTGCATGATATTGATGGGAGTGTTGTTTTTAAGTGGGAAAATCCAGTCTTTTGCGAGGCTGGTGGAAATACTGGCTGTGTTGGGGACTATCAATTATTTTATGTCATTTATGCTTATTTTTCCCTCAAACTTTCATTTGGAATATATTATTCCTGTTTTTGATACTTCCTTATACGGATTTATTAAAGGAGTTGTATTTATGGCAGGGGGAGCATCCGAATGTCTGCTGCTGCTTATGGTGATCATACGCTTTATACCCGACCCGGCCAGGCATTTTACCTGGATTGTAAAAGGGATCGTATCCAGTGCCATTATTTTTGCCGCTGCAGTATTGATCATTACAGCCATGATGAGTCCTGAACTTGCAAAACGGATAGCCTTTGGCGGAGTAAATGCAGCAAGGCTCATACATATCGGGGAATTTATTCAGGGGCTTGAGTTATTTGTTTTTGCAACGTATCAATTTATTGCTATTTGTAAAATCACCATGTATATGTATTGTGCATGGACAGCTTCCAAAAAGATATTTAATAATAAAAAACCCTTATTACATTTGTTTATTACCTCGATTATGATTTTTTTACCGTCAGTATGGTTAAATTCATATAATAAGGCATATTATCTTGCGGTTTTTCTTGCGGAATATATTATCCTGCCATTTTTGATCCTGATTTTATTGCTTGCATCCATCAGCATTATGATAAAAAACAATAGAAGAGGAAGTGTTCCTGAATGAAAGTGAAATTATTTCTGTTATCCATGGTAATTCTTACTCAACTTTTTTTATCAGGATGCTGGGATTACTCTGAATATGATGATATGGTAGCTATTATGACGATAGGAATTGATTTCAATACTGATACAAAGGAAATGACAGTAACTGTCCAGCATATTCCGGCAGTGAAAGGTGGAATGATCAGCGGAGCGGAATCCAGACCCATACCAAGTCAAGTGGGTGTTGTTCATTCAGCAACAGACAAAACGTATTACGGCGCTTTGGCAAAACTTCAACAATTAATTCCCAAACAACTATTTTTCGGCTATTTAAAAATTATGATTGTCGGTGAAAGTGCAGCAAAATATAAAATGAAGGATATCATGGAACTTCATGACCGCACGCCAGCCATACGTAATTCCGCTTTTATTGCAATAGTATCAGGGAAAGCCGAGGACACGATCAGTACAATGGATGTAGAAAGCGTCATGTCCTCCGGTCAGGAGATTTCCAGATTGATAAACTTGTCCAGTAATACGGGTGCCGCATATCCGGTGACAATTCAGGACTTTGTGACAATGATGGCAATTGGAGGTTTGGAAGCTGTACTCCCGCATATCACTACCACTGTATATCAAAATCAGAGGGTGGAAGCGAAAGGAGGAACTGTATCAGGCTTCAAGGCGGATGAGCAGCGTGAGGGAGATCAGCTGCTTTCAGGATCAGCTGCTTTTAAAGGAAATACGCTTGCAGGATGGATGGATGCCAAAGAGAGTCTTGGTTATGGATGGATTACAGGAAAGAACATACATGCCTACGAAACCTCCGGAGTGGTTGGCGGAGAGGATACGGAAGATATCATATATTATCGTATCAGTAAATCAAAAAGTAAAATTAAAGTTCAAATAGTTGACGGGGAACCGACCGTTGCAGTGGATGTAAATGTATCTGCTGAAATGAGAAAATATTATGGAAATAAAGGTTCTGAATTTTTATCTCCCGATGAATTAAAAACGATACAGGAAGCGCTATCAGACAGCATTCGTTCTGATATTCATGCAGCATTGACCAAAGCTCAAAAAGAATTCAAATCCGACATATTCGGATTCGGCTTTGCTCTTTTTAGAAAAAATCCTCATTTATGGAGAACTAAATATGAAAAAAAGTGGGACGACATTTTTCCTGATATACCCATCGACATAAAGGTTGACTCAAAAATTATAAATACAGGGACAAATATCAAGAAACTGGATACAAAAAAATAAGGTCTGAGAAAAAAGCGTACCATAGCTTAAAAATTTATCCATATGTTACATACCTTCCATGTGATAAAATGAAAATATAGAATATTGCTCAACGGGGAGGTAAGGATGAAAGCAGTTGAACGCTTAAAAGAGGTATTAGGCTTCATGGGAAAGCAAAAATACAGCTTTCGCACCAAGCTTTTTTTCACTTACTTTGCGATTACTTTGGTATTGATTGTAAGCATGGGTGTAAGCTCTTATAACTATTCCAGCAAATCTGTTGAGGAGAAGCTTCAGGAAGCGAATATCAAGATTATCGATCAAATCAATAAAAATCTGGAGTCAAATTTTCTACAGATTAAAAATATTATGCTGATACCATATAACAATTCAGACTATATCACAGATGTAAATGTTTATTCAGAGATGAGTGATTTGGATAAAATCATATTTCAGCGCAAGATGGGTGAGTACTTTTTAACGTCTATTTATATAACTCAAAAAAGCGATCTTGAGAATTTCTTTCTTTATACAAAAAATGGAGAATTGTTATTTACAAGCAGTGGAACGAAGGAAGAGAATCCACAGAATAGTTTTATGGAATTGCCCTGGGTGCAGGGTGCGATTAAAAAGAATGGAGCAATATTTTTCAGCAGTGCATATAAAAAAACAGTAAAAGGAAGGGAAAAGCTGCTGTTTTCGGCTTCGATCAAAATAAAAGACATCTCTTCCGTCAATAGATTCAGTGTTGTAAAAGCAGAATTCAACTTTGATGTAATATCGGATATATGCGGGGACGTCATAGGCAAGGGCTCGGAAACTGTTCTGGCGGACGATTCCGGGAAAGTTATCTATTCAACCGGCGGCAGTGAACCTATGAGTATTTTCAATCGTGATATCGGAAATAAAATAAGCGGAAATAGCGGGACCTTCTGGGCAGAAAGCCAGGACAGGGAATATATGGTCTCCTATGCGAAATCGGCTATTTCCGGTTGGAATATCATTTCAATCATCCCCAGGGAGAATGTTTTTGATGCATCCATAAAAATAGGGAAAATGACCGTAATGGTTTCAATTCTGGGTTTGCTCCTTGCAGCCTGTATATCCTTGATTTTCTCTTCCGGAATTACCAAGCCGCTTCTGAAGCTTGACAAGATGGTCGATAGTGTAAAAAAGGGTGACCTCAGCGTAAGGATGAAAGTAAAGAGCAGGGATGAAATAGGCAGAATAAACCAGGCTTTTAATGACTTGCTCGAAGAAGTAAATTCACTTATTGAGACAAAATATATTTTTCAGATAAAAGAGAGGGAATATGAGTTAAACCTGCTCTATGGCCAGATTAATCCTCATTTCCTTTACAATACGCTCGATAATATCAGAGCGATGGCTGCCAGCAGAAATGCGGACGATGTTGCCAATATGATCAATCTGCTTGCAGATATGCTGAGATACGGTGTGAAAGACATTAATGAATCCGTTACAGTCAAGCAGGAACTGGATCATATTATGGACTATCTGATGATATGCAATATCAGGTTTGGAGAAAAAATTGATTTCAACATACAGGTAAATGAAGCGATTATGAACTATAAGATACCAAGATTAATTTTACAGCCTATAATTGAGAATAGTATCATGCACGGCTTTCCTGCCGGTAACGGAAAAGAGTATATTTCCATTACAGGAGAGCGTGAGGGGAATATACTTGTATTTGCCGTTAAGGACGATGGCGTGGGAATGAATGAGGATACTCTCAATATGGTGAAAGATGCGTTAAAGTTTGGAGATGCGAATGTTATAGGCAATGTCAGAGATAATGGTATAGGCCTTGTGAATATTAACAGCAGACTAAAGCTCCTTTACGGCGACCGGGATTTTATCAAAATAAGCAGCAGTGAATATGAAGGTACCAAGGTGCAGCTATTGGTGCCCATTAATGTCGTATAGCTTATTGAATGTGAGGATGGAGTGCATGTATAAGTTACTGGTGGTGGATGATGAAATCAATATCAGAAAAGGTATTATAAATGCGGTGCAATGGGAGGTTCTGGGGCTCGAAATGGCAGGAGAGGCCGGGGATGGGAATGAAGCAATGGAAATGGTGCGGGAAACGGCTCCGGATATTGTGCTTATGGATATGCGGATGCCCGGTATGGATGGCATTGGCTTGATACATGCTTTGAAAGAACGATATCCGCGGATCCGCTTTATAATCATTAGTGCATATTCAGATTTTGATTATACAAGAGAAGCTATTATTAACAAGGCGTTTGACTACCTGCTAAAGCCTATAAAAAAGGATGAGTTGAATAGAGTATTATCAAATTGTATAAATGAGTTGGATAAAGATAAAGCTACAGCAGATGGCGGAAATAATTCCATAACCTCCGCATATTCCCTTGAGAGTTTTCTTCCCGCCCTTATACTTAAAGCGCACAGCGAAGGAGAAATTGATAAAAAAGTTATTGATTTGCTAAAAAGTCATTTTGACCTTCTGAAAATGAATTGCTGTGTGTTCAAGGTGGACAATATAATTCTGGCGAGAAAACTATCTGAGAAAACAGATGTATTGGCTCTCGTAAAAGAAGACATCGAATGCTTTTTGAAGGAATCTGCAAAAGCTTACGTATTGTTAAACAGGCAGGATAATGAAATTATCGCAGTTTTCAATTCGCGTTCAGGTGAAGATAAAATCACAGTTTTCCTTTCATCCATAATAGGAAATTTTCTGAAGCTGAGAGGGTTTTCCATCAGCGTTGGCCTGGGCGGTATGGCGAAAACCCCGTATGATCTTCATTCATCCTACAAATATGCCAAGAGAGCCACAACGATGAAAAATATATCGTCATCAGGTCAGACCATAATGTCTGGCAAATGCCAGAATACCAGAGAGGCTGATTCAGACCTTCCATTTTATAATGGAGAACTGATCCTGAATACAATAAGGACTGGAAATTCGGAAAAATCGCTTGAACTGTTTACCAAGCTGGTAGCAGATATGGCAATGGGGAATTCCACAGTTTATTCCATTCAGAAAAATCTGATTATCCTGCTTGGCGATTTTGATAAAGAGCTCTACAGTAATGGCACAAGCCTTGAAATCGAGTGCGGCAGGAGCAGCATACAGATCGTGAATGATATTATCGGTGCCTATAG
>WSSedL1CaDRAFT_10001984_pt1 | contig 10984 bp, 10 predicted proteins | sample WetSurSL1Cattail_FD_9464 | JGI IMG/M metagenome (IMG submission 9464)
GCGGCACATGGGAGCTAGTGTGGAAAATCAAGATTTTCCACACGGCAAATTTGTGCTGTCGCCCAAATTCGCGGGTTTGCGGCAGAATGGAGGATTAGTATGCCTAACAGTATAACAAAGAATATAAAAGATGAGCAGGCCATAGTAAGCATGTTTCATAAGGCGTTTCCGGATAAGGATATAGAGGTTATGAAAGAATTGACCGAAGGGTTTTTTAATGTGGCCTACAGCATTGCCCTGACCGATGGTTCAGAGGTAATACTAAAAATTGCACCCTCGGGCGTTAGTGATATTATGACTTACGAAATCAATATTATGTTCAGTGAAGTGGACTCTATGAAAATGGTTGCAAAGAATACGGATATTCCAGTAGCGGAAATTCTCTTCTATGATAACAGCCATACGATTTGCGATTCTGATTATTTCTTTATGAAGAAGCTTGATGGTAAGAGTTTTTCTTCCTGCATGGAAGCTATGACAGAAGAACAAAAGTATAAGGTGCTTTACCAGGTGGGTGAATATACGGCAACGATTAATCGAATAAAAGGCAATAAGTTTGGTTATTATGGTCAGCCTGACAAGCAGGGGAATCAGTGGTTTAGCGTATTCAAGAGCATGTTAAAAGACACTTATTATGATGCGGATAGAAAAGGAATTGAAATCAAGGTACCCCAAGATGAGCTGCTCGCGATGCTTGATAAGGACAGAGATATCTTTAAAGAGGTTAAGGAACCTAAATTGGTGCACTGGGATCTATGGGCCGGAAATGTATTTATCAGTGAGGATAAGGTTACAGGACTCATCGATTTTGAAAGATGTCTATGGGCGGACGAGCTCATGGAGGTCGGGTTTAGAACCTGCTGGTATGAGAAAGCGTTTTTTGATGGTTATGGTATCGTTGAACTGAATCATAATCAATTCATAAGAGCAGAGTGGTATGATATTTATTTGTTTTTATTATTTTGCTTAGAATGTGATTATCGACTTTATGATAATAGGTGGGCTTATGAGTATGGAACCAAAATGCTGCTTGAATGTGTTGAGAAGAAAATGAGTTCAAGAAACATGAACGGAATAGAAAATATTTAGATTAAGAAAATATGAGTGGAAAGAAGTACTATGGGGCTATTGTGTTTATCGGCAGAGATTTTCAATAGCCCCTAGTAATCAATTTGCGACTTTTCTGGTTGCAGGATTACACGCATCGCCTGATTTTTGGGACAAAATCTGCTCATAGCAGTTCTCCTTCATCTGAAGAATTTCCAGTCTGTGTTGCAATTCAGCCAGATCCGATTCTGCCTTGCTCTTTTGCTTTAAAATAATCTCATAACGCTCTCTGACCGTTGACTCACCTTGTATGCATAAATCAACATAATGCTTAATATCCATGATTGACATTCCGGTATTTCTTAAGCATAGAACGAGAGGAATCCAATCCAGATTTTCATCTGAGAACAGTCGTGTTCCATGAATATCCCTTACAACATCGGGAAAAAGGCCTTGATCGTCATAAAATCGTATGGTGTGGGTAGTAATATTAAATTTGTCCGAAATTTGCTTTACTGTATAGGCTGACATGTTTTTCCTCCAATAAATTTTTTTGTTGACTTCGAGTAACTCGAATGTACTAAAATAAGAATATCACAGACAGGCGAATTTTGCAATGAGCCTGTAATATAACTTTGACTTAATTGATGATAACGGAGGTTATGGAACATGAATAATGATTTTTTAGGGAAAGACATTTCCAAATTGGGTTTTGGACTTATGCGGCTTCCGATGAACCAAGAGGAAGTTGATATGGAGCAGACGAAAGATATGGTGGATCGCTTTATGGAAGCGGGAGGCACCTATTTTGATACAGCATATGTTTATATAAACGGTAAATCGGAAGAGGTAGTGAAAGAGGCCATTGTAAAGCGTTATCCAAGAGAAGCATTTCAGTTAGCGACAAAGATGCCGGTATGGATGGTGAATAAATACGAGGATTTTCAAGGACTTTTCAGCACCCAGCTGGAGAGGACCGGAGCAGGATATTTTGATTTTTATTTATTACATGCACTGGATCGGGACCGAGCAAAGCAGATGGATGAAATAGGTGGCTGGGAATTCGGTAAGAAGATGAAGGAGCAGGGATTGATTAAGCATCTGGGCTTTTCTTTTCATGATAAAGCGGATGCACTGGAAGAAATTCTTGCGAAGCATCCGGAATGTGAATTTGTTCAGTTACAAATTAATTATATCGATTGGGATAGTAAAGATGTCCAGTCAGGAGAATGCTATGAGGTTGCCCGAAAGTATAATGTGCCAATCATTATTATGGAACCGGTAAAGGGTGGATCATTGGCAGGAATGAGGCCTGAAATCCAGGAAATATTTAAGAAAGAAGAAGCACAATTATCAATTGCTTCCTGGGCTATACGATTTGCGGCTTCGCTGGAGGGTGTAATAACTGTTCTCAGCGGGATGTCCGATTTGTCACAAATGGAAGACAATTTAAGTTATATGACAGATTTTAAACCCTTGCAGGTACACGAATATAAGTTGATTGCAAAGGTCGTTGAGGAGTTGGATAAAATACCGACAATTCCTTGTACTGCATGTAAATATTGTGTGGAGGGATGCCCGCAGAAGATTAATATACCTGAAATATTTAATGGTTATAAGGGTTATCAGATATATCAGAACTTAGATAGTTCAAAAGGTTTTTATGGATGGGTTACCCGCGAAGGCGGCAAAGCATCGGACTGTATTGCCTGTGGAGCATGCGAAACACATTGCCCTCAACATATTGAAATCATTCATTCCTTACAGAAAGTTGCAGGATTATTTGAGTAAGAAACAATCAGGTTGGTTGCTGTTCTAAAGCCTGATATATGTGTTGTATAAACATTGAAGCATAAATATTGTTTCCGATAGCAGGGTGTGTTGTAAAACGTTCATACGTTTTGTGGCACACCCTTTCAATTGCTTCAAGAACGTATTTTAAACAGTTGAGCGTATTTTTGAGAGCAAGAATAGAAGTTGCATAAAGGAAGAAAATATCGTATATTTATTATTAATATATTAACAGTAAAATGATTAAGTATCTGTTTTTTAACATTCAAATATAATAGATGATTGTTTAGATGTACTAATAATTTTGTCACGGATCAAGGGGGAATATTTATGGCATCCATGAAGGATATTGCCGGCATATGTGGTGTTTCTATTGCTACCGTCAGTAAGGCGTTGAATGGACATAATGATATTGGTGAAGATACAAAGAAGCTTGTCTGTAAAACTGCGAAAGAATTGGGATATTTCCCGAATTCCTCAGCCAGGGCGCTGAAAATTAATAAGTCTTATAACTTAGGAGTATTATTTATTGATGAGGCAAGAAGTGGCCTCACACATGATTATTTCGTATCTATTTTGGACAACTTTAAAGGCATGGCTGAACAGAATGGTTATGACATTACCTTTATCAATGGGAGCAAGCAGAGAAAGGACGGAATGTCCTATCTGGACTGCTGCAGATACAGAGGAGTTGATGGGGTAGTTATTGCATGTGTTAATTTCGAAGAATTAGATGTACAGGAATTAGTACAGAGTGATCTACCGATTGTCACGATTGATTACCTGTTTAATAACAGGATTGCTATTATGTCCGATAACGTAAAGGGAGTTAGGGATTTGGTAAGCTATATATACGAATGCGGTCACCGTAAAATAGCCTTCATTCATGGAGCGGCTTCTGCCGTAACCCAGAGCCGATTATCAAGCTTTCACCGAGCAATTGAAGAACTTGGGCTGAAGATTCCGGACGAATACATCAAAGAGGTCCCTTACAGAGATACCGAGAAGACTGCAATAGCTACAGACGAACTGTTGGATCTGAAAAATCCTCCAACCTGTATTATGTTTTCGGATGATTTTGCCGGAATCGGGGGTGTCAATGCGATTAAATCAAGGGGACTTTCTATCCCCGATGACATTTCCGTTGTTGGCTATGATGGTATACGCATCACAAGATTTATAGATCCGATGCTGACAACCATTAATCAAAACACAGCAGAAATGGGACGGATAGCGGCAGAAAGACTAATCGACTTAATAGAGCGACCAAAGACGACTTTAATCGAATTGATTATGATACAGGGTGAGTTAGAAAAAGGAGCGTCAGTTAAAAAACTAAAATAAATAAAGAAGATAAAATGCATTAATTTTTAATAAATAAAAATCATCTTTAAAATAGGTTGGGTTAATGTTATAATGTACGGGATAAGCAAAGGTCTGATAAATAAATGACAGGTCGGAAGCCTTTATGCTTCCAGGCTGTCATTTACTTATCAGACCGCGCAACGCAAGCTTGAAGAACTCTGTTCTTCAAGCTTGCTTATCCCGTACATTTTAGGTTGTGAGGAGTTATGTAATGAATCGTAAAATTAAACTTAGAGGTGCACTAAGAGCATATCTGTTATGGCCTATTTTCCTGACAGTTCTTTTGTTGTGCATGGATCTGAATTTATATGTTATAGATAAGAGAGCAGCGCTTATAGCGACCGGTTTTACCTTAATTTACTTTTTTATGTCCATCGCAATATATCAATCAAAAAACAGCAAAATTGCGACTGAACTGGTCAGATATGCCATGGATTACGGTCAGGTACAGAAAAAATTATTGAAAGAGCTTCATTTACCCTACGCAATCCTTGATTTGGAAGGAAGAATGCAGTGGGGTAATGATGAGTTTATGGATATTATTCAGGAGAAAGCAGCAGCCAGACGCGCTATATCCAACATTTTTCCTGAGATAACGATGGATGTATTGCCAAAAATGGAGAGTGATGAAGAGCTTAACCTGATATTCCGTGGACATAATTATAAGGCTGTACTTCGTAAGGTGATAGCTCCCGATTTTGATGAGGATTCCGGATTGGAAACACATGATACGGAGGGAGCCTGGAATGACAGTAATGCTCTGATAGCCATTTACTTGTATGATAGGACAGAGATCATTTCTCTTAAAAAGGAGAATAAGGAGCAGAAATTAATTACCGGATTATTGTATATTGATAATTATGAAGAAGCGTTGGAAAGCATTGACGAAGTAAGGCGTTCCTTGCTTACGGCTTTGGTGGATCGGAAAATCAATAAATACATGCAGAACATTGAGGCGATTATCAAGAAGCTGGAAAAGGATAAGTATATTTTTGTGTTTCAGCAAAAACATCTGCCCGTGCTTCAATCCAGTAAATTTTCAATCCTTGAAGAAGTTCGAGGAGTCAATATCGGTAATGAGATGTCCGTAACCATCAGTATGGGCTTAGGCGTAAATGCAGACTCCTATATGAACAGCTATGAATATGCAAGAGCAGCAATTGATCTCGCACTCGGAAGAGGCGGCGATCAGGTTGTCATTAAGGACAGAGATAAGATATCCTATTACGGCGGAAAGAGTATTACCGTTGAGAAGAATACACGTGTAAAGGCAAGAGTAAAAGCCCATGCATTCCGTGAATTCATAGAGGCGAAAGATAAGATAGTAATCATGGGTCATAAGATAGGCGATGTTGACTCCTTTGGTGCGGCAATCGGTGTATATCGGATGGCTAAAACCTATAATAAAAAGGCTCATATTGTGATCAATGAAATCACATCTTCACTACGTCCAATGATGAGTAAATTTATTGGAAACAATGATTACGAAGAAGATATGTTTATAAAAAATGATCGTGCTCTGGAAATGGTGGATGCGAACACGATGTTGGTTGTTGTTGATGTAAACCGTATCAGTTATCTGGAATGTCGGGAGCTACTAAATTATACCAAGACAATTGTTGTATTTGACCACCATCGTCAAACAAAGGAGGCAATCGAATCTGCGACATTGTCGTATGTTGAGCCGTATGCTTCATCAACCAGTGAAATGATAGCGGAAATTATGCAGTATATTGGGGGAAATCTCAAATTGAAGTCGATTGAGGCGGATGCACTGTATGCCGGTATTATGATAGACACGAATAACTTTCTTACTAAGGCAGGGGTCAGAACCTTTGAAGCGGCAGCTTTTTTACGAAGAAGCGGTGCGGATGTTACAAGAATCAGAAAATGTTTTCGTAGCGATATCGCAGACTATAAGATTAAGGCAGAGGCAGTCAGTAATACAGAAATTTATCAGAACCATTATGCGATTACGGTATGTGCAAGCTCTGATGTAGACAGTCCGATGATTCTTGGAGCACAAGTTGCTAATGAATTATTGAACATCACCGATATCAAGGCATCCTTTGTACTAACCGATTATAATGATAAGATCTATATCAGTGCCAGATCAATCGATGAGGTCAACGTTCAGATAATTATGGAAAAACTCGGCGGTGGAGGACATTTAAGTGTTGCCGGAACGCAGCTGGAGGGCACAACGATTCCGGAAGCAATTATACAAATCAAGTCGACTTTGGACACAATGAATTTAGAGGGTGAGTTATAGTAAGCCTTGAATTGATAAAGATTTTTTATAGATATGCCGCTATTATGACGGCAGAATGGAGGAAAATATGGATATTATTTTAACACAGGATGTAAAAGCACTTGGTAAAAAAGGTGATACTGTAAAAGTAAACGACGGTTATGCAAGAAATTTCATACTTCCCAAAAAACTTGGTATGGAAGCGACAAAGCAAAACCTTTATGATTTAAATATGAAAAAAGCAGCCGAGGTTAAGAAGCAGAAGGAAATACTCGAGGAAGCTAGAACTCAGGCGAAAAGATTAGAGGAACTTACTATCAGGGTTACTGTTAAGGCAGGAGAAGGCGGCAAGACCTTTGGTTCTGTATCTACCAAGGAAATTTCAGCAGCGCTGAAGGAGCAGTATGGAATTGATCTGGATAAGAAAAAGCTTGTGCTGAATGACCCAATCAAAAATGCCGGCTCCTATTCCGTTCCGGTGAAACTACATCCGCAGATATCCGCTGAACTAACGGTTAAGGTTGAGGCGGTTTAAAGACATTTAGGTACGGTTATTGAATACTACCGTTAGTTTGGTGGTGTTATGCGAATGAGGAGGAATATCAATGGATGAATCATTTATAAAAAGAATACTTCCACATAGTGCAGAAGCGGAGCAATCCGTCATAGGCTCCATGATTATGGATCGTGATGCCATTGTTGCAGCTTCTGAAATAATAACCGGATCCGATTTTTATGAAAAGCAGTATAGTATTTTATTTGATACCATGGTTGAGATTTACAATGAGGGAAAACCGGTGGATCTGGTTACCCTGCAAGACCGTTTGAAAGAGAAGGATGTTCCTCCGCAGGTCTGTAGTCTTGAATTTATCAGGGATTTGGTTACCTCGGTGCCTACTTCCGCCAATGTAAGATATTATGCCCAGATTGTACGGGATAAAGGAGTACTTCGTCGCCTGATCAAGGTTTCGGAGGAAACAGCAAATGAGTGTTATCTGGACAAAGAGAAGCTGGATCATATTCTTGAAAAGACAGAGAAGCAGGTATTTGATATCGTTCAAAATAGGGGAACCAAGGATTTTACGGATATCAAGGATGCGGTATTACGATCGATTGACAGTATTGAAGCTGCGGCAAAGAATCAAGGAAGCGTTACGGGCATTGCTACCGGATTCTATGATCTGGATTACAAGATGGCAGGACTTCAACCCTCCGACTTAGTTTTGATTGCAGCCAGACCCTCCATGGGTAAGACTGCCTTTGTACTTAATATTGCAGAATATGTAGCACTTAAATCGAATATTACGACAGTTCTGTTCAGCTTAGAAATGTCACAGGATCAGCTGGTAAAGCGTATTTTGGCCATGAATTCGAAGGTCGATTCCCAAGCAATCCGAACCGGCTCTTTAGCCGGGGAGGAATGGACAAGACTTATGGAAAGTGCGCGAATAATTGGCAATTCCAACCTGGTTATTGACGATACCTCAGCAATATCCGTCAGTGAGCTCCGATCCAAATGCAGAAAGCTGAAGCTTGAGAAGAATCTTGGTCTGGTTGTTATAGATTACCTACAGTTAATGTCCGGAAGCAAAAAAGCCGAATCCAGGCAGCAGGAGATATCAGAAATATCCAGATCACTAAAATCCCTGGCGAGAGAGATCAATGTTCCTGTCATTGCACTTTCCCAGTTAAGCCGTGCCGTAGAACAGCGTCCCGATAAGCGACCGATGCTCTCCGACCTTCGAGAATCGGGTGCAATAGAGCAGGATGCCGATGTGGTAATGTTCATTTACCGTGACGAATATTACAACCGTGATACGGAAGAACCAGGGGTATCAGAAATCATTATTGGTAAACAGAGAAATGGTCCGACCGGAACCATCAAGCTGGCTTGGCAGGCACAGTTCACTAAGTTTGCGAATCTGGAAAGATAAAAGGACAGAATATAGATCCCGATTAAGAAAGGTATTGTTGAAACGGGGAACCTTCGTTGAGGTTTCCTTTTTTTCTGTCGATAAGTTATATGGGAATATGTGGAAATAGTATTGCAATTGAGGTTTGCTATGTTATAATGTAAAAAGTGGAAAATAATTACATTATAAGGGAGGGCAAACGAGTGGAAGAGATTAGATATATGATATCAGAGGCTTCAAAGCGTGTCGACGTTGAGGCACATGTTCTCAGATACTGGCAGAAGGAGCTTGCTCTACCGATTTCCCGTAATGAAATGGAACAGCGTTATTATAAGGAATCGGACATTGAGCTTCTGAAAAAGGTTAAACATTTGAAGGAGCGTGGATTTCAGCTAAAAGCAATTAAGATGCTTTTGTTAAATCTTAACATGCCGGATACGGAAGATGCTGATACAATGACAAAACAATGGGAAGGCCGGGAGGATAAAATGATAGATTTATTTAAGGAGGACAAGCTTCCTGAAAATAAAGAAGGGACAAGCCTTATTACTGACGACAAAGGAAGTGAGGTAAATAAAGAGACTGATACAAAGATGGGTCAGTTTAGGGCTATTTTAAATCATATTATTCTTGAGGCTCTCAAGGAGAACAATGGGGTACTCTCAGAAGAAATTGGCATGAATGTTACGGAAGGTGTAGTCAGGGAAGTAAATTATTTGATGAGAATCCAGGAGGAGAAGGAAGAGGAAAGATTTAAAAAGTTTGATGCGACCTTACGGGATTACCAGAAGAGCAGATCAATGGCTGCAGCCACAATCGATAAAAACAGAAAGAAATCAAAATTCTTTAAGAAAAACAAAGTATATATTTAAGAAGAGAAAAGTGACTATTCAGTCACTGCGATTCTTTCGAACCGATGCACACAAAATATGTTGAAAAGCACATATTTTGGCGCTGGATTTTCTCGAAATCCCTTGGATTTCTCGGGGTACTGAATAGTTAAGAGAGAAATACATTTCCGTTTACTATAAGCGAAAATGTTGTATATAGATAGGTAATGCATTTATATGAGCACTCATTTTGTACAACAAATCTTAGTATAAAATGAGCCCAACAAAAAAGAATAATTCCTGTTTGGAATTATTCTTTTTTGACGATCCTTATTTTTATGTATATTACTGAGCGGAAATCGCTCCTGTAGGACATGTGTCTGCACATGCACCACAATCTATACATGTATTGGGATCAATTTCATAACGACTTGCTCCTTCGGAAATTGCTCCTGTAGGACAATCCCCGGAACAAGCGCCGCAGCTAATGCATTCATCACTAATCGTATAAGCCATTGTATCAACCTCCTTTACAAAATAGTCGATTACATTTTAATATACGGACAATAATAATGCAAGTACATTTAAAAATTAAATTTATATAAAGAATTGCGTATGTCTTGACGGATATATCATGATAGAATATAATAAGCTATGTTTAACATATTATATAAAGATGATATGTTAAAAAGGTAAGTAACAGCCCGTACTGTTAATATTGGGTTTTCATATTTTAATAAGGAGGTACTATTATGGCTACTATAACAAAGGACATGACAATCGCTCAGGCACTTAGAGCTGATCAGAATATTATCCCGGTACTTTTAGATATCGGTATGCATTGTCTTGGTTGCCCTTCTGCACAAGGTGAAACATTAGAAGAGGCTGCTATGGTTCATGGAATAGATCCGGACGAACTGATGGAAAGAATTCAGGCAGTAGTCGGTGAGTAAATAAGGGTAAAAAATAGGGGCTTCTTATGGAAGCCCCTTAATTTTTGTTCTCCGAATTACATAACAGATAATATCTGCAATGCGTGATTTCTTACAATCACCTCAAAATGTTCATCATAAAAAGTTGAACTTGCATAAGTAAAGCGTTCAGCCTTGCCAAATTCAGATATGATATTGCAGATTTTATTAAATTCCTCCGGAGTATGCTCGGAGATACTGATTACCAAATAATAAGTTGAATTAACCGGATTTTTATAAAGCGTATTTGTGCCGTTATAGGAACCAAGAAGGATAATTGATAAATCAACAACTTCCTTTAAGGAACGGAAGGAATATATTTTAATTAATTTTGCGGGAATATGAACGCTCACTTTTTCAGGAACTTCATTTGCAGAAACGCCTACTTCCTCGAGCGTATCATCCTTTGTGCTGTCTTCTATATCATCAATCATATCATCATCTGACTGATCAAAGCTACTAAGAATCTCGTCTGCGTAAGAATCCTCATCGATATCGTCCTTATCATCATCAACATTGAAGGATGAAAACTTAGAGAAGCGGGTATCCAGCTCATCGGGGTCCGAAACCTTGGTGATAACCAAAATCAAGCACTCGGTGGAAACAGGAATGGCTTCAATCATTAAAGGAATATCATCAACTTCAAATCCAAATTCATAGAAAGCCTGTTGTATCATATCACGAAACAGCTCTTTTGCTTTTTCGGTTCCATAAGCAAGTTCACTGATCTTTAATTCACGGTCAATTAAATCACTCTTATTTAAGGTACATCTGATTTGATTATCACTGATTTTTTCTATCTTCATAAAGTACACC
>WSSedL1CaDRAFT_10001985_pt1 | contig 10975 bp, 5 predicted proteins | sample WetSurSL1Cattail_FD_9464 | JGI IMG/M metagenome (IMG submission 9464)
ATTTTTCGCGAGCCTGTCACTGGATGTTGTCATTAAATAATATCCGTTTTTTTCTTCAACAGAAAATGAAATATCCGGAACCGGGAGCTCCAGGTATTTAGGATCTACAAAATACAATATGTTCTCGTCAACAATAGAATTGTCTTTTTCGAGCGAAACATGCAGGTATAATTTATTCGACTTATTTTCCGGAATAAAATTGATTTCGTTGGCCAACCATAGTATTTCTAATTGCTGCGATTGAATATTTACTTTTAGTCTTTTTGAAAATCTGGTTTTGCCATCGAAATCGGTAAGGTCTATATTACAAAATCCATCGAAGGATGAAAGGGAATCATTTACTGCCCACAAACGAATTTCATTTTTGTTTCGTTCCGGAATAACCTTTAAATTTTTATAACTTCGTTTAAGGGTGAACCATGCAGCTTTGGGGATGAGCTTATCATCGGTAACAGACCAGGTAATAGCCGAAAAAAAATCATTATAATGCCACAAAATACTTCCCATGCAAAAGGGTTTATGAATCCGATGAGATTCAATGGCGTTTTTTATGGCTTCTGCTTGCAATAGTTGGCTCAGATAAACAGTTGCCTCAATATTTATAGGCGCATTGTAATACATTTGCATGTATTCGAAAATCAGCTGATTTCCGTCCATGCCGGCCGACATCCAGGGCATTTTATTAAACTGATAAGCGCTAATTTCTTTTGCTAATGGATTCGGACTCACAGTATCCATATCTGCTTCTTCGGCAATAAAACCCGGAAACGATTGCATGCCATACTCAAAGGTAAAACATCCCGGAGTCTCGTTATATTCCGAAAAGGGGGAGGAGTCGTACCAAACCCTCCAATCTTTGACCGGGAAATTTTGCAGGTTCTTTGTTTTACCTGCCATACATGAAGAGAAGAAGGGTATAGAACTTTTTTGTCTGAGCAACTGGGGCATCTCTTCGGTAAAAAATTCCGGACAATCAGAACTAACTAAGGAATATTTCGATAATAGTTTGTCTTCGCGATAATCTGCAAATGTTGAAATATCCGAATTACAGAAAAATATGGAAAGAGACGGGTGGTTTTCTATTCGGGTAGTATTGGCAGTAATTTCCTTTTTAATATTAAATTTTTGCAACTCTGTTTCACTGGTCAGATTGCACGAAAAGGGAAAATCCTGCCAAACCATTATTCCATATTTGTCGCACAGGTTATAAAAATCGTCCGTTTCATAAATGCCGCCGCCCCAAACTCTAAATAAATTAAGGTTGGCATTGGCTGCCTCTGATATTATTTCTTCAGTTTTTGAATTTACATCGGCAGGGCTATTCAAAATAATGGGAAGGTAAGTAGCTCCTTTAATGAAAATCGGGATGTTATTCAGTTTAAAATAAAAGTTATATCCAATAGAATCTGATTGTTGAATAAGTTCAATCTTTCGAATGCCTGTATTCTCTATTTTTTCTGAGATTAATTTATCGTCTTTCCATAAGGTTGTGGAAACTTCGTACAGGTTTTGGGACCCCATTCCATTGCACCACCACAAACGGGGATTCTTGATTTTTAACTTAAACTTAAACGTTTGCTCTCCTTTTTTCAGATGTACCGGGAAATTGCCTTCCATTTCATTTTCAAAATCGAATTTTAGCATGTGTTCCCCTTCGCTTAAGGAATTAATTTCGGTAGTAGCTTCAATAACTGCAACATCCGGTGATATCGACAGTGTCTCAAAATGTACCCGTGTAAAGGTAGCTTGCGACCATGCTAGGAGTTTTACAGGTTTCCAGATGCCGGTAAACCGAAAGGGCGGATTAACTTCGGTCCCTTTTAAACATAAAGCCTCCCTGCATTTCAGCTTGCTGATATTATTATCAAATGATTTTAGTATATTTTTGTCCAGTAAAGGTAAAATTTTAATTTCCAAACGATTCTGGAATTCTTTGAGCTGGTTTTTACAGGGTATAACTTGGGGAAGAAACATATTGCAGGAAGTTGCGCTAAGGATTCCATTTATATATATTTCTGCTTTTCCTGCGATGCCTTCAAATTTAAGAAAAATACTGTCCTGATTAAGTATTTCTTTAGGAACATCAAAATTAACCTTGTAGATTCCGGTTATCTCGTTTAATTTTTTTTCCTGTATCTCAATATTTAAATCTTTATTGGTATAAAGGTTTCCTGGAACCTGTACCGGAGACCAAAGAGTATCATTTCCGGGTTTGAATACCCACCCGGTATCCAGTCCAATTTCAAAATTATATGATTTTTGAGGTCTGTGACAGGATGAGAATATATAAATGATGAATATAAAGGGAATGATTATCTTCATTTATAAATAATTTCAGAAGCGTTTAATGTATAAATTCTAAGATCTTTCTGGAAATCTTCTTTTTTACCGTTATAATATACCGATATCTTTATTTTTTTGTTGGGAAGCAGGTCAATATTGTTCATCGAAAACTTTATTTTTCTGCTTTTTGAAGTTAAAAATAAGTTTTTCAATAAAACATTGCTTTTGATGTTTAAATTATATCCTTTGGCGAATTCATTGATATCTGCAATAATTTTGGCCTTAGGCAATTCGAGATTTTTAGGTATATCAAAATACAGAAGGTTTTGTGAAACCACTTGTCCCGGCTGACTTACCTGAACAATTAATACGCATTGCCGCGAAGAAATATTTTTAAACAGTGATGCTTTTTCCAAAGATAGAATCAGTGTTTTATTATCATCCTTTACCGTTACCGGGATTTGTTTCACATAATAGGAATTACCATTAAAATCGAGAAGTTTACATAATAAAATACCTTCGAATATTTCTGGATTGTCGTTTATTAAATAAATATCAATATTTTTCTCGTTTTCTACCGGAATTACTGTGTTATTACTTAGAATAGGAGCCAAGATTTTATCAGCAGGATGGATATAGTTTTCTGAATCGAAAATAGATCCTTCTAAAAATTTCGAGTTTTGTTTATTAAAATTTACAGGATAGAGAAAACTGTTATTTTTAATTCTTTCTTTTTCGGTATAATTTTTTAATTGATTGGATTGCAATATTTGGGAATAATAAACAAGAGTCCCAAAATCGGTCGGAGTTATGAAATATTTATTAATACTGTCTTTTAGCGATTTGAAATTACTCTGGTCGTCTTTGGTAATTTTTAAAATTTCACAGGCTTTATTTGCGTTGTAACGGACGGTGTCCATATTATCCGGAATATTCCTAAAATTTAATGAATAGGAAAAAATTGGGTCATAAACCATATTCTCCATTTTTAATTTTTGAGACGAAAGGTTTATTAATCCCAGGCTATCACAGAATTCATTGATTTGGTTGTAATTTTTAAAAAGTGTATCCGAAAAAACAAAACTGTTGAAATTTGATTCTTTTATTTTAATTAGATAATTTTTTATAGCTAAAATATTGATTTTATTTAGGTTATTAAAATTGCAAAATGCAATTTTAGGAGTTATGTTTGTTTTGTTTAACACTATCTGCAAACCTTGTAAAGCTTTGGAGGTGTCATTTTTAATTAATAAGTCCCTCACTGCCATTTTCTTTTCGAAATTGAAACAAAGTTTATGATAGTTTTTAATTTGTAATCCAATTAAGTATAAGTGAGGTTCGCCAAAATTGTTTGCCCACCAAAATTGTGGATCATGAATGGTAAAACTAACCGATTGAAAATTTGGGCCTTTTTTTATTGACAAATCATTAATCTTAATAACGGCTTTTTTGTCGACCATAATATTAATATCAGCCATAAAATCGGTATCAGACGTAAATGAAAGGTCTGCATTAAAAGTGGCATAGTCTTTATTTAGGGATATAAGTGTGAAATTTAAATGGGTAATTCGAATTTTATGGCAAATATCATTAACCTTAACCGGATTATTGCAACCCGCTAAAAACAAAGAAAATAGAATCAAAAAATAAAATTTCATAAATCTGAAAAATTAACTTGTAACAAGGTTAAAACCCTTTTGTTATTTTTCCAAAAATACAAAACTATTGCGTTTTAAAAGAAATAATGAAAAGTATAAAGCAAAAAAAAAGAGGCAAAAGCCTCTCTTTTTTTTAATTTAAAGAATATAAAATACCAAAATTTAAACCAATATAAGTATCGTCAAGAATACCAAGTTTTAATTCTGCAAATCCACTTAATTTATCATTAATACTCATTCTGGCTCCACCTCCCAAAACAATTCCGAACTGGGAATCTGTGCCAGTATATTCTGGGGTAGAAACTGTTACCCCATAAAGAGTTTCTGATGATGCAGGGATTTTAACTTTAACTCCTAATATTTCAAAGCCACCTAATCCATAAAAGGAGTATTTATCCATGGTATTAAATACATAATGCCCTGCAAGATCTATAGACCAATAAGATGTATAGTCTTTTTTAAAATAATAAGAAAATGAAGGCGCAGCTTCCCATTGATCGTTTATTGCATAATTGCCATGAAGCGTTAATCCAATATTTTTAATTTCAGTAGCATATCCTAAGCTACCTCCGATTTTGATTTGAGCGTTTACTTTCAAATTAAGTAAAGAAAAAAACACGATTGTAATTACTAAAACTTTGTTTTTCATAAATTTTAAAATTAAATTATAACTATTTTAATAGGGTTTATAAACCGAATTTATAACATTTTTATGAAAAATATATCATTTTTTTTAAGCGTATTTTTCCTATATTTTGTATTTGATTGTCTATTAATATAAATATGCTAATATGTTAGATGAAAAATAGTTAACATACCTTACAATTCCATTAATCCGGCGAAGTCTATCTCCTGATGAAGGTCCATTTCGGTAATTTGTTCTTTTTCGCATCTGAATGTACGTGCCGGATATCTTTTTAGAAAAGTGTGGTTGTGGGTAGCCATAATAACAGCTCTTCCGTTATTCTTTATTTCCATTAAAAGGTTCATAATGTCGCTTGATGCATCCGGGTCAAGGTTTCCCGTAGGTTCATCGGCAAGGATAATCTCTGGCTCGTTTAATAAAGCCCGTGCTATTGCTACACGTTGTTGTTCCCCACCAGACAATTGATGGGTCATATTTAAACCTTTAGAGCTAAGTCCGGTTTTTTCCAATACTTCATTAATACGGTGTTCAATTTCAGAGTTACTTTTCCAACCGGTAGCCCTAAGCACGAATAAAAGGTTATCATGAACGTTACGGTCTGTTAGCAGCTGAAAATCCTGGAAGATAATGCCCAGTTTTCGTCTCAGGTATGGCACCTGTTTGTTTTTTAATTTGCGCAGATTAAAACCTGCAACAACCCCTTCTCCAACTTTTAATGGTATTTCAGCATTAATAGTTTTTATTAAGCTGGATTTTCCACTTCCAACTTTACCAATTAAATAAGCAAATTCGCCTTTTTCGAGGCTAAAATTTACATCTCTGAGTACCAGATTATCTTTTTGAAATATATGAGCGTGATTAAATTCAATAATAGTGTCTAAACTCATGATGGTTTTTATTGCAAACTTAAAAATTTCTATCCGGAAACGCTATAAGATATTGATTATTTATGATGGGATATTGATTATTATAAAAGTTTATACATGGATACCAATTCTTATATAGCGTTGATTTTTCAAGCTAAACAGTTTGGATAGATATTTCCTTAAATGGAAAAATGGAAAACAATATTTTGAGGATTTAATAGTTTTATGTTAAAAATAAGGTTCTATTTTATTAGTTTTGGAGGTTGATTAATCTTTATATATAAATAGAATCTCCAACAGGAAATGATTGAAATATCATGCATGTTCCATCGGAAATAAATAAAAAAATTAAGAACAGATGAATTATTCCAGAGTTTTATATCTATTATTATGTTTGTTATTAACTAATAGTCTGTTAGCTCAAAAAAGTTTAATTTATACTATTCCGGACAAGGATTATGTAAGGGCCTCCGAACTTTTTGAAAAGCAAAAATATTCTGCTGCCAGTCATTTTTTCGACAAGGTAGTTCAAAATCAGGATTCCAAAAATACTATTTATGGCGTTAATGCCGAATATTATTCTGCTATATGCGCATTGGAATTGTTTCACCCCGATGCTGAATACAGACTGATTACATTTATTAAGAACAACCCGGTAAACAGTAGATCCAATGAAGCTGTTTATGCTTTGGGAAAGTTTTATTACAATACTAAAAAATTTCCGGATGCTGCCGAGTGGCTTGCTAAAGTTGACCCTGCTGGTTTAGATGAGGACGTTTCGGCTGAATACCATTTTATATATGGATACAGCTGTTTTATGAATAACGATTTTGATAAAGCCCGTGCCCAGTTTTTCGAAATAAAGGATAAGGATACAAAATATACTGCTGCTGCGGTTTATTATTACTCTCATATTTTGTACGAACAAAAAAACTACGAATCGGCACTCGAGGGTTTTATGCGTTTAAGAGATGATGAAACCTTCTCGGCTATTGTTCCTTACTATATTACCCATATCTACTTTTTACAGAAGAAATATGATAAGGTGGTTGAATATGCCCCACCTTTGCTCAATTCTGTTATTGAAAAAAGGGTAGGTGAGATGTCGCGTATTATTGGTGAATCGTACTATAAACTTGGAAAATATAACGAATCGCTACCTTATTTTGATAAGTTTGTTCAAAATTCATCTTCAATATCTTTGGATGATAAATATGAAATTGGTTATGCCTACTATAAATCTAAAGATGTAAATAATGCGATTAAATATTTTGAGCCGGTAGCAACCGATACCACTGCATTAGCTCAAAATGCACTGTATCATCTCGCCGATTGTTACCTTCAAACCGGTAATAAGCAAAAAGCCCGCCTGGCTTTTTCTACGGCTTCAACAATGAACTATGATGCATCTATAAAAGAAAGCTCTTTGTTTAATTATGCAATAGTAACCTACGAGTTGTCATTATGTCCCTTTAACGAAGCTATTAAAGCTTTCGAAGAGTATTTATTGCTATATCCTTACTCCAACAGGGTTGATGAAGCTTACAACTATTTGGTTTTAGCTTATTTAAGTACCAGAAATTATAAAGCAGCTCTTGAATCAATAGAAAAGGTTAAAAACAAAAATACAAATGTACAGAGAGCTTACCAGCGTATCACATTTTTTAGAGGCCTCGAATTGTTTAATAATTCTGATTTTGACAAAGCTATTGTTCTTTTCGATAAATCTCTTGAATATTCCGGCTTTGATAAGCAATTAGTCAATAGAGCCAATTATTGGAAAGCCGAAGCTTATTACAGGTTAGGAACTTTTCCTGAGGCTTTGCGGTTGTATAATCTTTTTATAACAGCCCCTGGAGCCGAATCGTGCAACGAGTATAAAATGATTTACTACAACATTGGTTATTGCCATTTTAATTTAAAAAATTACGAAACGGCTATTGTCGCCTTCAAGAAATATACTGAAGTTTCAAAGAATAAAAAAAGCAAAGTCCTGGCTGATGCCTATAACCGTATTGGTGATTGCGATTTTATGAAACCTGCTTATTGGTTGGCAATCGACGATTATGATAAAGCTATCAGTTTAAATAACGGCGATGTAGATTATTCATTGTTTCAAAAAGGGTTTGCCTACGGCCTGGTGAGTCGCCAGGAGAAAAAAATAAGCACATTAAATCAGTTATTAACCGATTTTCCTGCATCTTCTTATGCTGATGATGCTTTATTTGAAATCGGAAGGGCTAATGTTGTTTTAAATGCCTCTGGCAAAGCAATTGAAGCTTTTAATAAAATACTGGTTCAATATTCTACGAGTAATTATGTGCCAAAAGCATTGATAGAACTAGGTCTTATCTATTACAACGAGGATAAGGATCAGGAAGCTATCGGGTATTTTAAACAAGTTATCGAAAAATATTCAGGAACCGAAGAAGCCAGAAAAGCCACTCAGGGACTCAAGAATGTTTATGTTGGTATGAACGATGTGGATACCTATTTCGCTTATATGAAAAATTCAGGTAACAATGTTGATATACGTTCTACCGAGCAGGATTCACTTTCGTATGTTGCTGCTGAAAATGTGTATATGTCCGGCAATTGCGATAAGTCTACTCTGCAGTTTAAAAAATATATTCAGAATTTTCCCAATGGAAGTTTTGTTATCAATGCCAACTTTTATATTGCGGATTGCAGTTTTAGAAACAGTAAACCCGAGGATGCTATCAGTGGATATGAATATGTTATCAATGCTCCTAGAAGTATGTTTACCGAACAGGCATTAAGTGCTTTATCGCAAATTTATTTTAATAAGGAAGATTATAAGAGTGCATTGGCATTATATAAGCAATTAGACAGTATTGCTGAAGTAAAATCGAATATTTGGGATGCTAAAGTGGGTCAAATGCGTTGTTACTTCAAATTGTCTGATAACGAAAATGCAATAACCACTGCCAGGAATATCCTTAGTTCTTCAAATAATCAGGAAGATATTCAGCGTGAAGCTCATTATATTTGCGGTAAATCGTTATTGGCTATGGATAAAACAGATGAAGCCATTAAGGAATTGTATACCGTTTCGCGTGATGTAAAAAGTAAGGAGGGTGCTGAAGCCCGTTATTTACTTGTTAAAACATATTACGATAAAAATAAGAAGGATTTAGCCGAAAAAGAAATCTTTGATTTTATCCAAAAAGGAACTCCTTATTCTTTTTGGCTGGGTAAAAGTTTTCTGCTCTTAAGCGATATTTATGTGGATAAGAATGACGATTTTCAGGCAGTACAGACTTTGCAAAGTATCATAGAATATTACGAAGTTCCCGACGATGGAATCATTTCCGAAGCTAAATCTAAAAAAGAGATTATCTCGGCCCGGACAACCGGTTCTCAAAACAAGAAAGAACAGGATGTGGAAATCAATTTAAATAATCAGAAACTCCAATAATTTAGTACTGAAATGAATATCAAATATATATCATTAACTTGCTTAAGTTTATTTTTAGGAAAAATTTCAGTTTTTTGCCAGGATAACCTCACAAAGAATGTTGAGGTTGTAAAGCCTTATGTTCCTGTTGTATCCGATGCTTTAAAAATAAATTCGTTACCGGTTTTTAATGATACTGTTATCATTAAACCGCAATTTGATTATAAAATTCTGCCTTTATTGTATACAACAAATTATCAGCTGGCTAAAATTAATCCTGCTAAAATGGTTAGCATGCCTTTAACCAAGTTGTACAATACCTACATTAAACTGGGTTTTGGAAATTATAGCACTCCATTAGCTGAGATTTATGTGAATTCGCTTCGATCTAAGAAATATTCTACAGGACTTTATCTGCATCACCAATCTTCGGGTGGTAAATTAAAACTCGCTAATAATCAAAAGGTAGATGCCGGATATGCTGATAATGAGGCTTCTGTTTTTGGTAAATATTTTCTTAACAAAGCCAGTTTGTACGGAAGTGCCGGTATTACAGGGAATAAAATTCATTATTATGGTTATGATCCATTGTCTGATTTTGATTCTGTTTATAACAACAGTTATCAGAAATATACCCAGGCTTCTTTTAATGCAGGTTTAGTAAGCAACAATACCGATTCTACCAATCTGGCCTATAAATTTGATATCAGTTATAAATACCTGCATACTAAATCTGATCAGGCACAGAGCAACCTGGCTTTTTTAGCAGATGGATATAAATTGTATAAAAAATCATTGATTGGCTTAAAGGCTAATTATAAAATATTAATGCCTAATAAAACCCTTGATTCTATGCAGTATTCAAATACTGTGTTTAGTCTTAATCCTTACTTTATAAATACCAGCGAGCAATACCGCTTAAAATTAGGGATAGACATCAGTTTTGAAAACCAGAATGATAAATTGACTCCACGCATTTATCCCGATGCCGAATTATCGATTAATATTTCTAAAGAGGTTTTGCAGGCTTTTGTAGGGATTACCGGACAAATTGAGCAACACAGCTATTACGATATTCTTTCGGAAAATCCGTTTATTAACCCTGAACTTAACGTATCCAATACCTATTTGTCTTCTTCTATTTATGCCGGATTAAAAGGCAGTTTGGGCGAACGGGCTTCATATATTGTGAAATTCGAATCGTCGAAAGTGAAGAATGATTATTTTTATATAAATGACACAACTTCTGATGCTCAAAACCAGTTTGTAGTTGAATATGATGATGTACAGCGCTCCAACCTTTATTTTGAAGCTAATTACAATGCATCAAAAAGTCTGGATTTAAGTTTATCAGGGAATTACAATACTTACCAAATGGATAAATTGTTGAAGCCCTGGAATAAACCCGGTTTGGTTTGGATGTTTTCTACCAAATATAACCTTAGAAATAAGATATTGGCAGACATTGATGTGGTTTCAGTTGGCAAGCGCTATGTTAAGGAATTTGAACCAACAATTTTTTCAAGTCAGTTAGATGGCGCTTTTGAAATAAACCTGGGTTTGGAATACAGGTATACCAAAATTTTATCGGCCTGGTTTAAATTTAATAACATCACCGGAACCAAATATTACATGTGGAAAAATTATCCTACACAACGTTTTAATATGATGTTTGGGATAACGTATTCTTTGTAGGGAAATGGGTATTAGCAGTTAGCTGTTAGCTATTGGCTATTAGCTGTTAGCTATTGGCTAATACCTAACCGCCAACAGCTAATACCTAATAACGCGAATTAAGGGTTGAAATTATTCCGGGAAATACTAATATCTAGGTAATTTATTCTTTGTATAGATGGTATTGATATTAATCTAAATTTAATAGCCACGGGTTTCAACCCGTGGTATCCATTAAATCAGTGTTTTATCGGCGCACAAAAACTCAAAGAAAATGAGATAGTCATTTTTGCGCCGGAAATTGATACTCATCATAAAAAGTGCCAATATTGCGGCGATATCATGAGTCTTTACTTTTATATTTTTTATTACGACGCCGCTAAAAGCTTTGAATAATTCTTTTCCACGGGTTGAAACCCGTGGCTATTAA
>WSSedL1CaDRAFT_10001987_pt1 | contig 10970 bp, 10 predicted proteins | sample WetSurSL1Cattail_FD_9464 | JGI IMG/M metagenome (IMG submission 9464)
GCTGCGGGCAACGACGGGCTTTCGCATCCGGTTACGATGCTTGCGGCGAGAAAACACAAGACAAAATACGGCAGGATTTTCACGTCGGTTTCCGTTGCGGGGCGAAAATTGCCTAGTGTCGCGGTTTCGGCGTTCGTTTTATTCTTTATATCGACACAGGTAACGAACTTCGAAACCGAAGCGACACTAGCGCGCATTCCGGCGAAGTGGAATCCGGTTCGCCGCAAAAATGCGCGGCAACAAAGAAAGCTACAGCCAATTACGGTTCTTAATGACCGGAATTGGCTGCAGCCTACCGGACTGTTCGGTGGAAGGTATCGTCCCTCAGGCGTCGGCTCCGTTGCGCGCACGGATATTGTCTCTGATGCGTTTGCCGAAGATGGCGTACTGCGCCCCCAGCAAGGCGAAATAGGAAAGCGCCGGCACGGTAAAAATAAAGGCGGCCCACACCCGGTTGGAACAAAAATAGGCGACGGCCAAGTTGGAGAGGGCGATGACGCCCATCAAGGCCGCCCAGGCACGCGCGGCGCGTATGATCGTACGTTCGTCGAGGGTTTCGGTAATGAAGGGCGGCAGGTACGGCATCAACCACGAACGCCTTAACATCACCGTACCTATGGCCAACGCGGCGATCGATGACTTCAGCTTGAAGAAGAGCGCGTTGCCGGTGAAGATGGTGATGCTGCCGAGTACTGTCACCAAGCCGAGGCTGATCCATTGCAAGGGGCCGATCGGGGCCTTGCGCGCCAGCATCCAAACGGTCTGCATGACACCGGTGCCGACGCCTAATGCTGTCGCCAGAACGGCATCGTCGGTGATCCAGATCAGCGCGACGAAAACGATCGTCGACAGAAAGTCGCGTAAGACCGGCTTGATGGCGTTAAGAAAAATCATGGCATCCGAACCCGAGTCTTTAGAGAACGTGTGCAAAAGTGTGTTCGCTTTTGCGCGGAAAGTTGCGATCAAACAAAAGGATAGAGCGCTGCGCCGATTTTGTCTGAAGGCGCGGCGCTCTAAAAATGAATTAAGCCATTCTACCGGCGGCGCAAGGCCGGTATTTGCGTCCAGTGAAAAAAAACCGCCCGGCTTTTGGCCGGGCGGTGTCGTTCGTGCAATAGTCTCAGTTCGTGGGGGCAGAAGCCGGCGCGGTCTGGACACGGCCGTATTTGCGCGTCGCATAGATCGTCCAGATCTGGGCAACCCGTTCGAACGCCTTGTCGCCCTTAACTCTGGCGAACGTCGCTGCCGCGGCATCGTCTTGCCCCAGCATTGTCTGAGCAGCCCCAAGCACCATTAATGCCTCGTTCAGCTTCGGCCCGCCTTTGCCGACGGCCACTTGCGCCACCCGTGCGGCGTCGGCGTATTTGCCGTAGCCAAAATAGCCTTCGGCGACGGAAACGGCCTGAGTGCCATTCGGCGCTTTGGCCACGGCAGTTTCAGCCTTGGACAGCGTCGCTTCGTCGGCGCGGGCATCGTTGCGCGACTTGGCAAGCAAAGCCCTACCCTTGGCGGTAATTTTTCCGGCGGCTTCGGCCCGGCTCAGAGCGTTGACCACATCGCCGGGCGAGTTTTGGTCGAAGGCGAGGTCAGCAGCTAGCTGATAATCTTCGGTCGACGCGTCGGCTTTAACGATCAGACGCAAACGATAAAGGAAAAAAGCAGCCGTCTCGCGGTTACCCTTGCTGCCAATAGTCGACATCGCGTTGAAGGTTACGTCGTTCAAGTAGCTCCAATCGTCGGGGCGGCCGAAGAGACTGCACATCTTCTCGAGAAGCTTGACCTGTTCGGGCAAATTCTTGAGATGGCCATAGGAGCTGAGCAAAGTCTGATAGACTTCGTGATCGGGCGTGCGGCCGGCGGCGACAGCTATATCGATCGACTTGTTCGCGTAAGCGATGGCGTTTTGGTAGTCACCGATATTGTGATAGGCCGTACCGATGATCATGGCGAGCATTTCGGTCAGTTGGGCATCCGACGTCACCAGACTTTTGGAGATTTCGACGATGCGCGCATAATTGTTGGTGTTAGCCGTCACCATTAGCGTCTTCGCGACCACGTCGTTATGATCTTCGACCGGAACGTTCGGTACCAGCGCCGCGGCGTAGAAAAAATCGGCGGAGGTCTTAAAGTCGTTGAGGCGGACATTGCAGACGCCGAGATAATAGTTGACGATGTATTTGTCGTAGTCGGTTTGATCGGCTTTCGCCTGCGCTTCCGTGAGTTTGGCGATTGCCCCCTGCCAGTCTTTGGCTTCCATCAATTTGCCCGCTTCGACCGCGAGCTTGGAAACGCCTTTGCTCATCTTCTTCGCGCTGTCGCCGTCTTTTTTCGATTTATCCGCTGCGTAAGCGGCCGTGGGCGCGACGACGGCAGTCGTAACAAATAGCGACAAGCTCGCGAGCGCCAATGCGCGCAGCATATTCTTAAACATGATCATCCTCTTCTCTGGGGCGGGCGGTCTGGGTGAAGGCCGACGCGCCAGTTTTGTAGTCTTTATCCTGGGCATTCTGAAGAATTTTGTAACTTTAGTATGGCAGAGCGGCGTTTCCAATGCGGCGACTGCGGTATTGCGGCGCAGCGTAAGCAATTTCTTAACTCAGGCCCATTTTTCGCCGACCGTACCCGGCGTTTCTGCTGTTCAATATATTAACCATACAAATCCTGTAATACTAAGGAAATATCAGATCGCCGTGCCGGCCGGTCCAGGATGGGGGTGACGTACATTGCCCGCTTGGTCCGTCAACGTCAGGCTGACCAGTTTCTTGCCTTTGGCTGTGGGTTCGTAGCGCGCATCTACCCGAAACTCGCCGTGCGGGCCGACCAGTGTCAGGCGATAGGTCGTGGCAAAACCGCCTTTGGGCAGTGGAAAGGTGCTTCGTTCGGTCTCCATGATCTGAAATTTACCGCCGATTTGCGACATGACGGCGGCGTCCCGACGCATGGTTTCGGCAATCTCGGTTACGTTTGGGTCGTTTTGCATTTCGCGAAACAAGTTTCGGGCGGTGTAATAGATGCCGCCGCCGGCTAGAAGGGCCGCGACGATGACAACGATCAGGCAGCCGCTGAGAAAACCGTGATGGCGGCGTTTTGGGGTGACGGTATCTTCGGGAGTGGGGTATGCCACGGGAACCTCCGCATGGGGGAACGCGAGAATACACAGGAGAGATTAAACCGGCATGGACGGCGAAGAAAATCCTCTCGATGCTGCCGAGCGCTTGATGGCCGAGGGGCGTCCGGCCGAGGCGGCAAAGATACTTGCTGCCGGACGCGGCGGGCTTCTGGCAAGATTGCTGCTGGCTAAGGCCTATCTGGCGGCAGGGGATGTCGCATCGGCGCTTGAGACGGCGCGCGAAACTGCGTTTCTCAATCCCGATTTGGCAGCCGGCGTTATGGGGCTGGGTGAAGCGTTGTTGGCGGCCGAGGCATTGCCGGCGGCGATATGCGAATTTCAGCGGGCTTTACGAATTGATCCTGCTCTCGATACGGCACGGTTTTTGTTGGGAAAAGCGTGGTTAGCTGCCGGCGAAACGGAGCGGGCGCTGGCTGTTTTTACCGAACTGCCGAGTGACCTCTGCGGTCTTGCTCAGGCGATTGCCGCGGCCGAAGCCATGCGCCTAGCGCCGCGTTCGGATGCCGGCTACGTGCGCCATTTGTTCGACCAGTTCTCCGGCGATTACGACGCACGCATGCTGGGGCAGTTGCGCTATCGCGCACCGCAAATTTTGCGCGAATTGTACGGCCTGATTGCACCCGGTGCGGAAAAGCGGGCGGTGCTCGATCTCGGTTGCGGCACCGGTCTCGGCGGGGCCGCGTTCCGCGATGTGGCCGCGCGGCTCGACGGCGTCGATCTCAGCCCGAAAATGCTCGAGAAAGCAAAGGCACGCGGCATCTACGATTTGCTCACCCTGGCCGATCTAGAAACGCCGCCGGTACGGAAGGGGTACGATTTGGCGCTAGCCGCCGATACGCTGGTCTATATCGGCGATCTCAAGGCGCCTTTTTCCTGTGCCCATATGGCGCTTAAGACCGGCGGTTTTTTTCTGTTCACGGTAGAACGCTGGGACGGCGACGGGTTCGAACTCGGCCCTAAACGGCGCTGGCGCCATAGCGAGGGATACTTGCGGCGGACGGCAGAAATCGCGGGCTTCGATCTGACGGGATTACTGAGTTGTGTGCCGAGGGTCGAAAGGGGGGTGGATGTCCCCGGTTTTGCCGTGGCTATACGAAAGAAGGAAATATTATAAGCCATAAATACTAAATGGTTATTTTCTGGCGATGGCGTCTGTATCGATGGCGTTGTGGTTAGCAGAGCTGTATGCGTACGCTTAAGACGCGTCCATTGTGCCTCGCAATATGATCCGGCGCTCCCCGCTTGCTGCGTTAACATGAAGCCTCTGATCTCTTTGTACCGGGGGAGGATATATGCTTATCTTGGAGCTGCTTGGGACTAGCTAAACCTGACAGGGGAGTACATTCGTATGTTCAAGAGTATTTACGCAGCTGCAGCGGTTGTCGCTGCGGTTTCGGCACCGGTGTGGGCGGCGGATGAATGCGGTCCGTTGCCGGTTGCGCCGGCCTTTCTGACTATCTCCGACCTGAATGCTAAACCGGTTGAGGCCGCCCGTGCCGAAGTGGTGGGCTCCTATCATCATGTGAAAACCTATCAGGGGTCACTCAGGTCCTTCCGCGAGTGTTTGCAGCGCGTGACCAAGGACGACGTCGCCGCGCTCGGAGTCGCGAAGGCCAAGCACGACGATACCCTGGCCAAAGAGATCCAGGGCCGTATGACGGATCGCCAGGCGATCAGCGACAAGTCCGTCGACAGCGAGCAGTTGGTCGTCACTGACTTCAACACATTGCGCGTTGCCCACTGCACCCGCGATACAGATCCGAAAGTTTGTCCGCAGAAAAAGCAATAAGTTTTCTTGCTTTTTAGCCGCCTCGCCCGTCCTTTGCGATGGGCGGGGCGGTGTCGTTTTCGCGGCGGTCTCTTCCGGCTGCGGCGGCAGGGTCAGGCGCCGCGCCAGGACTGCGCGATAGTCCAAAGGCCGATGGCGATGAACCCGATGCCGGCGATCAGTCTAAGCGGAATGCCTTCGAGGTAACGACTGATCGTACATCCCGCTATGGCGGCCAGTGCGGAACTGAGCACCAGCGCGGAAGCGGCGGCGATGAACACCTGTAACGGAGAGAGTTTGTGTTCCGAGGCGAACAACAGGGTGGCAAGCTGCGTCTTGTCGCCGAGTTCGGCGACGAAAACGCTCAAGAATACGGCCAGTAGATCGCGCATGTTTCACCATGATCGGGCTTATATGGATCGTGTATAGCAGGGTAAAGTACGTATCAAGACGGCGTATGCCGTGCTATAGGCCGCAACCATGAACCTGGGCCTTGCCGATACGCCGACCTGTTTCGATTTCCTCGGTTGGGAAGCCGACGAAACGTCGGGTGAGGTGCGCCTGCACTACGCCTTCGCCGGCGGAGAGTCGTTTTGCGAGACGCTGCAGTTCGGTGCCGCCTTGCCCGATACGCAGAGCCCCTTACGGCCGGGATTCGCGGCGGCGCTCGATGCCCTGCATTTGGCGGCCGGGATCAGTTATTATAAGGCCTACCTTCCGCCGCGCATGCGGATTGTCGGCCGGGAACTGGCCAATGAGGCGCGCGACGTTTTCCAGACGCTGTACTGTCGCGGCCTGGGCGAGTTCTCCGCCCGTAATCGCATCAAGGCCTGGGAACGGGTGAATTTTCCTTATACGGACGACATTACGCCGCAGGTCCCGCCTGCAAATTTAGCGCGACGCACGGCCGTGTTGCTCGGCGGCGGCAAGGACTCGCTGGTCAGTATCGAAGCCTTGCGTGCCGTCGACGAACCGATGGTGCTGTTTGCGGTCAATCCGCAGCGGCCGATGGTCGAGTGCGCCGATGCTGCGGGGCTACCGCTGATAACGGTTCGGCGTCGGCTCGACGAGAAGCTGTTTGCCCTCAATGCTGCCGGTGCGCTTAACGGCCACGTACCCGTGACCGCGATCGTCAGCTTGATCGCGCTCGCGGGTGCCTTCGTACACGGCTACGATACGGTAGTGCTTTCCGCCGAACGTTCTGCCGACGAAGGCAATCTGGTTTACGAAGGACGCAACGTCAACCATCAGTACAGCAAAACGCTCGACTTCGAGCGGCTGCTTGGCGATTACGCAGCGAGAAACATCTGCCCGACGCTGTCGTATTTTTCTTTGTTGCGCCCGCTATCCGAATTGCACATCGCCAATCTGATGGCGCGCAACGAGCGCTACGACGCCACTTTCACCAGTTGTAACCGCGCTTTCGTGCTGCGGGAGACGGGCGAGCGCAAACGCTGGTGCTGCGATTGTCCGAAGTGCCGTTTCGCCTTTTTGATCCTCGCCGGGGCGATGGGGCGCCCGCGGGTCGAACGCGTGTTCGGCCGCAATCTGCTCGACGATCCGGCTCACCTCGACGGTTATCGGGAATTGGTTGGCTTGGCCGGTCACAAGCCGTGGGAGTGCGTCGGCGAAATTGCCGAATCCGCCGCGGCGCTTCTGCGTCTGTCGGAAGCCGACGATTGGCACGCCTGTGCGACGGTTGCCGCGCTGGCGCCGGCTTTGCGTGCCCACATGCCGAACTGGCACGAGATAGAAACGGCGCTGATGACGCCGTCCGCCGTTCATCGTTTATCCCAACGCTACGAAAGAATACTGAATGCCTATCTGGGATGAGAAACAGCGTTTGGCGGTTTGGGGATTCGGCCGAGAAGGGCGTGCCGCTTTTGAATTTTTACACGCACGCGGATGTGCGGTGACAATCCTCAACGATACGTCGCTCGATACCACGGCGGTGCCGGATACCGAAGTGTTGATCGGTGAGGCGGCACAACGCGCTGTGCGCGACGGTTGCTTCGATTGCATCGTCAAAAGTCCCGGCGTTTCCTTACGGCGGCCGGAGATCGCCGCTGCGAAAGCAAAGGGTGTGCGTCTTACTTCGCCGACTAATCTTTGGTTCGAGCATAACCCCGATGCGCGTGTGATCGCGGTCTCCGGCACCAAGGGTAAAAGCACCACCGCGCGATTACTGCATCATTTGTTGACTACGGCCGGCTTCGACGCCGCCATGTTCGGTAATGTCGGCATTCCGGTGCTGGGGCAGACGCCCGGGCGCGACGTAACGGTGCTTGAACTGTCTTCCTATCAGATCGCCGACCTCGAATACGCGCCGCAAATGGCCGTGTATACTAATCTGTTTCCCGAGCACGCTCCCTGGCACGGCGGCAGCGAGAACTATTTCCGCGACAAGCTGCGCCTGCTCGAACTACCCGGCGTGAAGGGCGTCGCCAATTTCGCCAACGACCGACTGCGCGTGCGGCTGGCCGAGCGGCAGGGCATCGTCTGGTTCAATGCTCGCTTCGGATTTTCCGCACACGGGGAGAGCTTGTTGTTCAACGGCACGCCTGTCGACTGCGAAGAATTTCCCTTGCACGGCGAGCATAATTTTTCCGATCTTGCCGCCGCCTGCACCGCTGCCGATTTGTTTGGCGCCAACAATTTGCGCCGACGGGTTACGCTTGCGGGGTTCGTGCAACTCGCCCATCGACTGGAGGAATTTTCGGTCGGCGGCCGGTTTTGCGTCAACGACAGCCTATCCACCGTACCGGAGGCGGCCCTTGCCGCGCTGCGGGCCTATGCCGGACGTCCGATTGCCCTGATGCTCGGCGGGTTCGATCGTGGCCAAGACTATGCGGATCTTATCGATTTCTTGCCGCAGGCGAATTTGCGCTGCGTGCTGCTGCTGCCTGAAACCGGCGCACGCATTCTTGCCGCGCTGCGGCGCCGACACTGCGGGTTCGAATATTTTTCTGTGCCCGATCTCGACGCTGCCGTGACCGAGGCCTTCAGGCGGACGCAAGTGGGCGATGTGGTGCTGTTGTCGCCCGCCGCGCCGAGTTTTGGTCAATTCCGCAACTACGCGGATCGCGGCGACAGATTTAAAACGCTCTGCCGCGCTAAGGCAGGTCTTGTATAATCGGCGTGCCAAATCGAGACAACGCAGGCGCCTTTCGCCGCAGTCTCGCCATCCGATAAGACTTTTCTAATCTTTTGCAGAATATCGTTATACAGAATGAATTGGTACTGGCATCGTTCCGCAGGGGGAATGGGAACGGACTGGCAGAAAGGTAGAGCAATGCCAGACAATGTCGGCAATGGTCGGCGCATCGCCCCCACTCAGGGCGAATTGAATCGCATGCTCGCGGCTCACGAGCATTTCGTCTATGGGCATGGGGGACAGCGCTTGCAGTTGCGCTATGCCGACATGCATTCTCTCAATCTCGCCAACCGGAACTTAAGCGAGGCCGATTTTACCGGCTCGACGCTCAATGGGGCCACCTTGTTCGGCTCGAACCTGTCGCAGGCGATTTTGTGCTGTACCGAGATGCAGGAATGCGATCTGCACAGCGCCAAACTGACACGCGCCGACTTGCGCGGTGCCTCGTTCCGCGGCGCCAAAATGTCGTATGTCCAGCTCGACGAGGCCGACATTCGAACGTCGCTGATATCCAGGGAAAACGCCAGCGGGGTAGACTTTACCAATTGCTCGATGAAGAGCGCCACGTTCCGTCATGCCCGGCTGGACAACGCCAATTTTTGCGGTGCTTTTTTGCAAGACGCTTCGTTTGACGGCGCCAACGTTCGTCGCGCCAATTTCCGCGGGGCGGTGCTGATGGGTATCGACGTGGCGGCGCTGGGGCTGCCGAAATCGGCGCTGCAGGGCTGCCTGTTCGATCCGCCGAAACTTTCCGCCGAGCGGATGGTCGACGTCGCGGCGATGCTGGAAGCGCATCGGCTGTGGGTCGACAGCGCAGGTAAAGCCGGTGCATCCGCCTCGTTCGACGGTGAGGACATCAGACCATTTTGCGAACTTTTCGCCGGTGCCAAACTGAGTGCATTGTCCCTGCGGAAGGTCGTTGCAGTGGGCGTCGATTTTTCGTGCAGTCAGCTTCAGGGCGCCAAGTTCGATGGTGCCGACCTACGCGGTGCCGATTTCGGCAGTACGGACCTACGCGGTGCTTCGTTCCGCGGCGCCAAGTTGCTGCACGCCAATTTCGACCGTGCCAAGTTGCTGCGGATCGATCTGATCGGGGGCGGTGTCGCCAGACCCGACATGACCGATGCTGAAATCTCTCCAATGCAGTTCGTCAACGCTGTTCTCGACGACGAGATCGTGGGTTTAGGCGCCGCAACGGCGTACTGAACTCACCACCAGCAGCCGCGATCTTCGTCGCAAAACAGTCTGCCCAGCCACGTACTCGCCCGTCGATGGCAAATGTTGCGGCCCAGCGGGCGATGGCCGGACCGGTCGACAATGCATTCGCCGTGCGGATCGGCATAAATCGTGTTGCCGTCGACGCGCGCGTGGGCGCCGTCGGCGATGTCGATGCCGGCGCCGAAAACATCGGTGATGGTGTTGTCGATTACACTGGCCTCGACGCTGCCGGCGACGGCGATGCCGGTCAAACTCTGAGCGATGTCGATATGCTGAAGCATAACATTGCCCTGTTCCCCCGGTAGTGCTTCGACACCGGTGACCGACTTGCGGATGCCGATGCCCGTAAGGCGCAAATCGTGCGTGCCGCTGGATGCACTGACCGCGCAAACGCCGCCGCTGATCCGCCCGCCTTCGACCGCACCGTCGGTTCGCATCAGTTTCAGCCCGACGCGCGGCAGGACGTCTCCGTCGCAAGGCGATTGATAAGCCGTCGCATTGTCGCGCCGCGAAACTGCCGGTTTGGAGAAATACTCGCCGGAAATGTCAATGTCGACGTTACGGAAGTCGACATGAGCGCGATCTGTACGAATACCGGCGCCGTCGGTTTCGATGTGAGTGTCGGATACTTCAAGCGTGACGCTGCGCTCGGCATCCAGCGCCCAACTCGACCGACGCGAGTCAATGTGGCTGTTGCGCAATTCGACTTGGCCAGCCTTGAGGCTTAAACAAACGGCGCTCGAATCGCGAGCGACAAAATGCACGCCGTCGATTATCAGCGCGTCGCCGAGCGGGATGTCGGCAACCAGACACGGTTGGTTCGGCGGCGCCTGAATTACCGCATCGCGGCCGCCGCCATAGGTGGCGATAGTCAGGGGTTTACGGATATCAACCGATTCGACGCAAGTTGTGCTGCCCTGGCCGGGCGGCAAAATCAAAATAGTGGCACCTGGGGGAGCAACGGCAGCTGCCGCATTCACCGAATGGAACTCGCCGCTATTTATGCCGCCTTCTCTACGAGTGTTTTGACTGCCGCGAGCATAACCACCGCCGCGAGCATTGCTGCCGCACCTAACCAGCAGGGGGGCGCTCAGCGGTTTCGGCTTTTGGCCTTGCGGTCCAAACGGCGCCGCCGACGGATGAGCGGGGGGTAAATGTATTCCTGGTGCCGGGTCGCCGTCCCACGGTGCCGCCGGCCAGTTTGCCGCCAAAGCCGTCGCTCCGGTCAGCGGCAGCAGGGCGAAATACGTCAAATACCGCAGCGATCGAATATCCATTATTTCAATATCCTCACTTATGCGGATGAATTTTGCATTGGGTCGTCTTGGCCAACTCGCGGTAATACGCGGCCTTGTCTTGATTTTGCGGTACGCCTTCGACGCCTTTTTCATAAAGAAAGCTAAGGTTCATCATTGCGTTGCAATCTTGTTGTCGGGTCGCGGCAAGGAACCAGTATTCAGCGCGCGGATAGTTGTGTACCACCCCTTCGTCGTTATCTTTTTTGGCATACATACCGCCGTTGGCATACATGACGCCGAGAGTATCTTGCGATTCCATATCTCCGTTCTGGGCGGCGGTTTTGATCAACCGTATGGCCTGGCCGACCGTAAGAGCGCCGGTCACCTCGAAGCGGTTTTTCTTCTGGAAGTCGCGTACCGCCCGGTCGATTTCGGCGGGCGGGGTGCGGGTGAACGGCGGCT
>WSSedL1CaDRAFT_10001988_pt1 | contig 10960 bp, 5 predicted proteins | sample WetSurSL1Cattail_FD_9464 | JGI IMG/M metagenome (IMG submission 9464)
CGGGAAAAGAAATGGATGTCGCTGCTTTTGACAAAGAAATAGCAAAGTGGGAATGGCAATGGGTAAATAATCATAAAGATTTCCCCACTCAAGAAACCGGAAACAGCATTGAACAAGCAACTATACTTTACACCAAATACAGAACTATTTTATACTAATCATTAAAAAATAAAAAATTGTGGAAACGAAAAAATATATCACCGATAGTAAAGTAGAAACATTTTTTGAAAAATATTTCGAAAATCATCAAATAGCGAAAACAGAAGAAAAAATTAAAACAATTGTCGTTGATAATTATATCAACTTAGGTCAAATAACCGCGCTTCGTTTTCTGGAATGGGTATCGCTTAACCCCGGTGGAGTAGTAGCACTTCCAACAGGAAAAACGCCGGAATTTTTTATAAAATGGATGAAGTATTATCTTGAAAATTGGGATACCGAAATTAAGTCAGGATTATTGAGTAAAATCGGCTTTGACAAAAATCTTAAACCCGACTTCAAATCTTTATACTTTGTAATGATAGATGAGTTTTTCCCTCTTGATCCATTACACGAACGTTCATTCAATTATTTTGTAAAACGGTTTTATATTGATGGTTTCGGCTTTGACGAAAAAAAAGCTCTCTTCATCGACACTTATAACATTCCAGAGAAAGACCGCGATTATCTGAATGGGTGTAAAAACATAGCTGAAATTTTCCCCGAAGGAATTATCGACCTGAATTTAAGAATTAAACATCCTTCATCCGAAAAGGAATTTCTCCAAAAGAAAACAATCAAATACTTCGACCAGTTCTGCGAAAACTACGAAGAAAAAATCCGAAAAATGGGTGGTATTGGCTTTTTTCTGGGTGGTATCGGCCCTGATGGTCATATTGCTTTCGACGTGAGAGGATCAAGTCATCACTCGCATGCCCGCCTTACAAATATCAATTACGAAACTCAAGCTGCTGCTGCTGTTGATCTTGGAGGAATTGAATCGGTTCGCAGAAAAGCAGTAATTACCATAGGTTTAAATACCATAACTTACAACCCTTCTGTAACGGCTATTATCATTGCCGCAGGTGAAGCAAAATCACAATTGATAGCCTCGGCCATCGAATCGGAACCTTCGCTGGAATATCCTGCCAGCGCACTACAAAAACTGGATTATTCCCGTTTCTTTTTGACCAAAGGAGCAGCAGTGAAACTGAAAGAACGAAAGAAACTTTCCATTATAAAACAAAAAAATACAGATACAAAAACCATTGATCGACTTATTATCGATGGAGCATTGGAAGAAAAAGTTACCCTACTCGAAATAGCTTCCGAAAATTTCCAAACTAAAAATGCTCTGTTACTTTTGGCTTCAAAGATCGGTGGTGAGTCATTAGCTACTCTGGCACAAGCCACTCATAAACGTATTCTTGAAAAATTGAAAAAAGGTCTTAACCCTCCTATTCAGAGTCGAATACTACACACAGCACCACATCATGACGATATCGAATTAGCTTATTTCCCTTTACTTCATCATTTAGTGAGATCCGAACATAACGACAATCATTTTGTGTATTGCACCAGTGGATTTACATCGGTAACCAATGAATATATTAATTCCAATCTGAAAATTTTACATGACCTTATTACTTCCGGCCAAATAGAGAAATATATTGATAACAAAGGACTTTTGGAACAAGCCGGTTTTTGGGATGATATCACCGGAACACTAAACGCCATTGCACGAAAAAATCAGGAAGAACAAAAAATATATATATGCTGTCGTCTGGCCCGTCATTTAGCACATTATTTTAAAGTAAACAAATTGGTTGATTTGTTACCTATGTTGGTTGAAATTATTAACCATTTGTCAACGATTGATCCCGGAACACGTGAAACCGAAATTGCACAGGTAATTAAAGGATGGACACGTGAGTTTGAAGCAGAACTTGTATGGGAACATTTCGGTATTGGTTTGGATCATGTTTCTCATTTGGGACTTCAATTTTACACAGGAGATATATTCGTGGAATATCCCGATCCGGAACGTGATGTGAAACCTATTCTCGACTTATTGGAAAAAGTGAGGCCAAACATCGTTTCGTTAGCTCTTGATCCTGAAGGCAGTGGCCCTGACACACATTTCAAAACACTGATTGCCATTTCTTCCGCATTGGAAAAATATGTTGACAAATATCATATTACCGATTTGAAAGTATGGGGATACCGAAACATTTGGTCAAAATTTCATATCAGCGATGTGAGTATGATTGTGCCTGTTTCGCTAAATTCATTTGCTGTGCTTGATAATATGTTTAACAATTGTTTTATCAGTCAAAAATCCGCCTCATTCCCGAGTTACGAATATGAAGGTCCGTTCAGCGAGTTGGCACAACGCATTTGGGTAGAGCAACATGACCAACTCACAACTCTTTTTGGAAATGATTTCTTCTACGATAGTAAACTGCCTTTGCTCAAACGATCTTATGGAGCGCTCTATATCAAGGAAATGACCTATAAAGAATTTTGCGATGAAATTGAATTCATTAAAGGTTTAATTAATACAAAGAAGGTATTAAAAGAATTGAAATAATCCCGAATTAAACATACAGAGTATCAGATAAAATTTTAATTAATGAGATTCCCAAACAAAAATTCTTTTATTCTACTCATGTTGCTTATTTTAAGCAGCATGAGTTTATGTGTTCAGGCACAAACAAAGCCAAAACAAGTTATTGTAGATCAAACTGCTTTCAAATTTTATATTGTTTCTGATGCAGGTCGAAATGGCTATTACAAACAGAAAATTGTTGCTCAAACTATGGGTAGGTTGGCAGAAATCATTCGTCCAAAATTTATCCTTGATAGTGGCGACACTTTTCATTACAATGGTGTACGAAGTATTTCCGACCCTTTATGGTTAACAAATTTCGAAATGATATACAGTCATCCTGAATTACAGGTAGATTGGTATCCGGTTTTTGGGAATCACGAATATAGAGGAAATACCCAGGCACTGATTGATTATTCACAAATAAGTCGCCGATGGAATATGCCTGCACATTATTACACCTTTTCCCGAAAAATAGATGCTGAAAACAGTATTCGGATCGTATGTATTGACACTTCTCCGTTTTTAAAAGAATACCGTAATTTATCGGATCAATTTCCTGACGTTGCTTTACAAGATACTATCAAACAATTAAAATGGATAGACAGTGTGTTGACTGTTTCGAATGAAAAATGGAAAATAGTGATGGGTCATCATCCCATGTATTCTGTTGATTCGTTACATGGTAATACACAAGAATTGATCAGGCAACTTGATCCGATTCTCAGAAAACATCATGTTGATTTTTATTTTTCCGGACATATACACAGTGCACAACACATACAAAAAGATGGTATGGATTATATTGTAAGCGCTTCGGCATCGTTAAATTCACCTGCCAAATATGGACCTTACACGAAATTCGAAAGCTCTGCTGAAGGTTTTACAGTATGCACCATTAAAAACGGAACTTTTGAAATTATTTTTGTTAATGAGAAAGGTGAAGAATTATATCGCTACAAAAAGATTAAATAAAACCTCATCATTCCATATTAAAGCCAAGTGTCTTATTTCTAAGAAAATCCTAAACATTTAATTCAATTTCTATACAATCATGAAAAAACAAATTTTATCCGCTCTGCTATTATCCCTAACACTTGTTGGATTCAGTCAAAACAAAATAATAAACATTTGTGATTTAGGTGCAAAATCGAGTAATACAGATAATAAAAATATTATTCAAAAAGCAATAGATGATATATCTGCTGCAGGTGGAGGAAAGGTTATTATTCCTGCAGGTCGGTTTGTAACAAGTGTATTACAAATAAAATCAAACGTGGAAATTCACCTCGAAAAATATGCGGTATTAGCCGGAAGTCCGCGAAGACTCGATTATGGAACCGTAGATGCTTCGGCTTTGCTGCTGGCAAACAATGCTCAAAACATAGCTATTACAGGAGAAGGAATTATTGACGGACAAGGAGAAGAAGTGCTGAAAGACCTTTATCGATTATTAAATGCCGGATTGATTGAAGACAAAGAGTGGAAACTCGAAAACCCCTGGCATCAGGTTCGGCCAGAAGAACGTAATCGTCCCAAGATTATTAATTTTGAGAATTCAAAAAATATTGTCATCAAAGGTATTACTCTACGAAATGCTTTATGCTGGGTGCAACGATATGATAAATGCACAGATATGATTGTGGATAGTATTGAAGTGGAAAGTAATGTCTATTGGAATAACGATGGAATTGATCTTGTGGATTGCAAGAATGTAAAATTGACCAATAGTTTTTTTAATTCCGATGATGATGGTATTTGTCTTAAATCGGAAGATAGAAATAGTAGATGCGAAAATATCTTCGTATCAAACTGTGTAGTTCGTTCAAGTGCAAGCGCNGTTAAATTGGGGACAGCTTCGTGGGGCGGCTTTAAAAATATCACTATTAAAGATATTAAAGTGTTCGACACATATCGATCGGCAATAGCTATCGAAAGCGTAGATGGAGGTGTACTTGAAAATATTGATGTCCGTAATATCAACGCAAAAAACACAGGAAACGCAATTTTTATCAGATTGGGACACCGCAATAAAGACTCTGTTATAAGTCAGGTTCGCAATATCTATATCGGTAATATTGATGTTGAAGTTCCGAAAACCAAACCTGATATCGGCTATAATATGGAAGGTCCGATAGTAAAAAAACCTCATAATACTTATCCTTCATCAATTACGGGTTTGCCAGGCCATTTTGTCCAGAATGTAATCATCGAAAATGTCAATATTGTTTATCCAGGAGCTGCCGATCGCAATGTCGCTTTCTTTAGTATAGATTCGTTGTCACAAGTTCCCGAACAATACCCTAATTATCCAGAATTTTCTATGTTCGGCGAATTACCCGCATGGGGATTTTATGTTCGCCATGTTGCTGGTATTCAATTTAAAAATATACAGTTGAGTTATAAAGAGGACGATTTTCGTGCTGCAATGGTTTTCGATGATGTACAAAATTTGCACATGAACAATGTAAATATTCCCACAGCTAAAGAAATACCTGTATTAGTATTTCGGAACGTAAAAAAGCCTATCATGGAGTTTATAAAACTTCCGGTAGATCCGAAAAAAGGGATAATTACAATCAAAAAATGAAAAAATTATTAGGGATAATTTGGATTGTTGTTTCGTTATCAGGGTATGCAGCGCGTCCTGTCGACATGGTTTATCCATTGCTTGATGCCGCTCATTCCCGTTGGTTCTTTTTTTCATCGGCTTGCCACCCATTTGGGATGGTAAGCCTTTTCCCTGATAATAACATAGACGAAGACTGGGATGGTGGATACCGCTACGATGAAGACACAATTCGGGATTTTAGTCATATTCACGAGTGGCAATTGTCTGGGGTTGCAGTCATGCCAGTTACTTTCAATACAAATGAACTACCCGATTTACTCCGAAATTATAGCTCTGAGTTTTCACATAAAAATGAGACTGTCGTTCCCGGTTATCATTCGGTAATGCTTGACAGGTACAAAATACGAGCAGAACTTACTGCCACAAATCGTGTTGGGCTACATCGGTATTTTTTCCCAAATGATAATAATAAGAAAACTCCGGGAGTTATATTTGAATTAGGTGGACATTTAGGTCCATGCGATATACCTAACGGTGGTTTTGAACAACTAAATAAGTATGAAATAAAGGGATATATAGTAAATGGAGCGACTATTCGACGGATTAAACCGATTGTTGTTTATTTTTCAGCAGCATTCAATCGTCCGATTAAAAAAATTTGTCTTTTGCAGGACGGAAAACTTGTTCAGGATATAAAAAAATGGGATGGCTCCAACGGTAAGATATTAATTGAATTTGAAAATCAGAATCGGGCTTTTCAGATGAAAGTAGGACTTTCATTCACAGATGAAGCCGGGGCTACCAATAATTTACTTACAGAAGCTCCCAACTGGAATTTTGATAAAGCTAAACGGGATGCATCCCAACATTGGAATTCTTTGCTTTCACGAATTAAAGTGAAAGGTGGTAGCCAACTTCAACAAAAACGTTTTTATACCGATTTATGGCATGCCTTACAAGGACGGAGAATACTGAACGATGTTGATGGAAAATACGCCGACTACACCGGTACTTCCAAAGTAATCCGTCAAATTCCACTTGATAATAAAAGCCAGCCCAAATTCAATATGTATAATTCCGATGCTTTTTGGGGAGCACAATGGACCATTAATACCCTTTGGCAACTGGTGTATCCAGAGATTGCAGAAGATTTTTGTAATTCATTTCTGGAATATTACAAAAACGGAGGACTGATTCCACGTGGCCCGTCGGGTGGAAGTTATACTTATGTAATGACCGGAGCATCAACCACGCCATTCTTCGTCGGAGCATGGCAAAAAGGAATACGTGGATTTAATATAGAACTTGCTTATGAAGGACTTCGTAAAAACCACATGCCAGGTGGGATGATGAGTAAAATAGGTTACGAACATTTAACATCAAAAGGAGGCGGGCTGGAATATTATATGAATCTTGGTTATGTCCCATATCCGCTTTCGGACACCATTTACGGAATGCATCAGGATGGTGCTGCCATTACACTCGAAAATTCCTATCAGGACTGGTGTTTGGCACAGTTGGCACAATCACTCAGTAAAACGGAGGACTACCGATACTTTATCAAACGATCTGAAAATTACAAAAATCTGTATAACAAAGAACTTGGTTTTATTGTCCCAAAAAATATAAACGGCAAATGGCAAACCCCTTTCGATCCGTTGGTTAATAACAATGGCTTTGAGGAAGGTAGTAGTGCTCAGTATACATGGTTTGTACCACACAATCTCGCCAGCTTATTTACTTTAATGGGTAGTGCCGATTCAGCTGTTGTTCGATTAAACAAACAATTTGAATTAGCTCAACAATATCGTTTCTGCAATGAACATCCTGAAATAATTGATTCTGCCGTCCCTGAATTTGCTGGACAAAAATCAACTGCACATAGAAAATATGTATGTAATGAACGCACGTGGATAAATTATTCCAATCAACCGGGAATTGAAATGGCTTTTATATTCAATTATGCCGGCGCTCCATGGTTAACTCAAAAATGGAGTCGAATGGTGGTAGACAGTGCTTATAGTAAAGTTTCGCCTTATTATGGATATAACGGAGATGAAGATCAGGGTTTAATGGCTTCTTTAAGCGTATTGATGAAACTTGGATTATTTCAAATGACTGGAGGTTGTGACGCAAATCCACGTTACGAATTGGGAAGTACTGTTTTTAAAAAAATCTTTATATCTTTAAACCCTGAATATTTCAAAAGTACGAAACTCATCATCGAAACACGAAACAACAATGCTGAATCCCCTTATATACAATCGGTTTTGTTGAATAAAAGAACGTTGAATAAATTTTATTTCAACCAATATGATATAAATTCAGGTGCACATTTAATTCTTAATATGGGACCAAAACCCAATAAAGATTGGGGAAAAGAAATCAAATAACTTTTATCATGAAAGTATTTTATAAAATAGTCATCTCATTTTCAGTTATTTTTTTATATTTTGGAAGCTTTACCTCCGCTCAAAGGTTAACATCATATATTGATCCATTTATAGGTTCGGAAGGAAAGGGCAATGTTTTTATAGGACCGTCTTGCCCTTTTGGTATGGTAAAACCCGGTCCAGATTGCAGTAAAGCTTCTAATAGTGGTTATTTACCTGATACAATGGAAACCATTTACGGATTCAGTCAGGTTCATGTAAGTGGAACGGGAGGTGGCCCAAAATATGGAAATATAGCCGTAATGCCTTTTTCGGGAGATTTCGAATCTTTAAATCAAAAATCTTTACGGTCGGAAGAAACAGCAAAAGTCGGATATTACAGTGTTCGTTTAAAAAAATGGGATATTGTTACCGACATTACCACATCGCCTAAAGTTGCATTTTATCGTTTTATTTTCAGTAAAAAGCAAAAAGGGCTAAAAATAGATTTAGGCGATTTTCTGGGAGAAAAACCAGTTCCTGATGCCCGTGAAGCACAACAATTTGTCGGTTCCGAAATACAGGTTGTTTCCGATCGGGAAGTACAGGGTTATACCAGAATTATGGGTGGCTGGAACAATGGAAATGCCTATACTGTATATTTTCATGCAATTTTTGATAAACCTTTCACTCATTTTACAACATGGAAAGGAGATACTCTTTTTGAAAACCAAAATTTCCAGTTCGATTCAGGAAAAAAAACAGGAGCATTGTTAAATTTCGAATTGGTTACTTCTGATACCATTCAAATGAAAGTGGGTGTTTCGTTCATAAGTGCATTGAAAGCACAGCAAAATGTCAGAGATGAAATTCCTCACTGGAATTTTCAACAGGTTTTGCAAGAGACTCAAAATAAATGGGAGAATTTAATGACGCGAATTGAAATTCCGGCAAATGCTACCCATGATCAAAAAGTGATGTTTTATACTGCTTTATACCACACTCAACTTATGCCTGTGGATAGAACAGGCGAAAATCCAAACTGGACTTCAAATCAGCCTTATTACGATGATTTTTATGCTATCTGGGATACTTATCGTTCTTCACATCCATTACTGACGCTGATTACTCCTTCGCGGCAAGTGGATATAGTGAATGCAATGCTCGATATTTATAAACGTGATGGTTATTTACCTGATGCCCGAAGTGGTAACTGTAATGGGCGTACTCAGGGAGGATCAAATGCTGAAGTAATCATTGCTGATGCTTATTCGAAAGGTCTGAAGGGAATTGATTATAGCTTGGCACTCCAGGCAATGCTGAAAGATGCAACCGTACCACCTGGAGGAAACGAAGAGAAAGAAGGTCGTGGTGGATTAACCGACTATAATTCTTTGGGTTACGTTTCCACGAATTTTGTTCGTTCTGGTAATCGTACGGTGGAATATGCTTATGATGATTATTGCCTTGCCCAAGTGGCGAAAGGACTTAACAGAATGGGAGAATATAGACGTTTCATGAAACAATCCGAAAATTGGAAAAACCTTTGGCGCAATATTGAAGATAATGGTTCACAAGGTTTTATAATGCCAAAAGATCCTTCAGGGAAATGGGTCGATAGTATTCCGTGCGATGTCTATAACGGACGTTATAGTTTTGTTAAATACACACCCTTGGCTCAGGATTGGCCCAATTGTGTATGTTGGTGGTGTGGCTTTTTCTACGAAGCCAGTTCGTGGGAGTATTCTCTTTTTGTGCCTCATGATGTCCCAGGTTTGATTGAAAAATCAGGCGGAAACGAAGCCTTTATGAAGCGATTAGATACGTTATTTGATAATAATTATTATAATGTTGGAAATGAACCCTCATTTTTGAGTTCATGCCTTTACCATTGGATTGGTCGTCCTGATTTAAGCAGTCAACGCACACATCAAATTATTGATCAGAATTATAATGCCACACGGGATGGAATCCCTGGAAATGATGATTCGGGAGCCATGTCATCCTGGCTTGCTTTCCACATGATAGGTTTATACCCCAATGCTGGACAATCTTATTATCTGATAACATCTCCTTATTTTCAGGAAACAGTAATTAATTTAGAAAATGGGAAAAAGTTTAAAATAACAGCCAAGAATTTATCTGATAAAAACCAATTTATCCAATCAGCCACTCTCAACGGGAAACCGTTTAATCAATCATGGATTGAACACTCAGACATTACAAAAGGAGGAGAATTAATTCTGATAATGAATGATAATCCATCTAAGACATGGGGAACAAAACTGTTACCTCCTACTGAAAATTAGGCAAAGATTATTTAAAATGATCGTTATTGGATAAAATGAAAAATCAAATAAAAAAGAGAAAACTGTATAAATATTTATTAAGTTTGCATTGCGATTTCATTGAAATTTAATTTTAAACAAACAATTCATATGAAGAAAGATTTATTTCTCGGTTTGCTGGCAATATCCATTCTATCTGTTTTTGTAACTTTCTCCTGCAAACCCAAAGAAAGTATTGAACCTGATGCATTAGCCTCTCACATTGATTCTACTGTAAAAGCCGGCGATGATTTTTTTAGTTATGCTAACGGCAAATGGTTTAAAAACAATCCAATCCCCGCCAGTGAGCAAAGTAACGGCATCTGGCAGCTGATTCAAGATACCATCAATGCCCAAATAAAAGACATCTGCATCTTATCCTCTGCCGATGAAAAGGCAGAAAAAGGCAGCAACAAGCAAAAAATTGGAGATTTTTATTTTAGCGGAATGGATAGTGTTTCCTTAAACAAAAAAGGTATCAGCGATTTGCAATCCGACCTGAAAGCCATTGATGAAGTAAAAGATATGAAAGATCTGATAACTCAGGCAGCTTACTTACATCAGATAGCAGCAGCTCCGTTTTTCGGGTTTTATGTAGGGCAGGATGATAAAATAAGCAGCAAATATGCTATTTTCATTCAGCAGGGTGGTTTAAGTTTGCCCGATAGAAGTTATTATCTGGATACCGATGCAAAATCCAAAACCATTCGTGAGAAATTTACTCAGTATGTAGCCAATATTTTCGGAATTATGGGTTATGATAATGCTAAAGCTCAATCTGCTGCCGCACAATTACTGAAAATGGAAACCAACATGGCCCAATTCTCGCGTAAGCGCGAAGATACCCGCGATCCGTTTACCAACTATCATAAAATGACGATTAGTCAACTGTCGTCTTTGGCTCCAACTATCGACTGGAAAACTTTTTTCGCAACATCGGGCATTTCTAATCCTGACTCTGTAATCGTGGGCCAGCCCGAATTTGTTGCGTCACTGAATGGCTGTCTGAAGAAATATGCACTCGCTGATTGGAAGAACTATCTGAAATTTCAATTAGTCAGCAACATGAGTTGGTATTTAGATGACAAAACTTACATGGAAA
>WSSedL1CaDRAFT_10001989_pt1 | contig 10959 bp, 9 predicted proteins | sample WetSurSL1Cattail_FD_9464 | JGI IMG/M metagenome (IMG submission 9464)
CCCGCCGAGATACCAGCGATGATAGGGGCGGAGGGTGCTACATTATCGTACACCCTTGTTAAGGCTGTTGCTGCAGTATTATTGTTACCTGCAAAGTCAGTAGCCACTGAGCCGGCTACATTTATAGTAACCGTACCAGCTGCAGCCGGAGTAATGCTGGCCGTATATGTATAAGCATTGACGGTAGAAAAACTCCCGACAGTACCGTTGGTTACTGAAATATCGCCAACCACAAAACCGGTAACGGATTCACTGAAGGTGATGGTTATTGGTAAGGGTGATGCATTGGTCGGATTGCTTGCTGTAGAACTTATAGTTACTGTTGGGGCAATATTGTCTATCACAATATTTTTTTGACCACCCAAAGAACTTGCGCCACCTACTGTTGGTAATGTCAACGTAGCATTGTTGCCGAATCCATCTTTTATAGTACCACCCGATAAGCTTAAGGCGCTTGTGGTAGAATAATCAAGATCGGCAATATTCTGGCCGCTGGCTACTGTATAACTGAAAGTTAAAACCGTTGTGCCGCTACCGGAAGCATACGAAGCTGTTCCGCCACTGTTTAGCACCAATGTAGGCGTACCTGTTACAGTTGCAGCTTCCGAACAAGCAATGGTTATGGCAATAACATCGCCAGCATTGTAATACCCGTCTGCATTGACCGAACTTACTGATGTAACCGTTGGACCATTTGCATCTACAAGCACTCCGGTAGTACTACCCACACTGTTAAGTGTTAAATTGGCAGTTAGAGGCGTAGCATCTTCACTTTGCAAAGTTGCCCCTCCATTAGAAATAGCTGCCCCTACCGAAATGCCATCCGTATCTCCGTTGCCTGAAACGACGGTATAACTAAAAGTCAGTGTACTAGTTCCACTACCACCTGTATAGGTAGCATTTACTGTCCCCCCTGTATTTAAGGTTATAGGAATGTAAGGTGATCCACTTGATATAACAACATTTTTACTATAATTAACAGTAAAAGTTAAAGTTTGTCCTGCAATGTAAGTTCCGTTGGTAGGAACAGTTACTGATTCAACTAAAGGAGGAAGTATAGTTTTTTTAGCCCTTATTTGTTGGGCATTATCGGTTCCTGCATTATCTTCATTCCAAACGTCGTATAAATCTCCTCCATTTTCAATCAATTTCGGGTTATGTGCCTTCATTGCGATGTTTTGGTTTATGCCACTGACACCATTCCCATCAATAAAGGTTTTTGTTGTACCATCAAAAGAAACTACACGAATTTGATAGGGTGATTTATTTTCTTCCCAAGAGACGTATAAAAGGTTATTATAGACATAAACAGAAGGAAACATAGATGCTTTGCCGGCCGTATAGAACCATCCACCACCATCGGGTGCTGTAGTCCAATTCGTACCATCATAACGTTTTACACGAACTATGTTTTTAAAATAGGTTGTATTATCATTTTCATGCCAGAACAAGTATAGATTGTTGTTGTATGATGCTATAACGGGTGATGCTGCGGGTTGGGTAGCATCATAATTTAACCCATTCACACCATTACCATCAACAAATGTCCAGGTGCTGCCACCATCGTAACGTTTGACACGAAGTTGTGTTGCAGCACTATTATCTTCAGTCCATGTCACATATACTTTATTGTTATAAACACCAAACCTAGGAAGAACAGCGTTATAACTTATATTGTAATTCAATCCATAAGTTCCATTACCATCAATACTGGTCCAGATGCTCCCGTTAAATTTACTTATCCGCACCTGACGTATCCCTGTTATATTAGCACTTTCAATCCAAGTGGCATATAATTCATTATTAAATGATAATAAATCAACATCTTTTCCATTCCTGTTTAACAACCAATTAATATTTTTCCGTGTATCGCCGGCAGAATAATGTTCGGCGTACGACCAGAAAGTACCATTGTATTCCTTAATACGTACATTTTCTTGTATACCATACCCCGTATCTTCATATCCTTTCCATGCAGCATAAAGCTTTCCGTTGCATGATACTATTTTAGGGAAGTCGACTGAGTTCTCATTTTCATTAATCTTCGAACCCGAAGAACCGGCATTTTCCCATGTTGAACCATTGTATTTTTTTATGTGTATCTGCTCAACTCCAGACAAATACTCATTCCAAATAACATATAAGCTTCCGTTATAAACAGCAATGGAAGGGTTTCTTGAGGTAGTTGCAGTGGCTGAATTAATCCCGGTTGTGCCCCCGCCATCAATTGAAGTCCAGGTTTGTGCCCTTAACATTCTGGTTAATCCAGGCATAACCATCAGTGCAATTGTGCACAACAGAATACAAGTATTTTTTTTCATCGCAGTAAGTTATTTCTATTTATTAACATCTTCTTTTCTTCGGTAAAATTCATGCCTGTGTACCATCTTGGAATAAAGTTTCTGACAGAACCTTTCAAATCACTCAAGATAAAAAGTCATAATTATTAAATTTACCTTTGGCCTAACAAAATCGAAAGGCCAAAGGTGTTTTTTATTATACAATACCTAATTTGAAGTACTTTACTAAGCTTGTTTCGTTATCACAATGGTGTAAGTGGTCGAATTTACCAAAATAGTTATGGTATTTGCGCCAGTATTCATTGTGATAGGAGCAGATGACTGATTCCTTGGGACTACAGCCCCATTCACTTTAACTGTAGCGGAAGCATCAGCGGCCATAGGTGTTACAACCACACTTGATACAAATTTACTGATTGAAGCAGTATAATTCAATACTGAATTCGAAAGTGCAGGAGAGTAGCTTACGGTATCGTCCGAATCGTCTTTTATGCTAAGGCTACTTAAGTAAGAAGCTTCTCCCGCCCTTGTAACATAAACATTATATGTTGTTAATATTTGGCCATCAGGAGATTTCACCGTAATAGGAATGGTATTATTTCCCACAGCCAAATTAATTTGAGCTGATTGACTGCCGGATTGTACCACAACATTGTTTACCTTTATCTCCATATTGGTTTGTGCAGCAGTAGGGGTAAAAGCAATGCTGCCTACGTCATTTGCTACATTGATTGTATAATTGAAGTTGCGATTGTTGAAAGCGGGATTAAGTGCGCCTACACTGGGAACAAGGCTTGTAAGTAATGGCACAGTGGCAGGTTCTGAAGCCTGAAATTCAACAATAGAAGATACCCCTGGATTGCAATTAAGCCCCTGGGAAATATATACTCTTAAAAACCGGGTCCATGTAGGTGTAAGATTCTTGCTAATATTAGCACCGGTATTTCCGGATACGGTATCCATATTGAACCATGAACCGCCATCGTTGCTGCCCTGGAGGGCATAGCCGTTCAAGTTATAGTTATACTGTGAGTTATTCCAACCATCAATAGAGCCCATAAAAGCTAAACTATATTGGCTTACACAATAGTTGCCCTGCAAATCGACTTGCAGCCATGCGTGATTGGTGGAGTCTTTTATAGAGCACACCCATCTGCTTGCCGCAGAAGTTACACCATCCACTGCCTTTTGCGGCGTAAAAGGTGCGCAAAAATTGTTAGCTGTTGCCGGTTTATTTAATAATATATTGCTCATTATTTTTTCCTTTCGTTATAATTATGTTTGTTAAGGTCTTGTAGGATAATCTCCATTTAAACAGATATAATATTTCATGTATGGAACTGGTTCTAAGCCCAACATATTGGGTAAATTAAAATTGTAACTATCTCCTCCATAGGTATTTCCTATTAAAGCATATAATGTTGAATATTGACTGACTGGCAGCGATTGTCCGTTACATAAAAGCCAATCCATAGGTGTAAAAGTATATGGGAAAAGGACTATATAGCCGATAAAAATATCCATAATTTTATTCCTTTCTTTTAAGTTTTAATTAATCACGATTTGGGTAAATTCCTGTAACTGCAATGTAATATTCCATGCCAGGGGTTGGAGACATATTTGTCATATTTGGCAAACCGAATGTAGTTCTACCATCGCCACCAAATTGAATGCCTATAAGAGAGTACAAAGCAGTGTTCTGCATAATGTTGATGATTGCCCCATTACATAGCACCCAACCCATGGGGGCAAATGTATATGGGAACAATTCAATTTGTCCTAAGTAATTATCCATAAATGTTTCCTTTCAAAATTAAGTGTTTAATGATGTTCATTTAAATTGTTTAACTGCGTGGTGGATATTCTCCTCCCTGCACTGCAATGTAGTATTTCATAACATTATTATTAAAAAGCGATGCGTTTCTCATGTCCGGTAAACAAAATGTAGTAATACCGTCGCCTCCGAATTTTGTGCCCAGTAGCGAGTATAATGCGCTGTATGAATTAATACTTAACGTTTGTCCGGCACATTCCATCCAATTGTTTGGTGCAAAAAGAAATGCAAACTGAGTTATTTGTCCTAAAAATGAATACATAAATTACCTCCTTTTTTAATTATTTTAAATCTATTAATATTGTTGAACATGTTACAATTAAAATAAAACAAAAAATATCTTTTTTTCAACCTACAATAACACTCATGAAGTCTAAAGCATTATTCACCATACATTTAGATTCAATTCTTTGGCTATTCGTTTGATTATACCAAAACTCAATTGCCTTGGGGTAATTATCACGTAATTCAAAATACTTCAAGGGCATGTTTAAGCTACTATCGTTTACTCCCAAAACCTCATCGTCAAACACTTTTATGGTAGTATAAAGAAGGAGATCGTATGGGCCATTTAAAGATTCTGGCAGGGCTACAACTTTTCGATAATTTTTATTATCTAAATTGTCCTTATTTACTGAAAAAAGTTCACCTATAAGATTTGTTTCACCTCCTTCGACCAATAGCCGGTCCCCATCCCAGATACCTCTCTTCTTTAAATAAGCATCAATGGTAATTTGCTCAGGAATAAAAATGGTATCGGCATTACACTGGGGTATCAAATTCTGCATTATGGCCACCTGTGGTTCCTTTTTCAGGCATGCCTGCATCGTTTCGGAAATAGCAATGTCGTATGAATGTTTTAGTTGTAAGGTGGTGGCATCGGAACAATAAATAACACCGGAATAATCAGCAACGTCCAACGCTTCAATAACTTTTTGCAAAGCGGTAAGGGCAATAGGATTTATATCGAGCCAATCAACCTTAATTTCTTCTGCCCTAAATAGTAACAACAGTGGTATAACAAGTGTACCGTAAGGGCCAGTTCCGGCATATAAAATTCGTAGCTGACTTCCTTTTTTTTCCTGAAGTTTTTGTAAAATAGCTTTATGTATACCACGGAGAAACACTGCAGTTCGTTTCATCTCCAGTAAACAATGGGCTGCTGCCGCAACACCAATAGCTTTGCCCGATGGCAACATAATATCTTTATCCTGGTTCAGTTGGTCAATTGTAATGCCTGTAATTATGCTAAATACCTGATAAATATTGTCAACAGCCTGTTTCATCAGGGCAAAATCATCACCACACTTTAGCAGGGTTACTGCCGATTCTCTGATGGTTTTTTTGTAGGGCCTATTTGACATTTTGTTAAATAATATTTACATAACGTTAGTACTTAATAAAATATATATTGAATTTCAATTAGTTAATATGGCCTTATCAATTGTTATATACAATTTAAATATATAACAATTTTATTAAAGTTAAAATACCCTAATATTAAAACTGTCAAATTGTGAAGAAAAAGCTACTGAATCGGCCCCATTTGTTTTCGATTCCACCTTGTTTCACGCTGATAAATGTGCCTGTAATCATTGTATTGATCAGAATGTGATGGGATTTGATGAGGAGTTTTCCTTTTTCGTTGAAATTTTTGATGTTTCGCATTTGGGAATAATTTAGGTTAATGTAAAATGATCTCTCTTCAATGTAAAGGAAGACCAATTAAACCAGCGAAAAAGCACAATAAACAGTGATTTTTATATCACTATAAATGGTGATTATCTTAAAATTTATATCCCAATTTATAGGGATATGGTAAATTATTTTCCCAGCTTTTCGAAATAATTATTGTGCTGTTATTCAATGTAAACCATATTTTTTTACCTTTCTGGTAGGGTGAAATATTTCATGAGCGTATTTTTATCAAAACAAGTTTATTACTCATTTAACTTAATATTATGAAAACAAAATCGGTATATAAAACAGTTATCATAGCACTTTTGTTGGTTAGCGTAACCTTTAATACTGAAGCACAACGACGTGTCGTGGTAAGGAAACACAGAACAGTGGCTATAACCAGAGTACACCGGAACAAGGTAGTTTATGTACATCGGAGGGCTTTTACACCAAGGGTTGTTAGGGCACTACCGGCTGCAGCTATTATTGTCATGCACCGACGGACAAAATATTATTATCATGCGGGGTTTTATTATGCAACGAGGCCAGAGGGTTATGTGATGGTAAATCCACCCGCAGGCATTGTCGTAAAAGTCATTCCGCTACGGTTTGTCAGGATTGTAGCAGGTACAGGTACTTTTTTTTATGCTGGTGGTGTATTCTATACTCAGGTTTCCACTGGATATAAAGTTGTTCAACCTCCAGCAGGAGCCCAAATTGATGAACTTCCTGAAAATGCAGAGGAAGTCATGGTGGACGGAAAAGTTTTCTATGAGCATAACGGCACGTTATATACAAAAGTAGGTAAAGAAACGGGTTGCACTTATGAGGCAAGCGGACAAGTGGAAGACTAAGTTAAAAATTGAGTTTTTCCCTTCATATTTTTATGATATTGTGATATCCTCCTGACCTGATGGCAAAACAAAAAAGCCCTTAAATATAAGTACTTAAGAGCTTTTGATTTTTGGAACCCGAGAGGGTTTAAAATTACTTTATTTTATAGTTGTTTAAAGGTAATGAGGAATGTATTAGTTGAAAAAATAATTCTTTTGCAATTTTATCATGACCTTTATCATTTAAATGGCCTTCATCCCTTATAGTAAATTCCTCATTTTGTGCTAAGTTAACAGCAAATGTCACATTAGTATGTTGACTGTAATTATTTGCAGTACTTCTTAAGTTGTATGTAGCGAATTTTATATTTAGACTATCAAGATATTGTTCTAAATCATCATACATTTTTATTGATTCAGTGTCGGTAAAATAAATATTCTTTATTTTTTGTTCTTTACCTTTTTCTTTCTTGATATAAGCTGTAATATATTCGATACCCATAATATTGGAGTTGAAGAATTTTGCAAAACGATTATCCCTATTGTTGTCCAGCCAGTGGCACAATTCTCTGGCACAAAACGACACATCATATAATTTGCGAGAAAATTTTGCAGCATATATTCGATCAATTTTAGATTTGAATTTCGGAATAGAATTTTTCGTTGAATCATCATATCTAAGCATATAATCCTTATACTGATCCCGATAAAGATATTTTTCGCTTAATGGGAAGTGATACTCGAACATTACAAGGTCAGGGTGATATTTAGGAGTTTCATATTTTACGATATTCATATTTCCAACGTCTCGGTTTTTTCCATCAACAGAGCAATTAATGATCTCAACATTATAGTTTGCCTGTTTGAATAAAGCCTGCAACTTCATTACGAAATTGTTTTCTCCATCTGTTCTGATGCCAAGAGTAACCGAATTACCTACAAAAATTATTCGGTAAGTATTTTTATTTTTTGTTTCTGAAAAATCCGGACCATAAAATCCGTGATTGTTAAATCTGAATTTTTTATTTATGCCTGGCCAAATGAATGCTTGTTCTGAATTTGGCTTATATTTGTATCCATATAATGAATCCGGAACATAAGCTAGATCCCGAACGTGTGTTTTTAATGTTTCATAATTAAAAATACGTAAATATAATTCTGAGAGCAAAAAAATGCCTAGAAGTATTAAAATGGATATTTTTACTTTTTTCATGGGATAAATAAATTTGTTAAATTATTTTAAACTGACCTAATCTGAAGTTACGCATTACACGGCCTTATTTCTCGTTTAGGGTAATATTTTCATAAAACATTTCATGTTGTTGTATAAATAATTCGAAAGAGTACTTTTCCGTGAGCAATTCATTACCTTTTAACCCCATCTGAAAGGCCATTTTTTTATTTTCTATCAACATGATAATTTTGTCAGCAATGGCTTTATAATCTTTAATCGGACTAATAAAACCTGACTCTTCATGTAAAATTGCAGTTTCATTTCCTGTATCGGTAGCAACAATAGGTATTTTATACTTCATTGCTTCCAGAAATACATAGGGAAGCCCCTCCCATAACGAAGTGTTTACGTAAACGTCAATAATGCCATATATTTTGTAAATATCCTTTATATATCCTGTTAAACTTACCTTTTTTTCTAAATGCAAATCCTTTATCATTTTTTTAATTTCGGAATAAAGTTCACCTGTTCCTATAATTAGAAAAACCACATTCGGATATTTTTTAAGAACTTCATTTGCCGCGTATATGTATGTTTTCCAATCTTTTTGATAAGCAAGCCTACCAATAGCTCCAACTATGAAATCATTGTCTTTTATTGCTAAATTTTCCTTTGTTTCTTTTATTTCTTTACACAGATTATATTCGTTAAAATCAATAGCATTATTAATGTTGATGATTTTTTTTCCTGGAACAAGATTGTATTTCAGCATTTCCTGCTTTTCTCCATCAGAGACAATGACGCCAGTGGTGATCCATCCAAACATTTTTTCCAAAACAACAAAAAACCATTTCTTCAATCCTTGCTTTCCCTGGAAGTAAAAACAATGCGGGGTATAATAGATTTTAGGCACATTGTTTAACCATGCTGCAATACGAAATAGACTTCCTGCCTTAGAACTATGTGCATGCACAATATCATATTTATGATTTCTGATGTGAAAAAATAATTTTATTATTATTATAAAATCGCCAATATGAATATTGCGTTTGATAGGCATAAGGATAACATTTGCTCCATAATATCGCATTTTCCAAATTTCACTATCTATATTCTCCTGGCGTTTATTTGAAAGAATCACAGTGATGTCAAACCGTTTATTATTAAGTTTGGTAACTAAGTAAATCAAGTGCTTTAAAGCGCCACCACCGGATGCCTCGAGTCCATATAAAATTTTACTTTTCGACATTAAAATGAAGTTGTTAATTCAATTTTCAATTTTCTAATTTATCCGGATTAATATTGTCTAAAAATAACTTTTCTATCTTATCAGTACTTTTCTGAATATTAAAGTTATCCAATGTTTCTTTTCCTTTTTTTACAATTTCCCAATATAATACAGAATCATTATAAAGTTTTAAAACGGCTTCTACTATTGCCATCTCGTTCTTTTCGGGTACCAATAAACCTGTTTTCCCATCTTCAATTAATTCGGGTATTCCGGAATTAATTGTCGTTATTACAGGTACATTCATTATCATGGCTTCTAAAAGCACATTCGGTAAGCCATCTCTATCTCCATCACTGGCGATTATGGATGGTTGTACAAATATATCAGTAATTGACAAATAATTAAATACCTCTTTGTTTGTCTTTATTCCTTTAAATTCAACACAATTAGATATGCCTTCAGTTAAAGTAAAGGATTTTAGATTTTTACCGAGAGGGCCATCACCTATAACAGTTAGTTTAACTTGTATTCCTTTATTTAATAATATTTTAACAGCTTTTAACAAGTAAACAATCCCTTTTTTTTCAACTAAACGGGCAACAGATAATAGGTGAATTATTTTATTTTTAAAGGTATTTTTGTTGGGTATAGCCTCAAGTTTTTTATCTAAATGCACACCATGATAGATATGATGAATTTTGCTGAAATACCTGTTATGTGTTAATTGGTTTAAAAAGGATTGATTATATTTTGTGCATGTTATAGCGAAGGACGTGTTTTCTATTTTTTTAACAATATTCTCTTTATTAAGAAATATATCTTGTGCATGAGCGCTAAAACTATGATTGATGTTTAAATAATTTGCTATTAAATTTGCTATGTCGGTTGTATAAAAAGCAAAATGTGCATGTATATGTAAAATGCTATTTTTTTCAAGTTTTTGTGAAAAATATCGAGCAGTTATTAGATATCGTAAACTTTTCAGAATATTCTTTATGTTAGGCCAGTATTCAGAGCAGCTTCTTTGAAAAAATTGGAAATTTTCTTTTAGGTTTTTAAAGATAATTAGGTAACTGATTAATTTAGGACGATAAATAATTGAAGCATTCAAATTTTCTAATTCTGGGATATCTATATGATGCTTTGGCTTTTTCAAAGCAATAATATATATTTTGAAATTCCGCTTTTCTAATTCTAAAATTTCATTTAATACAAAATATTCTGTTTTGCTGGGAAAATTTTCAACTACATAAGCAATGTTTATCATAAGGTTTTTATATTTTCAACTTACCGGGTTGACCCCCCAAAACTTTAAATGCAAAAAGACATGATATATAACCTGCAACTCCAACTATAAATGTTAAAGTGAGTGAAATCATTTTTAATATTAATCCTGAAGTAAAATACTGATTTAGCGCTAATTTTAAACCTGTTATTATTAAGACTAAAAAAAATGCAGCAATACTTACTTTTATTAAAAATATAAATGCAGCCGGAATATTATACATAACCTTTCTTTTCAACAACAAAAGTAATGCAATATTTTTTATAGTTTTTTGAATAACATACGCTAAAGCTATTCCAATATATCCTATCATGCTGATAAAAATCCATGATAATAAAATATGTAACACAACACACGCTATACCTACAAAAACAGGGGTTTTTGTGTCTGCGTTGGCGTAGTAAAAGATCACCAATATGGTTTCAACGGCAAGAAATACCATACCCAATGAATAAACCATCAAAGGTTTTGAGGTAAGTAATGTGGAATCTGCATTAAAAGCTCCACGTTGAAAGACGATTGCAACAATTGGAACTGCGAAAACAAAGAAAAATGCTGCAAGTGGCAGGAAGGAAATGATAATCCACTTTAATGTACCAGCCAATAAGTCTTTGAGTTTTTC
>WSSedL1CaDRAFT_10001990_pt1 | contig 10957 bp, 11 predicted proteins | sample WetSurSL1Cattail_FD_9464 | JGI IMG/M metagenome (IMG submission 9464)
ACTTCATCGTCCGTTTTGGCGGGGTTGAATTGGTTAGTTTCATAAATACCGCTTTCAAAGAAGTAAGTGAAAAGATTAGACCCCAATTGATTTAAAATCTAAACATATAAACAAATATGCGATTGATGTATGACAATAAAAAAAGAAGATTTGTTGCGGTAAAATCGCGTCGGGCAATTTCAAAATTAACTTGACATTTTTCCATGGATAAAATATGATAAACAGCAAAGGAATGAACGTTCATTCCAAAAAAGGTGTAATGTTTTGGGAGAGAATTTGCGGAAAGAGGAAATGGCGGATAAAAAAACGGTTATTTTAAAGACTACTCTTGAATTAATATCAGAACAGGGTTTTGTTGGTACTCCCATGTCTCAAATCGCCCAGCGGGCGGATCTTGGAATGGGGACCATTTACCGCTATTTTAAAAACAAAGATGATTTGCTGAATGCCTTGTATCTTGACATTAAGAAAAAAATTGCCGCATATTCTCTACGGAATTATTTAGAAACCATGCCGGTCCGTGACGGTTTTAAACAATTGCTGGGAGATTTAATCCGCTATTTTAAAGAGAATCCCGCGGAATTGTCCTTCCTGGAACAGTATGTAAATTCCCCGATCATCACTGCGGCTACCCGGGAGGAGACCATGCGGATGGCAGAACCGTTTGAAGAGTTGTATCGGCGTGCTAAGAAGCAAAATCTATTGAAGGAACTGCCGTTTGAGGTGATAGGTGCTCTTTTGGGCGGAGCTGCTATTTCCCTTGCTAAACTCTACTTAGCCTCAGCGGACGGACTGGATGATGAATCTCTGGCCAGGGGGCTGGATGCCCTGTGGGATATGGTTGCACGGTAAAAAGGAAGCATTATTTTTTTATCGGGTTAGGAATGAATATTCACTCCGCAGCAAAAAATCTTGTTCTTAACGAAAAGATTGCAATATTTTAAATGAAGGAGTTGGGGAATTATGCTGCATCGGGAAATGGGAAAGACTGGAGACAAGGTTTCAATTTTGGGTTACGGCTGTATGCGTTTTCCCAAAAAGGACGGCAGGATTGACGAGCAGCGTACTGAAAAACAAGTTATTTCTGCCATTGACCAGGGAGTAAACTATTTTGACACCGCTTATATATACCCCAACAGTGAGGCCACTCTTGGGAAAATCCTGGCCAAGGGCTATCGCGACCAAGTAATGATTGCCACCAAGTTACCTTTGCCTTTGATCTATTCTTTCAAAGATATGGAAAATATTTTAGCGACCCAGTTGAAGAGGCTTCAAACCGATTCCATTGATTATTACCTGATGCATTCGGTGATGACGGTCGAAGGCTGGTCGAGGCTTAAACGTCTAGGGGTGGAGGAATTTCTAACCGGAGCGAAAGCGGCTGGCAAGATCCGGCGCATTGGTTTTTCCTATCATGGTGATAAGGAACAGTTCAAGCAGATTGTAGACGATTATCCGTGGGATTTTTGCCAGATTCAATATAATTATATGGATGAATCGAATCAGGCTGGAAAGGAAGGACTGTTATACGCAGCATCCAAAAACCTGGGCGTTGTCGTTATGGAACCGCTCCGGGGCGGATCACTTGCCGGTAAAATGCCTTTCCAGATCCAGTCAATGTGGGACCGGGCTGAAATCAAAAGGACTCCTGCGGAGTGGGCCTTGCGCTGGGTATGGAATCACCCCGAAGTTTCAGTTGTCTTATCCGGGATGAATGAAGAAAGCCACATTGAGGAGAACATTCGAATTGCCGAAAGCGCCTATCCGGCTTCTCTGTCCACAGGAGAAATCAAACTTTTCGATGATGTGAAAACGGCCTATGCCGGGATGATGAAAGTGGGCTGCACGGGTTGCGGATATTGCATGCCCTGTCCGGCTGGGGTCAATATTCCGCTATGTTTTGCCTATTATAACAATAAACACCTATTCAACGAAAAGTCTTATCAGTTATCCTATATGGGTTTCACCATTGGGGTGGACAGCGGTAAACCTTCTTACGCTTCCCTGTGCCGGGATTGCGGAAAATGTGAGAAGCATTGTCCCCAGAGTTTACCCATACGGAAACATCTGAGAGAAACTGCTAGGGATATGGAACCTTTCTATTTTAAGCCGATTGCCGGTTTGGTGCAGGCTTACCATAAGATTCGGGGGATGTATAAAAGAGAAAAAGGTAAAGAGTAAAATTATCATGCTAATGTTTGTTTACAAGTGATTTTTAAGTGCGTAGATAAATTTAACCCTGGAGCTTTTTTAACCGAATTCCGGGGTTACTTGATTTTAATTTGAAGCTTTCAAACTTCAAATACGGGCCATACCGGCTCCTTAAATTACAGTTCCGCCATCAATTTTCCCATATCCGATATATCATAGCCGCCCAATCCGGCGACCTCATTGCGAAATGCAGTGGAGCGGAGAATCGCGATCACCTTTTGAAAATGGGGCTTTGCCGCATCTTCTTTCCGCATCACCAAATCATAGCGTTCTTTGTGGAGCGGAATAAAATCAACGCTTTCCACCTGTAAGGCGCCTTTCTCCGTACCCAGTCCCACATCGGCTTCTCCCCGGGCCACGAAACTCGCGACTGCCAGATGGCTGGTTTCCTCATGACCATAACCTTGTACCGATGCAGTTTCGATATCCAATTTCCGCAATTGTTCATCAAGAAGCACCCGGGCGCCTGAGCCGCATTCCCGGTTTACAAAACGCACATCGGATCTGGTCAAATCATTCCAGGAGTTTATCGCCTTAGGATTGCCTTTTGCCACGTAGAAGCCTTCAAAGCGGTACAACAAATTGTAAATGATGGTCCGTTGTCCCGGTAATAGCCGCCTAACATAAGGAGTGTTGTACTCTCCGTTGTCCCCGTCCCATAGATGAGCGGTGACCAGATTGGCGCTGCCCTGGTATAGTTCCAACAAACCGGGAATGCTGCCGATATAGTGACGTAAAAATCGAAGCTGGGGCAGCTCCGCTTGAAGCTGCCTGGTTAAAATGTCGAGCACCATATCCTGGCCGCAAATGATTAATCCCTCATCGAGGTTTGCAAGAGATTGCGTCGCTTTAACTGTGGCTTGGGTTAGAGCAGGCGGGCAACCTTTGGCGTTTTGTTTGTAACGATCCAAATCTGCAGGTTCCACTCTGACTTTGCGCCCGATATGGTAAGCGGTTAATTCCCCCCGTTTGATCAGTTCGTAAACGGTAAAACGGGATATCTTTAAAATTTTAGCTACCTCTTCCGGGGTATAAGAACTCTCGTCGCTCAAGATTTCCTCCGTGGGGATATCGTTTTAGAGATCACGCTCTGTTATCAAAAATGGTTAATCGAATGCCTATTTTATTATTCTCCCGCAGAGAGACGCGGCGCAGAGAAAAGATAAAACAAGTTATACATTTTGCGGATTTTGGCACTGTTTTCAATAATGATTGTGGCACTATGTTCATTTTTAATTTTCCCGGAGAGGAGCAGTGGGGTGGAGAAAACACTAAACAAAAATGACCGATTTTGTTTTAAACTCCGCGCCTTTGCGCCTCAGCAGGAGATGCATTTTGTTGGCACTTAAATTTTTATCAAATAACCCAGTCAATCACCCAAAATTATTCTTTCGCAAGCATTACCGAAGTTGATTTGATCAAAGCAATGATCTCATCCCCCGGTTTGATGTTTAATTCCTCAACCGAGTCAACTGTAACTACAGAGACAATTCGTTCGCCTTTATAGTCCAGTACCACCTTGGCCATTACCTGGCCTTTAATAACCTCTTTCACAATTGCTTTGAGTTGATTCCTGCCGCTAATTTTCATTTGGAATGGCTCCTTTCCGGAAATAATTTTTTGGTTGGTTTTAATATTGAACTTTTTTAAAATGAATATACCAATGTTACCTTTATGTTAGTTTTTTCATTTTACTATTGTATTTTATTATAACATAAAATAAAATAATCTCATATATTGGTTATGATAGTTTATGTTCGCTGATGTTATAAAAACTTTAATCTCTATTTTGAAAAGGAGGGATGAGTTACCACTAAGTTTACATGCAAATTCGCTTGCATCAATGATCAATACTTCATTAATAATAAAAAAATTGGGGTGAATAGAAATGAAGATGAATAAAAGAATGACGAGAACTATTGCTATCTTCTTAATGGTTGGACTGTTGGTTTTAGGAACGATGACTATCTTTGCTGCGAGTCCGGTTGAATTGAATGTTTCTGCGGCAGCCAGTTTAAAGGATGTTTTAATGGATATCCAGAAACTATATGAAGTCAAACAACCGGGTGTCAAAATCAACTTTAATTTCGGTTCATCCGGCAAACTGCAAACTCAAATCGAACAGGGCGCTCCCGCTGATCTTTTTATTTCCGCGGCGGCAAAACAAATGGATGCCTTGGATAAAGAGAATCTGATTGTGAAGAAAAGCCGCAAAGATATTTTAACCAATCAGTTAACACTGATCGTTCCCAAAGATTCTACCCTGAATATCAAAGATTTTAAAGATTTAACCCGGGAAGATGTGAAACAAATCGGTTGCGGGGCGCCGGAGTCGGTGCCGGCCGGTCAGTATGCCCAGGATGTTTTTAAATTCATGAACATAACCGATGTCGTGAAGGGTAAGTTAGTCTTTGGTACCGATGTGCGGGCGGTTTTGACGTATGTGGAAACCGGAAATGTTGATGCCGGGATTGTCTATAAGACCGATGCATTAATTAGCGATAAAATAAAAATCGTCGCCACAGCTCCGGAAGGCTCCCATGAACCGATTGTTTATCCGGCGGCCCTTTTGACCAATGCCGCTCAACCGAAAGCAGCAGCTAAATTTTATAGCTATTTGACAAGCTCAGATGGTAAAAAGCTTTTTGAAAAGTACGGTTTTTCGGTAAAAAAGTGATAGATTGGATGAAATGCGATGTTTGACTGGCAGCCGGTTTTACTTTCCTTCAAAATCTCTGCGATTGCCTTAGTGTTTGTAGTGGTGATCGGTACTCTAATCGCTTACCTGGTTGTAAGGGGCCCTTTTCGCTTTCCGGGGAAAGATTTGATTGAAACTTTAGTCACCCTACCCTTAGTATTGCCACCGGTGGTGACCGGTTTTACTTTGCTGTTGCTTTTTGGAAGGCAAGGGCCCCTTGGCCGCCTGTTGAATAACGTGTTTCACACTCAGATTGTGTTTACGCCATGCGCCGCCGTTGTGGCGGCCTTGGTGGTTTCTTTGCCGCTGATGTATCAAAGCGCCAAAGCTGCATTTCAGACTGTGGACCGCCACCTAGAGGATGTGGCCCGGACTTTAAAGGCCAGTGAAACTAAAGTTTTTTTAACCATTACCCTTCCGCTCGCCTGGCCGGGGTTGTTGTCCGGAATTATCCTTTCGTTTTCCAGAGCTTTGGGAGAATTTGGCGCCACCGCGATGGTGGCGGGTAATATTCCGGGGAAAACTCAAACCATACCGGTTGCCATTTTCTTTGCCTCAGAGAGCAACGATTTACGTACGGCAGGTTTTTATGTTCTGATTATCAGTGCGGTTACATTTATCATGGTGTTTGGAGTCAACTACTGGTCCCGCAGGAAAATGCAGCGTTTGAACGGCAGGGGGTGAGGGTTTGTTAACTGTAGCGATTCGCAAGAATTTGCCGGAGTATATACTCGATATTGAATTTGCAGTCACCAATAAGGTGTTGGTGCTTTTTGGCCCGTCCGGTTGCGGCAAGACCACCATACTGCGTTCTATTGCCGGATTGACTAGACCGGATAGCGGAAAGATCGCCCTGGGTCAAAGAGTTTTATATGATTCGAACGCGGCGGTGTTTATGCCCCCCAAGAGCCGGGAAATCGGCTATGTATTTCAGGAATACGCCTTGTTCCCCCATATGAATATTGCCAAGAATATTTTATATAGCGTAAACAACCAGAGTGAACCGCAACAACAGAATTATTCTAAGCTGCTGCAATTATTAAAGATCGAAAAATTGACGGAACGCCTACCGGGTGAGTTATCCGGAGGAGAAAGGCAACGGGTCGCCCTGGCCAGAGCTTTGATGGCGGAACCCCAAATTTTGCTGCTGGATGAACCCTTATCGGCGCTGGATATTCAAACCCGGTCTGAGTTGCAGGATGAGCTGTTGAAGCTCCAGCAAGCTTGGGAGATTCCTTTTATTTTGGTAACCCATGATCCGGAAGAAGCGCATAAGCTTGGCGACGAGATTATTCATATGGATAAGGGGCGGATATGTGCGGCCGGAAACTAGCGAGATCAAAAACCAGTAAACTGAATTCGTTTTTAACCGATATAACTAAAGAAACGATAAACAAAAAGTATTACTGGAGGACCTGATGGAAAAACCGCTGACATTTGCGCAAAGATTCAAGTACGTTACTGCCGACGGTCTAAGTTATTTGGCAGTTATTATTACTATCGGAACTGCGTTCTGTTATTATTTTGGATCGCAAACCCCCTCTTTTCTGTTATGGGCCGTTGCCTTAATTTTAGTGCGGATCGCTTTAAACAAAATCGACGGCGATATTACTTTTGAAAAACCGGTTTCTTCCATGAAGGGCAAAATCATTAATGTCCTGCCTGATCAATATGCCGATCTGATTTTGATGATCGGAATCGGCACTTCATCTTTATGCCGACCTGTATTCAGCTTAATGGGAATTGCCACGGTGGCCTTAATCAGTTATAGCGGGATGCTCGGTAAGGCACTGGGGTTTGATTGGCAAAATCAAGGGCCGCTTCGTAAAACGGAACGGTTAGTATTGGTTGTGTTGTTCACTTTGGTGCAATATTTCTTATTAATCGATGGTATGCATGCCCTGTTGCTTGGAATAACTGCCATGGAATGGTCAATGGTGCTGGTTGTCCTTTTGGGCCAGCTGACAGTGTTCGACCGGTTGGTGGGGATTAGTAAGGAAAATGCCAAACTGGAATGGCTAAAAAATGAGAAGTATAAGAACATTACCCAGAAGATTTTAATTGCTTATGATTCGGAAACGGGTAATACCGAAAGGGTTGCCGAAGAAATCTCCAATTGTTTAAAGGTCGGCATTCGCAAAATCGATGATATCACCGGCGTAAAATCCTATGATTTGGTGATTTTCGGCAGCCGGGAGTCAGGCCGGCGACCCTCTTCAAAAATCATTGACTTCATTCAAAAACACCAGGATATTAAAGAATACGCAGTATTTATCACTTATAAGAATCGTTTTTGGGGTGCCATCCATACCCGGATGTGTTTTTCCTACTTTAAAAAACTGGTAGGCAAAAATCCGGTGGCGGTCTTTTCCTGCAAAGCGGCATATGAAAAAGATGAATTGTATAGGGAACACCTCCATGAGGATCCCAATCTATTAAATGCCTTTCTATTTGGAATTAAAGTGGTTCAAGATCTATCCAATAGGATATGAGAGCTGACATCAAGGGAGCCAAGGCTTTACCCATTGGCTCCTTTAATATCTTTTTCAGTCGGTTTGGGCCAAAGTTTCCGGTAAACAGTAAGCCTTTGCCACCAAGGGTTTTTGCCAGGGGAATTTGCACGGCATGAAACCGGCGGTTTACGCTCTTCAAAACCGGTCTTGCCGAAATGCAAGCGAAATTTGGTACATGCCGCTTCGGAAGGTACGGTTTCTACCGTTACGTTCTCAAAAGGCAAGATGCCTTCGGGACTATCGCTTTCCAACTTGATTTTGGTACGGATGTTGCTGTATTCATGAATAACTATAAAAATTTTTAAAGAGACCATGATACTCACCTCAGATAAGTATTTTCGGTTTTAAAAATCAATGAATGAAGTCTCCTGTTATAGTGTAATTTGGTTTATGATCTAAGGTAACAGGCTGCCGGCATTTGTTGTTTTTATTACATAGCAAATTTTGTGCAGGAGGGGTAGGTATAATGATCAAGAAATTATGGCTAATTATCGGGATTATTTCATTATTTTTTTCTGCATCTTTGGTGTGGGCCGATAGGGATAACCGGCTGGACAGGAAAGCAAAGGAGTTTCGACACGAAGAACCTAAGGGTTTTGGTCCGAGAGATCTAAATGAGCAGCAAATTGTCGACGGATTAAAAGAAGCACTTCATGTAAGCGCTGAAAATGCGGCGAATTATACCGGCAGACGAGATGGCTTTTTTGGCAATCCCGTGATTAAAATTCCTATTCCCGATCAGTTGCGGAAAGCGGAAAAAATATTACGGAAAACGGGTAGTGATAAAACAGTCGATGATTTTGTCTTAAGTATGAACCGGGCAGCGGAACAAGCAGCCCCTTCGGCTAAGCGGATTTTTTGGCACGCCATCAAAGAAATGAGTTTTGAAGATGCCCGCCAAATTTTGCGTGGTGATGATACGGCGGCAACTGAATATTTTAGGCGTAAAACGTCGGAAGAACTGCGCAATGCTTTTCGTCCGGTGGTAGTCCAAGCCACCAATAATGTTGGAGTCACGAGCAACTATAAGACATTGGTAGGTAAAGCCAAATCCATTCCGTTTGTAAAGGTTGAACCGGTGGACATCGATGAGTATGTCGTGACCAAAGCTTTGGATGGTTTGTTTTATATGGTTGGGCAAGAGGAAAAGAAGATCCGTAAAGATCCGATGGCCCGGGTCACTGATATATTAAAGCGGGTATTCGGAGGAAGGTAGTCCATAAAGGCAATTTGATGAGAAGAAAAAGGTCTTGCTTACCAGCAGGACCTTTTTTAAATTTGATTGGGAACTTATGTCAGGAATATACGATATATAAGATATAAGGGGGGCTTAAACATAAATATTTAGTTTACATAATTGTTAAAATTGGTACCTTATAATATAGTTAATAGTTGACAATATTACATAAAAATTGTAAGATTATGTTGAGGACAAAAAGTAATACAGTTATTGGTTCTTAGATAATATGGTAAGGAATAACCAATAACTGCCAAGCGCATATTAATCAGGGATAAAAGGAGGAATTAAAATGACAAAAGCAGTTGGTATTGATCTAGGGACTACAAATTCAGTTGTGGCGGTGATGGAAGGCGGGCAGCCGACTGTTATCATAAATACGGACGGCGGGCGGTATACTCCATCAGTAGTTGGGTTTAGCAAAAATGGTGAACGGATGGTGGGACAGCTGGCCAAACGCCAAGCGGTTTTAAATCCGGAAAACACAATTTACTCAGCCAAACGGTTCATCGGCCGCAGATTTTCCGAAGTAAGCTCAGAGATTAAGAATGTTCCTTATACGGTAATCGCCGGACCAAACGATGCGGTAAAATTTGAAATTGGGGGCAAGCATCACGCTCCGGAGGAAATCTCCGCTCAGGTGCTCCGGAAGTTGGCCCAGGATGCCGCCAAGTTTATCGGCGAAAAGGTTACCGAGGCTGTCATTACCGTACCGGCATATTTTAATGATGCCCAACGGCAGGCTACGAAAGATGCCGGGCAGATTGCCGGGCTAAAGGTATTACGGATTATCAATGAGCCGACCGCCGCTGCTTTAGCGTACGGTCTCGATAAGAAGAATGAGACCATTAATGAGACCATTATGGTCTTTGATTTGGGCGGTGGGACCTTTGATGTTTCGGTCATGGAGGTTGGCGACGGGGTTTTCGAGGTAAAGTCTACTTCCGGAGATACTCATCTGGGCGGCGATGACTTTGATAAGCGTATTGTGGATTGGTTGGCGGAGCAATTTCAGCAGGATCATGGAATCGATCTCCGGCGTGATCGCCAGGCTTTTCAGCGGTTAACCGAGGCGGCTGAAAAAGCCAAAATTGAACTCTCCAGTATTTTGGAGACCACCATTTCATTGCCGTTTATTACGGCGGATGCCTCGGGGCCCAAACACCTCGAAGCCAAGTTAAGCCGGGCCAAGTTTGATCAATTAACCGCTGACCTAGTCAATCGGTGTGTAAATCCGGTTAAACAAGCACTGGCGGATGCTAAATTAAGCGAGCAGGATATCGACGAAGTAATTTTAGTCGGTGGGTCAACCCGTATCCCGGCTGTTCAGGCCCTAGTCCGGAAATTAACCGGTGGGAAAGAACCGAACCAATCGGTCAATCCGGATGAGGTGGTGGCGGTTGGGGCGGCGATCCAGGCCGGTATTTTAGCCGGTGAAGTCAAAGACGTTGTTTTGCTGGATGTTACCCCGCTTTCTCTGGGTCTTGAGACGATGGGCGGAGTGATGACCAAGCTGGTGGAGCGAAACACCACCATCCCGGTACGTCGCAGTGAGATTTTTTCAACCGCCGATGATAATCAGGTCGCGGTCGATATCCACATTCTTCAAGGGGAACGGGAGATGGCAACCGATAACCGAACTCTGGGACATTTTCGCTTGGAAGGCATAAGGTCGGCGGCCCGGGGAGTACCTCAGATTGAGGTCACTTTCGATATCGACGCCAATGGGATTTTGACGGTTACAGCCCGTGATAAGGACACTGCCAAGGAACAAAAGGTCACCATCAATGGTTCGACTCAGTTGAGCCGCCAAGAGATTGACCGGATGGTTTCCGAAGCCAAGTCCAATGCCGATGCGGATCGTAAACGCCGTGAGATTGCCGAGATTCGAAACCAAGCGGATGCGGCTGCTTATCAATTGGAACAACAACTAAAGGAGTTCGGCGGTGAGGTGGCCGCCAATGAATCGGCCAGAGCGGAAAATTTGATTCGTGAGGTGCGGCAGCTGGTTAAAGAAAACTCCAATGATGAAAACAGGTTACGGCAGTTGACCGGTGATTTGCAGCAATTGGCCCACGGCATTTCAGCCACAGCGCAAAACACAAAACAGCAGGCTGAATATGGGACAAAGGATTATAGCGGATTTCAACGACCCGGGGGCGATGATGTGATAGACGCCGATTACCGGGAGACCCGGTAATTTGGCTACTGGCTAACGGCTATTAGCTATTGGCTACAAGTTAACGGCTATAGCCAAAAGCTAGAAGCCAGAAGCCAGAAGCTAAAAGCCAAAAGCAG
>WSSedL1CaDRAFT_10001991_pt1 | contig 10951 bp, 6 predicted proteins | sample WetSurSL1Cattail_FD_9464 | JGI IMG/M metagenome (IMG submission 9464)
TGATGCCCCATTTCATGAGCGACATAATCAATATCAAATGGATCGCCAATCGGCGCCGGCCCTCCGGTTACTCCTTGGGCTTTATACCCAGGATAGCAAACTGCTCCGAGTATAGCTATTCCGCCCCCGCCAGTGCTAAAAACATGCCCGATATCATAACTGGCGTTCCCTATCGCGGAATCAATAGTCGTTTGATTTTGGTCCAGCATCGCTTCGCCATCGTCGTTGGTGTAAGGATCAGTTGCAGAATTTTTATAAATAAAAATAGTATCGTTAGGAATTAATACCATTCTTATAGAAAGTTCTTTTTCGTAAACGGCGTTAACCCTATTCATTGTAGTTATCATTCCGCTCAATGCTCCGGCTATTGTGCCGCCATAGTAATTTGTATACTCTGCAGTTGCGGCCAGCGCAAGCCTGTAAGTTTTTAGATAATTACTTGTAGTCTTTACGCCATTAGCAATTTTCTGTTCAATTCTTTTTCTTACTGCAGGATTATCAACGACGCAGGAGCCGCCTAAATCCGGGACAATAGCTTTTACAAAATCTTTTTTATAATAACTAAAATATATTTTATCATCCTGACGCGAAACAGGATCGACATAAACGGTTCCATCAGTAGTGAAAATAATGGCATGGAAACCAAACTGAGTAAAATCTATTCTTCCTGAACTTGCAGATCCGTCAGCGCTGGTAATAATATATGTCTTAATTTGAGGATATTTAGCGGCAAGTCCCGGAGCCATTATAGAAGATTCAATTGCATAAAAATCCTTATTGCTTCCATCAGGAAATGGAATTGAAACTATTACGTTGCTTTTTTTATTTCCCGTAACTGAATTCTCTGAAATGGCCGAATTTAAAGCGTTCTGCATGCTTTTTGTATCAAGATATACTGTTCTACTTACTGATGGTGTTATGTCTATTGAACTTATTCTTGATGATCCTTCATTGCTATTGTCTTTCCAGCAATTTACAGAAACCTGGGAATATGCATTTGAAGCTAAAAGCGTTAAAGCGATTATTAATAGAAACATTCCCTGCTTTATCTTTGCAGCAGTATGGTTTCGGACGTTTAATCTCATTTTATTTCCACTCATAATTTTCAGATTTGTTTATAAAAAGTTAAATATAATAAATATTTAACGTTAATTCCAGCGCATGCCATTATTTTAAGCTTTAAATTTTTATATCTCTATATTATTTAGAAAATGTATTTTTTAATACAATAATATTCAAACTGTTTTAAAACAAAACTGACGCCTTAAGATGAAAATTATCTTAGGCGTCAGTTTAAATATTTTATTATATATAAATTAGAACTTATTTAATCAGCGGAATACCCATGCTGCCGCTTGGCTCAGTAATTTTAATTAAATCAGCAACAGTAGCGGCTATATCTACTATGTATATAGGCGTATTAACAGTCTGTTTAGGAACCTTCCACCCATAAAATAAAATAGGAACATGCGTATCGTATGAATAAGCCGTGCCGTGCGTTGTGCCTTTTGACATGGTATTCATTAAATAGCCTGATTGTAAAGCAATGACCAAATCGCCTGAGCGAGCAAGATTGAAGCCGTTTACTGCAAGATTTGACGTTTCACGTTTCGGAGTAACATTTTCAACTTCATCGCGCGTTGTAATCGCAGCTATCTGCGGGAATGTATTTCTTAAATAATCGCTTATTTTTTGTACCGCGTCATGATAATTAATATTTTGTTCTTTCACAAAGTCTCTACTTATAAATATCTGATAATTTGAGATATTTTCGATTATTTGATCGCCGCCAAATGTGCGCGTATTAAATGCCTTAAGCGAATCGTTAAATTTATTATAATTTAATTCGCCTACAGGAAGTCTGTCTTTCTTTAACAAACCAGGAGTATCCTGCCCTGCATGATCGGCAGTCAGGAACAAAAGATAATTCCCCTTGCCGACCTGTTCGTCTAAAGCCTGCAATATTTCAGCTATTTGCGCGTCAAGCCTTATATAGATATCTTCTGTTTCATAAGCGTTTGTTCCATACGCATGACCTACATAATCAGTTGAAGAAAAGCTTATCGCAAGAAAATCAGTTTGGCCGTTTTTGCCAAGGTTTTCGTTAACTAAAGCTCTCTTGGCCATTTCTTTAACTAATTCATTTCCGTAAGGAGTAGTTTCTAAACATTCATATTTATCTTCTGGCTTAACGTTATCAAATTTATGCGGAAAAGAAGTTTTGCCTTCATTAAAAACGTCATGTTCATACTCGACTTCATCCGGCGCGGTAATTTTATAATCTGATTCAGGGCGCGATAGTTTCCAGCCCTGAGTAAGAAATTTATCAGGATATTTTTGTTTATTAAAATCTTTCACCCAATCAGGCAAAGCATTAATATAATAATCTGACGAAATAAAGTCCCCGGTTTTATTATCATACCAATATGCCGCATCCGCTAAATGCCCGCCAGGAAGAATAGCTGCGCGGTCTTTAAGCGAAATGCTTATAACTTTAGAAGCGCCATTAGTAGCTAATTTCAATTGATCTGTAATTGTGGTAGCAGCAAGTCTGTGTGGAGATTTTTGGCCTTCTTTGTCATTACTGCCAACGCTTTTTGTGGAGCCATCGTCAACGCAATAGATCATCTTTTTCTTAGTACGGTCATAAAAATCGTTGCCTATTATTCCGTGAAAAGCAGGAGTAGTTCCAGTATAAATGGAACTATGCCCGGGAGCAGTATAAGTCGGCACATAGTTAAAATGCGCAAAAGTAAAGTTGCTCCCCTCATTCATCAAACGGTTAAAACCCTGCTGCCCATAATAAGGGTTAAAACGATATAGATAATCAAATCGCATTTGATCTATTACAATACCCACAACTAATTTTGGTCTTTGAACTCCTTGTGCAAATGTGCTTGCAACAACTGATCCGGCAATTAAAGCAATTAAAAAGAAACGATTAAATTTCATAGCTAAATTCTCTTTTAATATTACTAGTATAAAATATTTAACAAATTTATTATATAAAAATACCAATTATTATTTTAAGAAACAGAAGTTGTATAACTAAATCCAGAATTAATATTTATTTAATAATGGTAAATAAAAAAGTTAAATTTTGCGGCTATGATAATTCAGCGCTTATTTAAGCAGCACAAGTTTTTTTATTTGCCGTAAACTTCCCGCGCTCAATTCATAAAAATACACGCCTGACGATAAACCAGTCCCGTTAAAAACAGTTTTGTAATTACCTGCGCTTTTAACTTCGTCAACTAAAGTTTTAACTATTTGCCCCAGCGCATTATAAACAATTATTTTCACATGATTTTCGGATGGAATCGCATAATCAATTATTGTAGTTGGATTAAACGGATTTGGATAATTCTGGCTTAAACTAAATTGATTTGGCGTTTGCTTCTTAACGTCATTTACTCCAGTAAAGACAGTATCTCCATAAACTACCCCGTTATAAACTCCTCCCTTAAGAGTCATCCAGGATTGAGCTCCATCATTTAAGCTTGCATAATTATCCATTCCAAACCCTCTCAACAGCGAGTAGCTTTCAGAACCTATTCCGCTTTTGCTAAAACTATAAGTCATATTCTGAACAGTTTTATTCCACTTAGAACTTGTATAATAGCTGCAAACAAAAAACAATATTTGAGGATCTGCCCCATATTTTTTTGTAAAAACAGTATCGCCGGCTTCGGCAGTCAAATCTTCTATCACAACTTCATAAGCCGGGACTGCATCAGATAAATATCTGTAGATCATTCCTGTAGCAGTATCGGCTCTTTCGTAATAATAGTTAACTGAACTTGACTCGCCAGTTTGAGTTTCTTTAATAACGAAGTATTTTTTAGAGTTCGCCATTACAGTATCGCGTAATACTTCTCGTAGCAAAGAGCCGTAATGGTAAAATACTGTGTCATAATAATAGCTTTTAGTTTCGTAAATCTGTTTATTGCCAATTTTAAGAGGATAATATTCCAGTAAATGAGTTGGTATAGGCAAAGTTTTAATAACTTTAGCGCTGTCTCCTTCAATTTCATAGAGTTTATATCTTTCCGCTGCATATAATTTTTCTGAGTTCGGTTTTTTATACAGGCCAATTATTTTTTTATTAAACGCTTTAAATAGCTTCAGGTTTCCGCCAAAGTTATCAGAAAAATATATTTTATTTTCATCGGCTACATAAATATTTCCAGATTTAGAAATATCTGTAGTAAAGAGAAAGTCATTAGGCGACGAATACTTTTCGACCCACGAAAACGGCTCTCCCCCGTTTGGCGAAACTGAGAGTGTATTTTTTTGTAAAGGCCAATACCAGTTTTTCTTATACAAGTACGATGTGTTTTTGTCAAATATTAATGAATATACAGATTCGGCTCCAGAAGCAACCTGGCTTGTAATTGTATCAATAATAACGGAAGTTTTACCTCTATCAATGGATTTTCTCAAAATGTTTTGATTGCCTAAAAAAACAATACTGTCATTATCCGGATGAATTGTCAAAAGACTATAATTTGAATTGGAATCTGCAATTATTATATTCTGCCAATTCTCGCCCCCGTCAGAGCTTATGAACCATTTATTAGTATTGCCGGTTAAAACCAAACTATCATTCTGATGAGAGATCAGCACGCTTGTTAAACCAAGCCCCAAAAACAAGTATTTATTTGCCGGTTGATTATATCGCCGCACATAACCATACACGTCATATTTATCGCCATCCCATCCACAGCTTAAATATTTCGCAGGATCATTGTTCCAAAATTTATAATCTGAAATTCCATTAAACCGCGTATTATTATCGTCCGCATAAGCAAAACCCGGAAAGAAAACAGTATCAATTTTTTTTATTAAATCAAGATGGCAAATATCCCTATTAATATTTAACGCTCCATCATCAGAAAGCATGTACATATTATAAAACAGATGAGTTGCGCCCTGTTTATCTTCCATGCCGTTTAATGCGTTAAAATATGGCCCAAAGTGTTGTTGAGAATAAGCAGATAAGCTGCAAAATAAAAAGATTACTAATATTTTTATTTTCATTTTATACCCCTATAAATTATTTTTATCCGGCTATAATTTTTATAGCTATTTGAATACCACGAAATTCAATTTTAAGTTTTAGCGGCAAAGAAATTTAAGAGTCCCACAAATATACTCTTGAATAAAACTGCAATTCTCCCAAACCCCTTGCTTTATGCTTCATAGGTTAACAATTTTTAAAATCAAAGTCAAACATTATCAGCCGTAATTGGACAATAAATAGGACTGCATATTTTGCATTTAATTGAGATAAGCGTCATGCTGTCTGCAATAAGCGCTACCTGGTATTGCGTTGCGCTTGCAGCGTTTTCCTTCCTTAGTAACCGCCTTACAGCGTCTTATAGCCGCGGGCGCATTGCTTTCCTGAGTAGTTTGGGCAAGTCCCCAAAGCGCTAAATTAATCCGCCCTTCCAATTTTCTTTCTAACGAATGCGTTAAAGAAGGGAAAAAATTGATATGAGTTAACGACTCGACCGAATCGATTGTAACAGCATATTCAGAAAGCGGACTATCAGACGGCTCGTTTGGAAAAATAAAACCGATCCCCTTTATTTCAGGTTTTTCAATATCAACAATTACTTTATAATAATATTCAGGGACGGCAATTTTATTTTTTACTCCTATTGTTTGCAGTTTATCATTCAACACTCCGCCTGTAACAATATACAAAACCTTATCCTTTTTAACTTCTTCTCTTATTTTTTCCTCAAGCTTTTTCCAGATACCCCTGTTAAATTGCGGTTCCTGCGGACTTATGTTGCTGTAATAAAACGTTTCGTCCATTGCTTCCTGAGACCAGCTCATATCGGCAGCCGGGCACAAATGTCCTTTATCAAAACCGGAACGTCTATAATCCTGGTCGAAGGTGGTTTCTGTTTTTATAAGAGGATCAGGGATAAATTTATTTTCCCTTTCGCTTTCTCCATTTATCATTTCAGAGGTCAGTTTATAAGCCGCCCATTCCGATTGTTTGTATTTATCCACATAAAACAGAGTATAATACTTGTGCTTTACTACCTGCCCCTTATCTGCGCAACAAGGTATATAATTGAATTCCTGCGCATATAATGCAGAAGCGACTAATAGTAGAGCAAAAAAAAGCTTTTTCATAATAATATTTTTTGCCTGTTGTATTTATAGTTAATCGGATGTATTTACAAATAAAATATTCTAATAAATATAGATGATTTTTTTGTAAAATAAACAACAATAAGCTATAAATAGTTTTAAACGAAAACATAAGTTTAGTATTTTAAATATACTCTTTTCTAAATAATTTGGCAGATAAAATGATAAAATGTAAACTGATCTTATTAACCTGTTGTCTTTTTTTTACAACATCAATCTCCCTACCTCAAGAAGCTTCTTTAACTCACAAATTGGATAGTATAAAAACAAAATATAGCGTAATGGGAATGTCTGTTACGGTAGTAAAAAATAACTCAATTGCATATACAAAAGGATTTGGATTGCGCGACTTATCCAGAAACCTTACCGTGAACGATAGCACAAAATACAGAATCGCTTCAATCTCAAAAATATTTGCAACAACCGCTCTTATGCAATTATACGAACAGGGCAAATTCAAACTAGACGAGGACGTCAGCCGCTATTTAGGCTTTACTTTACGGAACCCAAATTTCCCTAACGATTCAGTTACTTTCCGTCATTTGCTTTCGCATACTGCTGGAATAAGAGACGGAGCTGGTTACGATAACTTTTTAAGCGACGCAGGCAATTGGAGTAAAATTTCTGTAAGCAGCTTAATGGTTCCCGGCGGAAAATATTATACTTCCGACATGTGGAGTACAAATAATTCTATTACAGAAAATTATTTTGAATATTCTAATATTAATTTTGGAATAGCAGGAACTTTAGTTGAAAAAATATCCGGCGAGCGTTTTGATAAATATTGCCGCGCTCATATTTTTCAGCCTCTTGGATTCACTTGCTCTTTCAACGTGCAGGATTTGACCGACATAAACAACGTAGCTGTTTTATACAGAAAATCCGGTTCAACCTGGAATCCGCAAGCTGAAAATTACGGTGGAGTGAAACCTACCGCAACCGATTTAAGCAGTTATGTTATTGGCAGCAATGGTTTCCTTTTTTCGCCGCAGGGCGGGCTGCGTGCAAGCTCTAACGAGCTGGCTAAATTTGCTACTATGTTACAGAACGGCGGCATTTACAATGGTCACAGAATTTTGAACGACACTACAGTTCAAACTTTTATAAAATCAAACTGGGTCTCTAACGGCAAAAATGGAGACACTTTCAGCGGAGAATTTAAGAACTATGCGCTTGCCAACCATACGACGCAAGACCTTCTGCCTGGCGAAACTCTTACCGGGCATCCTGGCGAAGCCTATGGATTAATAAGCGATATGTATTTTTCACGCACAAAACCTTTTTCCATTATATTTATTACTGACGGAGCCGTTTGGAGCGCAGGAACATATAGCGGATGGTATAATCTTGAAGAAGCAGTTTATCAGGCTTGCTATTCTGAACTGAATAATTTAACTGTTACCGGAGTTGATCAGGGAGCTAACAGTATGCCTGGTAGCTTTATTCTTAAACAAAGCTATCCAAATCCGTTTAATCCTACTGCAACAATACAGTTTTCAGTGCCTTACCAGACAAAAGTAAAACTAAATGTTTACGACTCATTGGGTAAACAAGTTGCGTCTCTAATAAACGAATACAAAAATGCAGGCAGCTATGCAGTATCGTTTAACGCAAATAAACTTGCAAGCGGAGTTTATTTTTACGAAATGCAGGCCGGCAATTTTGTCCAGGCTAAACAAATGGTATTATTAAAGTAAACATCGTTTTAATTATTAGTTTTATCCGGATTCCATCTGATTTATAAATTCAAATCGGATGGAATCCTTTTTTTTTAATTCTGCGCATATCCCCCTATTTCTATTAATTTTTATCCAATTAATTTATTTTTAGCTGCTTAACTAATTTTTTAGTTGACAAACTATTTTTATAGTTGTATGTTAATGCAGAACAATAAAGAGGTCTTTAGCAACATGAAAGAATTGACAAAAGCCGAAGAGCAGATTATGCATATTCTTTGGAAGTTAGACAAGTGTTTTGTAAATGACATTATAGCCGAGCTGCCCGCTCCCAAACCAGCTTATAATACTGTTTCTACAATAGTCAGAATTCTGGAAAAGAAAGGTTTTGTAGATCACAAAGCCTATGGGAATACGCATGAGTATTTTCCGCTGATTGACAAAGAGAAATATACAAAGTATTTTCTAAAAGGATTTATGCAGGAATATTTCTCCAATTCGTTTACAAATCTCGTCTCTTTTTTCAGCAAAAACGAAGATATGGACGTAACCGAAATGGAAGAAATAATGAAATTATTAAAACGCGAAATAAAATCAAAAAAAGAGGCGTAATATGAATTCTTTTTTATTATATCTCGTACAATCTTCTTTAGCGCTTATTCTGTTCAGTACAATCTATTACTTCTTATTCCGCAAAGAGAACAATAGCGGAGTTAACAGAACATATCTGCTCGCAACAGGCTTGATCTCTTTATTCCTTCCTTTTGTAAAATTTAATCTTTCTACATCAGAAGCAGGTAAAGACTTTGCGGCATGGCTGCCCGCATTCACCGTCGGTCAATCTGTTAAGCCTACAACACCAGCCTATAGCGCAACTGATTATATCTTAGCGGTTTACCTTATAGTCGCCGCTATATTATTGTGTAAGTTTTTATATAACATTTTTCATCTCCTCTTTATAATAATAAAAAATGAAAAGCTTAAAAAAAACGACGGCAATATTATCATAACAGCTAACGACAAATCCCCCTATTCATTTTTCAAGTATATTTTTCTACCTGGCAATAAAATAAATTCGCCTGATATTAATTATATCCTTGCTCACGAATTAGTGCATGTAAAAAAGTCTCATTCTATAGACAAACTATTAGTCGAGTTCATTTCTATAATACAATGGTTTAACCCATTTGTTTACTTGTATAAAAAAGAATTAACCGCGCAGCATGAGCTGTCGGCCGATTCCGAATTGATTCAACAAGGGACAAACATTGCTGAATATATGAACTCTTTACTTGAATTTACCGTGTTCTCGTCAGCTAACTCATTAACTAACAATTATAATTCATTATTAAAAAGGAGATTAGAAATGCTCAACAAGACACAAACAACAAGCATTCCGTGGTTAAAAGTAATTTTTTCAATTCCTTTAGGACTGTTTATTATTGTAATTGCAGGAATTGTTAACGGAGGTTCGTCTATTACTTTGGCAAAGGACAATTTATTGCCAGAACTCAAGATAAATATGTCCGACGTCTACGTCAATAGCAACGCCGCTCCAACGCTGCTGGAAGTTCAACAAAGCTCCTCCCAAAAGTCAAAAGTAAAGGCAGATAATAAAGAACCATATAAGATAGTGGATAAAATGCCTATGTTCCCTGGAGGAGACGAAAAATTATTGAATTATCTTGCACAGAATATTCACTATCCAGCTATTGCCAAAAAAGCGGCAATACAAGGAAGAGTATTGGTTAATTTTACCGTAACTAAATCAGGCAAAGTTAAAGACGTAACCGTACTTAAAGGAATTGGAGGAGGATGCGACGAAGAAGCTATGAGGGTTGTTAAAAGCTTTCCCAAATGGATTCCAGGCAAACTAAAAGGAGTTCCTGTGGACGTAAGTTTTACTCTTCCAATAATTTTTAAACTGCAATAAATATTATTTCCGCAATTCGGCAGAAAATATTTTCTATTAATATATTTTAGGCGTCATAGTTCACTAGACTATGACGTCTTTTTTATTCCCCGCCAAAATTTTCCATTTCTTTTGATTAATCAGACTTTTATATTTTTTTTTATCATAAAATCATGTAATCATAGTCTGGCAGTTTTTGTCGGACTGTTGTCATTGCAGACATACAGTTATTTTTCTACTTTTGTAGCGAAGAACTTAAAGTTCTTTAATATTTACTCATTTAATAATTGAGGATGACATGATTAAAATAGCGATTAATGGTTTTGGACGCATCGGGCGTTTGACCTTTAGAAAAATAATAGAAAACCCAGCAATTGAAGTTGCGGCGATTAACGATCTTAGCGCGCCTTCTATGCTCGCTTATTTGCTAAAATATGATTCAGTTCAGGGGAAGTTTAACGCGGAGATAACTTACACAGATAATTCCATAATAGTCAACGGCAAGGCGGTTACAGTATATTCAGAACGCGACCCTAAAAACCTGCCTTGGGCGAAAGAAAAAATAGACGTGGTTCTTGAATGCACCGGGCTTTTTGAATCGCGCGAAAAAGCTTCTATGCACCTGACAGCCGGAGCCAAAAGAGTGATAATTTCCGCTCCGTCGGATAAAGACGTTAAAACAATTGTGTTTAACGTAAACCATGAACTGCTTAACGCCAACGACGTTTTAATAAGCTGCGCTTCCTGCACGACAAACTGCCTGGCTCCAATGGCAAAAGTATTGAACGATAAATTCGGCATCGTAACAGGACAGATGAGCACAATCCACGCTTACACAAATTCGCAGCCTCTGATGGATACTCCTGATCCAAAAGTAAACTACCGTAAATCGCGCGCGGCAGCTGATAGCATTGTTCCTTACACAACAGGAGCGGCAAAAGCAATTGGTCTTGTAATACCGGAACTTAAAGGTAAACTTGACGGATCTTCGCAGCGTATTCCTGTTCACTCCGGCTCAATAGTAGAGCTATATACGACGCTAAATAAAAAAGTATCTGTTGAAGAAATCAACAATGCGATGAAAGAAGCGGCTAACGAAAGTTACGGTTATACGGAAGAGCCTATTGTCTCCAGCGACGTAATCGGGATGAGTTACGGCTCGTTGTTTGACGCTACTCAGACAAAAATAGTTTCT
>WSSedL1CaDRAFT_10001992_pt1 | contig 10951 bp, 10 predicted proteins | sample WetSurSL1Cattail_FD_9464 | JGI IMG/M metagenome (IMG submission 9464)
GCGCCGCTGTAGCGGAAATCTACATTTTTAAACTCGATGTAACCGGCTCGTCCAGCAATAAATGGACGCGCAACCTTTGGGTCGACGATGGAAGGCTCAGAAGCAAGTACTTCGGAAATTCGCGCTCCGGAGACCGCAGCGCGCGGTACCATAATAAACATTACCGCTATCATCAGGAAACTCATGATAATCTGCATGGCGTACTGCATGAAAGCCATCATATCGCCCACCTGCATGGTGGAATTTGCAATCTGCTGCGCGCCGACCCAAACAATCAGCAAGCTGACAAAGTTCATAATCAGCATCATGGCCGGCATCATGAACACCATGACCCGATTGACAAACAGAGAATTTCGGGTGAGGTCTTGATTGGATTTGTCAAACCGATCCTCCTCGAATTTCTGCGTGCCGAACGCACGGATTACCATCAGCCCGTTTAGATTTTCTCTGGCAACCAGATTTAACCGGTCAATTAATTTTTGAACGATTTTGAATTTAGGAAGAGAAATACCGAAAACAACTAGGATTAATCCCAATAATACAATACAGGCCAGCGCGATGATCCAGCTCATTGAAGTAGACTTGCGCAGCGCCATAATGATTCCGCCGACGGCCAGAATGGGAGCATAGCAAATCATACGTACTCCCATCGTCAGAAGCGTCTGTATCTGCGTTACGTCGTTTGTTGTTCGTGTGATAAGTGAGGCAGTGGAATACTGATCAAACTCATGGTTTGTAAAGCTTTCCACTTTGGAAAAAACATCTTTGCGCAGGTCACGCGCAACACCGGCACTGACTTTTGCGGAGAAATAGCCGACAAAGACGGCCGCGGCTCCGCCGGCGAGTGTAATTAAAAGCATCCAAAACCCTTTTTTCAGGATGTAGCCGGTCTCGATTGCACCAATGTTCATACCAAGTTCCCGGTACAAGCTCTTATTCATGGTAGTGCCGCTTTGCAGCAGTATCGATTCCGTGTTTTTTAATGCTTCCGTACGCGCATCAGTATATACGCTTGCCGGAAGTTTTTGGAGCACCGGCTCAAGCGCGTAGAGTTTGGTAAAATCCATATTAGACACATCGGTCTGACCGCTTGAGGAAATCGCCATGCTCTTCCCTGTTTGCTTTTGGAGTGATTTCATGGTGTTGATCATCGTCCAGACCGATTCACCGAAGGTTTTGTCCAGACGGCTGAGCGTGGTACTGTCGACATTGCCGCGCACATAAATATCCTCTGATTTTAACAAAGGGTAACGGGATAATGCACTGTCATGCGCTGAACCGGTTGCTGCAGAAGAAATCAGAATATAATTTTTATCAACATCCTTTTTCTGTTCATCGGTCATAAAATGTTTCATAAATGTAAGCCCTTTGGCGCTGACTGCCTCGGGTGCGGAAGTTTCAATTCCGTTTTGCTGGATTCCGACGTTAATGATATCTGACATATAATTTGGCAGATTCAATTCACAGATTGCCTGCCCGAACAACAGCGCGATCGAAAGTAAAAGCGCCAGCGTAAAGGGCTTTAAATATTTTGCGAGTTTTATCATGTGATTAGTTCCTTTCAACTCAGATTACAAATTAAGCTTGGTCAGCTTTACTGTCATTCATTTTTTCCATTATGTCATAAATTCGGTTCAAAAGTGTTATGAGCGTTTTGGTATCCTGTTCGCCAAACTCTTCTATAATCCGGTTCCACGTCGCATGGGATTGTTGCATTGCTTCTTCCAGTAACGCCTCCCCTTTCTCCGTAAGGTCAACATGAATAATACGGCGGTCTTTTTTTCCCATGATCCGCTCAATCAATTCCTTGTTCTCCAATGATTTCAGCATTTGTGAAGCGCCCGGCTTTGACATATGCATGAAACTGCATAATTGCGATATTTTAACACCCGGTTCTTCTTGATCTTCATTCAGCTTCTTATACCTGTCAATCACATGCATCATCATGAATTCCCCCTGAGCCAATCCGGCAAACGAATGTACCCAGGAATGCATTTTCCGAAACTTTGAAACTGTTTCAAACAATTCGTTTTTTTGATTGTTTTCCATTGTTTATCATTTCTCCTTTTTTTCATATTATTTTTACTTCCGGCTTTGATGGATGATAATTTTACATAATTTGGTTAATCTCATTAATAGTTAATGTACTTAACTAGTATAAGCGATTTTTGCTCATTGTCAAGAAGGATTTTATGAATTTTATGTTAATCTGGATCTCTGTCAGTCATAGAGAATATAAAAAGCCCGCCGAATTGTTACATTCGGCGGGCAAATTTAACCCCAATATTATACTTTCTCAACCGCATCCGCAGCGGATTCGAGCCATGGCGCGTTTACCAGTTCGGCAAGACCGACGTCGAAATTCTTAGATATACTGGCGTCGAACGGGCATCTCCCCAAAACCTTGAGCTGGAATTTTGCCGCAATTTCGTCTACGTGGCTTTCCCCGAAGACATTAATAATTTTGCCGCAGTCAGGGCATTTAATATAGCTCATATTTTCCACAATACCAATAATTGGCACATTCATCATGTTTGCCATGTTGGCCGCCTTGGCGACAATCATGGAAACAAGTTCCTGCGGAGAAGTGACAATCACAATTCCGTCCAGTGGAATGGACTGAAACACCGTCAGCGGCACATCGCCGGTACCCGGTGGCATATCTACAAACATGTAGTCCACGTCTTCCCAGATCACATCCGTCCAAAACTGCTTGACCATGTTGGCAATCATCGGGCCGCGCCAGACAACCGGAGCACTCTCGTCGTCAAGCAGAAGATTGACAGACATCACGTCAATTCCTGTGCTTGTTTTTACCGGGATAAGACCCAAATCGCTCCCCATTGCCTTTTCCTTCAGGCCAAATGCTTTGGGAATGGACGGGCCTGTAATGTCAGCGTCGAGAATGGCGGTGTGCTTTCCGCGGCGATTTAAAATGACGGAGAGCATGGAAGTAACCATGCTTTTTCCTACGCCGCCCTTCCCGCTCACCACACCGATTACCTTTTTAATTTTACTCAATGAATTGGGTTTCTCAATAAAATCCGCAGGATCTGTTTTGCGTGAGGAACAGCTTTCACCACAGGATTCACAATTATGCGTACAATTTTCTTCACTCATGTTACTAATCATCCTTTTTCAGTGTAATAACTTTATTGTAAGATTATCTACTAATTTTGTCAACTTTATCTTAAAATTCCATCTTTAAGCTGCGCAGGAACAGGTCGGAAAGCACACGGTTCGGCTCCCTGCCACCGTTGATGACGGTATCCACCGCTTTGCAGATGGGCAGTTCCACCCCGTATTGCTCGCCAAGTTTCAGCAGGGCTGTGGTCGTTGCCACGCCCTCCGCCAGTTCTACGTACTGTTCTCCGCGCACAAACAGTTCCCCGAATTTGCGGTTGTGGCTGAATTCAGAAAAGACCGTTGCCTCGTAATCGCCGAGATGGCTTAACCCGTACGCGGTAATCTCATTTCCGCCCATGGCGCGGATTAAACGCGCAATCTCCCGCGTTCCGCGGGACATCAGTGCCCCCTTTAACGCGGTCTTGTTCAGCCCGTCCAACATGCCGGCGGCAATTCCGATTACATTTTTTGCGGCCGCCCCGACTTCGTTGCCAAGCAAATCGGTTCCGTAATAAAAACGGATTAAATCACTTGAAAATGTCCTGATTAAAAATCCTTTTGTTTCCACATTTTCGCTGTCTATTACCATACAATTGGGAATTCCTTTTGTAAAATTCTGAACATGCCCCGGCCCGACCCAAATTGCAACCGGAACGTCGGGCGCATACTGCGCGACGATTTGAGTCAGGCGCATTCCGGTTTCCGCCTCAATTCCTTTCATACAAAGCACGATTGTTTTCCCGTGCAGATCAAACACAGTGATCTGTTGCATCAACGCACGGAGATTCTGCGCACCGATGGATATAACGATAATTTCAGCGGAGGCAACGGTTTCATCGATTTCGCTGGTGATTTGAACCGCATCATTTAAAGTAATAAGGCCGTTGGTGCGCTCTGCTTTGAGCGCGGCCAGCTTTTTTGAATTTTCGCGGCCGTAAAGGGTCACCTTATGCTTCAACTGATTCAGATACCAGGCGATAAAACTGCCCCATCTGCCGCAGCCGATGACGGAAATATTCATTTTACCACTCCTATATTCCTTAGTTGCCAACCAATTTTGTCTCTGGGTGGAGAGATTATTCAAAAATATCTAAAGTTATTGTCATTTATAGTCGACTAATTTCAAAAATGCCCTAGTATTTGCGAGGATATTTTTCGTGATGCAAGGCGGACGACGAAAGCAGGCTACCGCCTGGTGAGGAGGACAACACAGTAGCACGAAAAACAGACTGCAAAAGCGGGGTAGTTTTGGAGTTAATCGACTATATTATACCACATTTATTTAAATATCAAAGAGACTGCAGCAAAAATCGTACTCTTTGCTGCAGTCCCAAAATTTACAGAACGTGTAATTCGAACCAGAACTTACTGCCGACACCCTCCTGGCTTTGAACTCCGTAAGCGCCGCCGTGCATATCGAGAATGGTCTTTACAATAGACAGCCCGAGCCCCGTCCCGATTTGCGCCCGCTTATGCGACTTATCCACCTTATAATAACGATCCCAGATTTCATTAAGTTTATCCTCAGGAATTCCTTCACCGGTATCCCGCACTTCAATGCGCACCTTATCCCCATTTAGTTCTTGGCTGATTGCCACTATTTTATCGCTTCCGGTATAGGTAATCGCGTTGTTGACCAAATTATAAACAACCTGTGAGATTTTCAGCTCATCAGCACTTACCATCACATCCTGGTCGGCATGGAACGTTATTTTGTAATCGGTCAGCTTTGAATAGCGCAGTAAAATCGTGCGGATACTCTCCGTCAGGTTAAAGTCGGTTCGGTTGAATGGCTGGGTACCCGACTGCAACTTAGAAATGTCAAGCATATCGTTTACCAATGTGGTCAGTCGTGTTGCCTCATCAATAATAATCTGGACATTCTCCGGCGTATTTTCACCCGGCAGATCACGCATTACCTCGCTGTAACCTGTAATCATGGTGAGCGGGGTTCGCAAATCGTGCGAAACATTCGCAATCAGGTCCCGCCGAAGCGCTTCGGTTTTGGAAAGCTCAGCAGCTGCGTAATTCAGCGTACGGCCAAGCTCAGAAATTTCCCTGTAGCCTGTCTCGCTGAAGACAACATTATAATTTCCGGTGGAGAGTGTTCTAGCCGAAGAATTGATTTTAACAATCGGCTCGGAAATATGTTTTGAAAGAAACAGTGCCAGAAACAAAGCCAGAAATAACATAATACCTGTAATATACAAAAGTTGGATGCGCAGTGTATTCACCGTTGCGTCAACCGGTGAAATAGTGGAATTCAGCAAAATCATCAACTTTGTTCCATCCGTTTTTTTTACCGTCTGAACATAGATCATGCTCTCCATCGCACGCGGTGGGCCAAATTTCAGCCTGCTCTGCTTATCCGATTCCGAATCGGCATCCGGGCGCCGCTGAAAATAAGTACCTCCCTGTGCTTCCGTTGCCGCAAAAACTTCTGCTAAGTCTGCCGCTCTCGGGTGATTGAATAAATTATTCGGAGCGGCACTTTCCTGATAAAGAACATTCCCTCTGTCATCCGTAATTATGATGCTGATTTGTGTATTATGAGAAATATCCTGCATTGTGGTAGAAATATCCTGATCGTCAATGTTTTTCACAAGGGTCTGAGCAGAAGATTTTATCTCACGGATTTTAATTGATTTATAAAAATCATCAAGGAATACTACTTGAAATACCCACAGCAAAATCAAAATAAGTAACGTAAAAATGGCAAAGCAACCAAAGATGCGCCATTTGATGCTGATGCGGTTAAGTCGTTCCTTCTGTTTCAAACCGGTATCCCACCCCTCTGAGCGTAACGATGAATTTGCTGTAATCTCCCAAACTTCTCCGCAAAAGCTTAATATGCGTGTCCAGCGTGCGGTCATCACCGTAAAAATCATAACCCCATACATTGGTAATCAGCTTTTCACGCGTCAACGCAATGTTCTTATTGTTCACCAAATAAAAGAGCAAATCGTATTCTTTGGGGGAAAGTTCCACTTTTTCACCGTCTATTGAAACAATGCGCCCGGTAAAATCAATGGTAAGCCCCTCATAACGAACGATTTCCTTTTTCGTTTGTTCAGTCGACGGGTTGGAACGCTTGATGATCGCATTAATCCGCATCATGAGTTCTTTTGGAGAAAACGGTTTCACCACATAATCATCAATTCCAAGTTCAAACCCATGGATTTTGTCATACTCCTCGCCTCGTGCGCTGAGCATTAAAACAGGAGTGGTACTATATTTTCGGATTTCTTTGACTGCAGAGAATCCGTCGAGTTCCGGCATCATCACGTCCATGATGATAATATCAAATTCATCCGGTTTGCTGCGGCAAATGGTGATGGCCTCCATTCCGTCCCCCGCCTCAGTCACGGTGTTCCCCTCAAATACGGCATACTTCTTAATCAGTTCTCTGATTTTCTCTTCATCATCCACTACTAAAATATGATACATATTGCCGCCCCAATCTTTTTGTACTGTCTGTTTAATCAAGTTTCTTACTTTTAACTATAACGTTAAACAAATAAAGAAAAAAATACTATTTATTAATCTGCTATATTATTTCTGTTTTATTATACTATATTTTATAATAGGACACAATTGTGATAACTCTGTGATTTCTGTATGACAATTTAACTTACGATAAAGCACAAGAAGCCGCGGCAGACGAATGAAATCTGCCGCGGCTTCTTTATATCTTATGAAGTGATGAATCAGTCAAATACGCCTGTGGAGAGGTAACGCTCACCGGTATCCGGCAGAAGCGCTACAATCAGCTTTCCTTTGTTTTCAGGACGCTTTGCAAGCTGGGTTGCAGCGTAAACCGCTGCACCCGATGAAATACCAACAAGCAATCCTTCTCCGCCGGCCAGACTCTTCGTGGTGGCGAACGCGTCCTCATTGGCTACGGTGATTACTTCATCCAAAACATCGGTATTGAGAATATCAGGAATAAAGCCCGCACCGATTCCCTGAATTTTATGGGGACCGGATTTGCCTTCGCTGATGACCGGAGAGCTTGCAGGCTCCACGCCTACCACCTTAACATCCGGATTCAGTTTCTTTAAGGCCTCGCCTACCCCGGTGATGGTGCCGCCCGTGCCAATCCCTGCTACGAAAATATCAATCTTTCCTTCGGTGTCCTTCCAGATTTCCTGCGCAGTGGTGGCGCGATGTATGGCAGGATTGGCCGGGTTGACAAACTGGCCGGGGATATAAGAATTCGGAATTTCTTTCGCAAGTTCATCCGCTTTGGCAATCGCGCCCTTCATGCCTTTAGCTCCCTCGGTCAAAACAAGTTCCGCGCCCAATGCCGCAACAAGCCTGCGGCGCTCGATGCTCATCGTTTCCGGCATAGTCAGAATCAGGCGGTAGCCTCTGGCTGCCGCGACAAACGCAAGACCTACGCCGGTGTTTCCGCTGGTTGGTTCAATGATCGTGGTATCTTTATTGATTAAGCCTCTGTCCTCGCCGTCCTTAATCAGCGCGAAGCCAACTCTGTCTTTCACAGAAGAAAGCGGGTTAAAATACTCCAGCTTACCTGCAATCGTGGCTTCCAGATTATTTTTCGTTTCATAATTGGAGAGTTCCAAAAGCGGTGTGTTTCCGATCAGTTCCGTAAGGTTCTTTGCAATTGACATAATAGATCACTCCTAAAATTATTATTAAAATAGATTAAACATATTATAGTATTTCATTGAGGGTTTCACAACAGAATTGTTCGCTGCGACAATAAACATTCCGCCCCGCTCTGAGATAATACAGTTTTTTCACTGGGTGCCTCCTAATTCATACTTTTCCTATCAAAATAGTAGTGTTTTGAATTAATGCTATTATATGCCGTATATATGATAAAGTCAATAGGAAAAGTAATATTTTTATTGCAAGACTTTACGAAAAATAGTATCATGGAAGTAATCCATAGAATGATCCATCAAAGTTGATCCTACCGCACAAATCAGGCGGGACAGTGCAGATCACTTTGGAATCCGTACTAAAACGTGGTCAAAGGAGTTATGCATGAAACTTTCTACAAAAAGCCGCTACGCCCTTGAAGGTCTGCTCTATCTTTCCGTTCATGGCAGCAATCAGCCCTTAAGTGTAAAAGATATCGCTGCAGGTACGGGCGTTACGGTAGCATATATGGAACAAATTTTTTTCAGCCTGAAAAAATCAGGTCTGGTCTCGACTACGCGCGGCGCGAGGGGCGGCTATGAACTTAGTCAGCCCGCGGAGGAAATTTCTGTCGGCATGATTATCCGCGCCATAGACGGTAATATTGTACCGGTAAAATGCGTGGATAACCTTTCCTTATGCACCAGTCGCGTGCGTTCGAACTGTGTGAGCCGCCAAGTGTGGATTCAAGTATCCAATGCCATTGCAGATGTTGCGGACAGCCTGACGCTGGAAGAGTTAAAAAACAAATACCTTGCCGAAAATGGAGGCGCGGAACATGAAAATATCAACTAAAGGCAGATACGGCCTGCGTGCCCTCATAGATTTGGCAATTAGCAACGACAAAGGGTATGTGTCACTAGCAGACATCTCCGACCGTCAGGATTTATCGCTCAATTACCTTGAAAGCATTTTCGCAAATTTAAAACACGCAGGTCTGGTCATCGGCATGGCAGGCGCACAGGGCGGCTATGTTTTGTCAAAGCCCGCAAAAAACATCACTTTGTTCGATATTCTGACCGTACTCGAGGGCGACATGTCCGTTTATGACAATGTGGGCGATGAAACCAAGATCCGCAGCTTTTTAAATCGGAATGTCTGGGACGCGGTAGACGAGAATGTAAATCAGATTCTCACGCAAACGACGCTGGAAGATGTGATTGACGAGATTGAAATACAGAACTTGTCCGCCGGCTGCTCAGAGCTGTAAACGCCGATGATAGCCTATATAACAAAAGCTGCCGCATCATAACCGATACGGCAGCTTTTACTATTTTTACTCAGTTCCCGTCCTCAATACTGATTTCGTTAAACTTCTCGGTCAGTTCCTTTGTGTGCAAGGCTGTCTTTGCTTCGTCCGCCGCATCAAAAACGATATTGCCGCGGTGCATCATCACAAGACGGTCGCCGTATTGAATGGCGAATTTCAAATTATGCGTTACCATCAGTGTGGTAAGCCTTTTTTCACGCACAATATGCTCAGTCAGCTCCATTACATTTTCGCTGGAGCGCGGGTCGAGTGCCGCGGTATGTTCATCCAGAATCAGCAGGTCAAGCGGCGTCATAGTTGAAATCAGGAGTGCGAGCGCCTGACGCTGGCCGCCCGAAAGGCTCGCTACCGATAAATCCAATTTATCCTCCAAGCCCAGTTTTAACAGTTCAAGCTGGGTACGGTAATAATCCATCCTCTTCTTATTCACTCCGATATGAAGTCCGAAGCTCCCGCCTTTGTTGTCGGCGAGAGCCATATTTTCAAGGATAGTCAGTTCAGGGCAGGTACCTTTAGAGGGGTCTTGAAATACGCGCCCAATGAATTGGGAGCGCTGAAATTCTTTCAGTTTACTGATTTCCTTGTTGTTCACAAACAAATTGCCGCTGTCAACCGGAATGCTGCCGCAGAGGAGATTCAGCACTGTCGTTTTACCGGAACCGTTGCTGCCGACGACCGAAACAAACTGTCCCTTTTGAATTTCCATGCTGAAGTCGGTAAATAAGACGACTTCATTGACCGAATCGGGATTAAACGTTTTATAAATATGCTGCAGGCTGACGAAGCTTTCGCCTGTTTCAGATTTGAGTTGGGTTGACATTTTGTTTCTTCCTCCTGCCTGCAAACAAATTGTTGGATACCAGCGCAACGGTAAAAAGAACCGCCATCAAAAGTTTGAGGTAATTTGTGGGCAGTCCCAGCTGCATTGCGATCACCAGACAGGCCTTGTAGATAATTGCACCCAAAACAACCGCAGTGGTGGCTTTCATGAATTTCACCTTTTTAAAGAGGTTCGTCCCGATGATTACCGAAGCAAGCGCCATCACCACCATGCCGGTGCCGCTTGCCACATTGGCTGACTCGGCCTGCTGAGCCAAAATACATCCGGCAAGCGCGGTGCAGCCGTTGCCGACCGCGAGACCGATAATTTTCATCGTGCCGGGGTCTTTGCCGAGCGAGGTAACATACTGCGGATTATCGCCCGAAGCGCGCAGCAACAACCCAGATTTCGTTTTCAAGTATAAATCTAAAATCAGTTTTACAAGGATGCAGGAAATCGCGACCATGATCAATACGCGGTAATTCAGAATGCTCCCGGTGAAAAGTCCGGCAGGTCCGGAAGTAAAGATGGTATCTTTATTGTAAAAAGGCATTACTGCGCTGCCGTTGGTAATCACGAGATTGATGCTCCACATTCCTGTCATGACAAGAATTCCGGAAAGCAAGTCTGTAATGCCAAGCTTTACATGCAGGAATCCTGTTACACATCCAGCAGCTGCGCCGCACACAAACGCAAGCAATCCGGCAATCCACGGGTTTACCCCCACGGTAATCAGCGCCGCAGTCACACACGCCCCAAGTGGGAAGGTTCCGTCAACCGACAAATCCGGAAAACCCAGCACCTGATAGGTAATATAGACGCCTATCGCCATAATGCCGTAGATGAAGCCTTCTTCCAGCACATTTACAATCAAACCGAGAACGATGTCCATTCGGAATTTACCAGCTTTCTGTTATTTTGTCGCCGTAACCGCCGTAGCCTTGGAATATTCGGAAGGCAGGGTCAGCCCCATTTTATCCATCACTGCTTTGTTGTAAACAGGGGTGCAGTCTTTCACCAGATACACCGGCGTATCAGAAGCTTTTGCTTCGCCCTTGAGGATTTTA
>WSSedL1CaDRAFT_10001993_pt1 | contig 10944 bp, 6 predicted proteins | sample WetSurSL1Cattail_FD_9464 | JGI IMG/M metagenome (IMG submission 9464)
CGCCCGACGTGGCGCAGGGCAACCCCGGCCTCGGTGGCGGCGGCCCGCGCGTCTTCCAGTTCGGCGCGCGCGTGCAGTTCTAAGAAGCAGGGACGAAGGGACCAAGGGACTAAGACAAGCAGTGCTGAGGGAAGAGTGGACAGCCAATAGGCTGTCTGCTCTTCCATGTCCACTGTCCCGCCTGTCATCCCGAGCGAACGGGGCCCCAGGCGTTTTCTTCAGTCTGGGGGTGGTGAGCCGAGGGATCTGTGGTTGCTTTAAAAAAACCAGGGCCGCTCGGCTCGCGCCACCTTTTTTGAAGTTGAGAAAGTAAAGTTTGCCCCGAACCTTTCCCTACACGCCTGCCGGAGTAATTCGGCAGGCACTTTTTTTCGATATATAAATAGCCTTTCCATTTTTCTAGCTTCATAGCTCCGCGCGCGCGGCTTTCTTGCTGTTCTTTTTATATCTTCCGGCAAAGGAATCACTAAGCGACAGCCTCACCATTTTCAAAGACAGACGAGTATGCGAAAGACGCGGCGACTTATCCTAAGTCGCATTCCATGAGTACGGTGCATGAAAATATTTTTCGATAAAAATCCACTGCTTGACTTTCATGCATGGTGTGCCTATGATTCACGCGCTTTAAAAATGTAAACATTTGCTGCGCTATTTTTCCAACCTTGCGCCGCGGATTCGTAAGCGCTTACATTCCGCCGGCAGCAGGTTCGAGAAACGACCAAAGAGTCGTTGTTGTTCGACAGCAAGACCGCATGATTGGCAACACAGAAAGATGGAGGCTATACCCACATGAAGGTTTCAAGATTGCGCATCTGGATGCTCGCACTGCTTCTGCTTTGCGGCTTCGCGCTCTGCCCGGTGGCCTTTGCCCAGGTCACCAACGCAAGCCTCACCGGTTTAGTCACGGACGCCAATGGTGCCGCGCTGGTCGGCGCGCAGGTCCGTGTGCAGAACACCAATACCAATGCCACGCTGAAGGTGGAAACCAACGCCTCGGGCATTTATCTGGCGGCTCCTCTCAACCCCGGCCCGTACACGGTGACGGCGGAAAAGAACGGCTTCCGCAAGATGGTTCAATCCGGCATTACGCTCACGGTCGGACAGGCCGCCACCGTGAACATTGCCATGCTGGTCGGCGATGTGAAAGAGGTCGTCTCCGTGACCGCCGATGCGGAACTGATCAACACCACCACGGCGGAGATCGGCACCACCGTCGGCCAGGAGGCGGTGCAGGAGTTGCCGCTGAACGGCAGAAATCCCTCCGATCTGGTTCTTCTCAGCTCTGGCGTCGTCAACGTGCTCAACACCGGCGGCGGCACGCATCAGGGAGAAACGACGATGCCCGATGAGTCCGGCGCCTCGGCCGGTGGCGGCCGCCAGGGCAGCGTTTATTACATGCTCGATGGCGCGCCGAACATGGACACGTACATGGCTCTGGCCGCTCCGTTTCCGAACCCCGACGCGACGCAGGAATTTCGCGTGATCACCAACAACTTTGATGCGCACTACGGCTTTGCGCCCGGCGCGGTCGTCAGCATTCAGACCAAGTCCGGCGCCAACCAGTTTCACGGCGGCGCCTTTGAATTTATTCGCAACAGCATGTTCAACGCGGCGCAGTACTTTGGCAAAAAGGTCGATCCGCTGCACAGAAACACCATCGGTGGTTATCTGGGCGGGCCGGTCATGAAGGACAAGCTGTTCTTCTTTGCCAATTACCAGTTCGAGCGCAACAGCTCGCAGGCCACCAACCAGTTCGCCAACTTCCCCACGGCGGCCATGCTGGCAGGTGACTTCACGGCACCGGCGGCGCTGCTGTCGAGCAAGACCATCAACGGGCCCGACAATCTTTTTGTCAACAACACGATCAATCCGAAATACTTCAGCGCGGCCGCGGTCACCATTGCCAAAACGGCGCTGCCTCTCGGCGCCGTCAATGCCAGCAATCCCGGTTACACGCAGTATCCGGGCTCGCCGACGCTCTACAACTACAAGCAGTTGACCACGCGCCTGGACTACACCGCGAATGACAAGCAGCGGCTATTTCTGCGCAGCTTTATCGAGTACTACAACAACACCGGTTCCGCCATCAAAGGAAACCTGATGGCCTTGTCGCCCGGCAAAAAGGGCGAGTATTACAACGAGGTGCTCGGTCATAACTGGATCATCAACGACAGCACGGTGAACACGCTCAACATCTACTGGACGCAGATGGATGTGTTGCAGGCCGGCCAGGCGCTCGATGCCAACGGCGACCCCTTCTGCATGTCCCGCTACATTGCCGTCACGGAAAAGGCCGGGCATTGCTACATGGAAGGCTTCGATGTTTCGGGCGGATTCTCTTCAAGCTGGAGCGAGCCTACCGGCGAAAGAAGAACGAGCTACGGCCTCTCGGATGCTCTGACAAAGACGAAGGGCAATCACACGCTGTCGGCGGGTATAGACCTTGTGCATCAGTTTGCGCAGGAAAACACCGACTATCCGGCCACGCCGATCATCACCTTCGACAGCTCATGGACAGGCTACGGTCTGGCGGACTTTTTGACCGGCAATGTTCATCGGTTCATTCAGGGCGGCGGCGAAATTGCCAGCGTCAAGGGATGGATGCTCGGCCTCTACGTGCAAGACCAGTACCGCATCCTGCCCAACCTCACGTTGACCGCCGGCCTGCGCTGGGATCCGAACACGCCTCCGGCCACAACCGGTGGACGCGGCGCGGCCTTCCGCGCGGGGCAAAAGAGCACGGTCTTTCCCAACGCACCGCTCGGCGAAATCTTCCCCGGCGATCAGGGACTCAATGACGCTCTGATGCCCACCTCGTACGGTTACTGGGAGCCGCGCGTTGGTTTGAGTTATCAGCCAAAGTCCATGCCGCATACCTCACTGCGCGCCGGCTTTGGTCTGTTCACCGGACCGCTGCCCTACTCGAGCTATAACCACAGCGCGGACATTGCGCCCTTCAGCCCGACCTTCACCTTCTATAACGCGCCCACCACCGTTGTGAACCACACTCCCACCGCTGCGCAACAGGTTGTTTTCGACAAACCATGGAACAGCTTCACCGGCGGCAACCAGTTTGCCTCGGGTAACTTCGCATCGCTGAGTTACAAGCCGGCATCGAGCTCAACCTTCACCACACCCGTCGGCCTTCAGGCCACCTTCGACAAGGACTTCAAGCTGGGCATCACGCAGAGCTGGAACGTCTCCGTCGAGCAGCAGTTGACCCGCGCTCTCGCGCTGCACATTGCCTACGTCGGCAGCCAGTCCTATCATCAGGCGACCATCATTGATGTCAATGCGGCGGGCGCGGGCGCGGGGCAGGCTTCGGGCGTTCGTCCTTACAGCAACTTCAGCAACATTCTTGTCGACACAAGCCTGGGAACCTCTTCCTACCACTCGCTGCAGGTCGGCGTCGAACAGCGCTCCTTCCACGGCTTGGCCTTCCAGTCGAACTTCACCTGGGGCAAGGTGCTCGATCTGGCATCCTCGGGCAACATCTCCTTTGCCGGCGGCATTCCCGACCCCTTCAACATCAAGTGGAACAAGGGCATCTCGGACCTGAATGTTCCGCTGATCTCGGTCACGAATTTTGTGTACCAGACGCCGGCCCTGAACAGCATGAACCGCATGGTGCGGTCCGTTCTTGGAACGTGGGAGATCAGCAGCATCTACACCCTGCAATCGGGCAAGCCCTTCGGCATTAATGGCGGCAACGGCAACAACAACTCCGGTTCGCTGCAGAATGGCGATCGCGCCAATGTTGTGGCCGGCCAGTCGCCCTGGTCGCATAAGGGCAACCGCTCGGATTGGCTCAACAACTACTTCAACACCGCGGCCTTTACCACCAACCCCACGGGAACCTTCGGAAACTCCGGCCGCAACATCTTCCGTGGTCCGTATCTGAACTTTGCCGACTCGGCACTCAGCAAAAATCTGAGCGTGCATGACCGGTATAAACTGCAGCTTCGCTTTGAGCTGTTCAACACCTTCAATCACGCCAGCTTCGCCAACCCGGACACGACGCCCACCGACGGCACCTTCGGAAAAATCACCTCGGCCGGCGTGGAAAGCAACCGTATCGGCCAGGCCAGCGTGAAGCTCACCTTCTAACTGGTACGATCACAATCAAGCAGTGTGCACCAACAGCGGGCCGCCTTCGGGCGGCCTTGCTGCGCCTGGAAGGGCATCCTCCTCCGAGATTTCTCCAGAGTGATAGAGGGCGCTCAGGGCTACGAACTCGTCATGAAAGTGAGGGTTCATAGGCTCCGCTCCATTCTGGAGCTATCGTGCAATGGTTCTCTCACTCAAACACCCTCTTTGGGGAAAATGCAAGCACGAAGACGTTCCAGGCCCCGATAATAGCGGCTTGATGAGATTGACCAAGAGCATCCGTGTGGCGATGATTTCGATGAATACTGCGTCATGATGTTCGCGCCGCGCCTCACGCAAGTTCTATTTATCGGCCGATAGTTCACAGTTATCGGCCTCCGTCACCTGGCAAATAATCAGCGACATTCAGAGCTGAAGCGACAATTGGACGAATTCCATATTCGTGGATGCAACGGTCACGGTAGGGACGATCCTTACGGCTCGCCCCCCGCGTAGATCCACGAGCGGCACTACCGCATGAGGCTCCTGCCAAAGGTAAGATGTGACGCCTTAAATCGTCCATCCGGGTAGGAATGCACTACCAAGATGCGTGGAACATATTGGTCGATGGTGCGCTTGAAACGATCCCTATTTGTTTTAGCTCGCTGGCTGCGACGTTGCAGAGCATGTGATTTTGGCATTCTGAAGTGGGCTCTTCCTCAGGTTTGATGAACCAAGACGAGTTATGAGCGCTCTATGGTCTTTCGTCATCTGCAATCTCGCAATAGTACAGATACGGGCTTCAACCACGACGGCAATGTACCACAGGGAAGATCCCGACAGAATTGAGCCTCGCAAATAGACAATTCCGCTGCCCATCATCGCCGTGTGCTAACAGTCAGGCCAATGCGCTCATCGAGTGAGCATTACACTGAAATCCTGAAACAGATCCCCTGAAACGCCGATGACAACGGCGATCTGTTTGGACATGGCTATCTATCAGATTTCCAGAACCAACTTGAAAAAGTTGGTCCTTCATCCGACAAAGGGTGCGGCCTTCTTTGTCCAGGGACTGCTGGCATAACGTTGGCGCAACACGCGTGCTGCCGTCAGACGAATCTCCGTTTCCTGCGCTCGCATACGCTTCTCTTCTGGCGTATCCACACCATAATCATTGGCGCAGCTGTAACGAACCATACGCAGGACGAGGTACAGCGACTCGGCCACATCCGGATCCGTCGGATGATCCTTCACATAAGAAAGAACACGCTGCCCAAGAAGGATTTCTGCAGCATCGGTTGCGCGAAGCTGCGCCGACTGGCGCTCGCCTTCGGCCCGCTGAGCCGGTGTCAGAAATGCCGCACTCTCCCGAGCCCGGAGGAGTCCTTCCTCGGAATAGCCACGCTGTGGCCATGGATTCCTCTCCCCATCTGGCTCCCACTCCTTGCACCACCAGTTATCGCGGTAACTCTCCACAAAATCGAAGGAGTAGGAACGCTGCACGCCGGGGTCGAGATAAGGACGCAAACCGGGATTGCGTACCAGTGTAACAAGCGGTTTGAAGCCTGTTCCCGTACCAGCCTGCGCTTGTACCTTTTGCGGCAAGGAAGAAAAGACTCGGGCAGCAATCGCATCGTCATGAGTTAGAACCGCACGCACCCAGGCCACAATAGCCAGCGATTGCCGCAGATTCCCAGGTAGCTTCGACAAGGCCGAGGCATCGGCAATCACGCTCAATGGCGTTTCCAGATTGAAGAGACCGGCAGCATCGGCATTAAACTCTGCATTGCCTGAATCCTTTTTGCAATCGTATTTGCGCCTGGGATCTTTCATGACGTCCATGCATGTATCAAGCGCACTCTGCTGCTCACTGACGCGATAAATCGCTGTACGCGGAGCAAACAAAAGAACCGCATCGAGGCTTTGCGCCGAACGCATCAGCAACCCGCGATAGAGATTCAGAGAAGATTGCTGCTTGGTCGTCTGGATGCGGGGCATCGCTTCCGCAAGAAGTTTGCGTGCTTCGGCCGAACGGCCGAGACCAATGAGAAGCCGAATGCGGTGATAGTTTGTTGTCTCCCATGCAGGAGATTCAAGCGGCACTTGCGCGGCTGCCTGCACCAATGCGTCAGCCTCTGTATCCTGAGCATTCGCTTTTGCAAGTGCGGCAGTCAGCCAGCTCAACTGGCCACTCTTCTTCCATTCGGCAATGGCATGCTTGCGCGCTTCATCAGCGGGCGATTGCAGGGTCACCAACCAGTCCACCAACGGGGACCAGCCGCGCAGCACAGAGGCATCGCGATAGGCTTTTTGAAACGGTTCCATTCTCTTCTGCGGGGTTAGCGTGTTACCGTGCGTAAGTTGATCCTGCGGCAAAAAGGCATACATGTCGACATCTTCGCGGATTGCCTGATTATCCAGATTCGCATCGAGATACCAGGTAAGATCGGTCAGATGCTGTGCATAGTCTGCGTCGTTCTTCGGCCCAGTCAATGCGGAGGCAAGCTCATGGATTCTCTCTTGGGGCTCGGTGCGTAGACGGATCAAGTCGAGTTCCTTGCGCAGCGCATTGCGAGGCAGATCCGTTGCCGTCTCATGCAGAAGGGCTTCAATGGCGCTCTGTGCCTGCTTCATCAACGCCGGATCAAACTCTGCCATGCGATCGCCAAGACCGGCGTTGGGCGAAAGAAATGCCTTGCGCACCATGGCGCGGGTAGCAAGGTATCGTGCACGTCCGCTCCAGGGAGATTGCGCATCCCGACCGATGCCCTCAAAGGCTTGCGCAGCATCGTCGAAGCGCGCCTGATAAAAAAGCGCCGCAGCCTTTTGATAAGCGCGATCCTGCTTGAGAAGTTGCGAAGCCGCATGAGGAGCATCTGCCGGAGTCATCGCCGCACCACCTCGGCAGTTGGCAAAGACCGCATCCTGGCCGTGAATCCAGTCCAGCAGGTCGCCACTCTTTGCTCCCCACAGTTTGGTGCGAGCATGAAGCACGGCCACGGCATTCGTAAAAGCATCATCGGTGCAGTTTGCATAGTCCGGCGAAAAGGTGCTTCCATCGGCTCGGTGAATCTGGAGTTGACGGCCCTGCTGCACGAGTTCATCGGCCTCCACAAAAGCGGCCCGTTCGTGCCGCCAGATGCCCGCAGGAGTCTTTTCCTGATGCTGTTCCCAGGTTTCCTGAGACCCCGTTATATCCTCGTGCATCCATTCGTAGTAGTTTTTCGTCGGCGTGTAGGCGCTCTGTTCCTCCTGCGTGAGTGTGCCGCCATTGAGGTAGCGATAGGCCACAATCAGATCGGCACGTGGAAATGTCGGAAGCAGAATGCCAAGCTTTCCTGCAGCGTATTCCTTGGGATTGTCTGGCCGCATCTTGCGAACAAAGACATCGGGATAAAAGTCAGGTCCGCAGGCCTCAACCGAAACCAGCGGGAGCACAACCAGCAGTACAAGCGACAAAATCACGATGCGTCGATTCACGGGAGCCTCCTTGCGGCCAGCAGGTGCATGTCCTCATGCCAGCCTCGATCAGCAAAAATATAGATACGTTTTCCGGCACTCCCGTTCGGCCAGTGTTCGCGGGTTGAAATCCCCACGCTGCCCGAACAGAGCGGTTCGCGGATACGGAACTCAGGACGATCCTGCGGAGCCATGCGGCGGTCTGGCTCCATACGGAAGAACATCGGCACGGCTTCATCGACGGGCAGATGCGCAATCCAGTCGTCGTAGCTGCACCAGGAGGCCAGCGCGGTCATCGAAAGGGGAAGCCCCTCAGGCATGCGTGAACGCAGATCGCCCAGTAGACCGGCATAGAATCCGCGTTCGGAACGCCGGGCGTCGAAGTCGATTTGCAGCGCGGCGATTCCTGGCTTGCGTGCGCTCTCCAGAATGCGGTCAACGATCGCATGCTCAATCTTCTGGCCGCTCTCACCACTCAACTCTGCGCCGGGTTGCACCTCAATGCGCACCACTGCGATACGTTGAACAGCACCAGGATAAATAATGGATTGGCGCCTGGGCTCAACTGTAATTTGCCGCCCAATCAGAAGAGTCTGATCCAGCCATGCGATCGCGGTCGTTGCAGGATCAATTTGACGTAGGTCTTCCGGCCGCTCCCAAACCCACAGCGTCTTGCGGGGGAGTCGATTCATGCGCTCGCTCAGAGCTTTGCGCACCCCAGCGTCCGGCCGAAGCGACAGACACCCTGCAGCAAGCAGAAATATCAGTAGAAGCTCCCTCGCGGATTGAGTTTTTCGGAGCATAAGGTGTGCGTAGAAGAACAGACTAGAATTTTAACAATTTCACACGACCTTGCATCTCAACTTTTCATTTCTAGCATGATCCATACTGCGCAAAATGAATCTGCAAGCAAACTGTAGCCCGGAACCGCAGAGAGGGACAGCAATCTTGTTTCGTGGATTCCAAAGAGGTTCGACTCTGCGCCACGCCGCACACGATGTGAATTCACCCACGGTGTGTATGATGGGGAGCACCGTCCCCACGGGGAATTTGATGGATCAGCGAGGGTCAGATGCGCATGGAAGACCTGTTCTGGTTGCGAGGATGCTCTTCAACAACAGCGGTACTTTCACATGGAAAGGTCTAAAACTCCATGAAGGTGCACCTCATAAATCCGAGTGACAATTCTTTTGGCACAGCCGTGATTACACCGCGATGGATGTTTGTTCTGGCCGCGGCAACACCTCGGGTGGTGGGTGATCCCATTCTTGTCGATGAGTCGCTGGAGCAGATTGTTCCAGAGAGCATTCAGGCGGGCGATATCGTCGGCATCAGTGTCCATACGGGTAATGCGCTGCGCGGATATCAGGTGGGGCAAATGGCGCGTGCGCGGGGCGCGTGGGTCATCTATGGCGGCATTCACGCAACGCTGTATCCGGAAGAGGTCCTCGAACGCGGAGCAGCGCACGCCGTAGTGAAGGGCGATGGCGATATCGCATGGGGCAAGGCCGTGACGGATTGCCTGGCGGGCAAATTGCAATCGATCTACGAGGGCGGACGCATCGGAGGCGACCAGTTTTTGGAAGCGCGCTGGGATCTGATGCCGCCCGATAAATACATGTGGGCCTCGGTGCAGACCATTCGCGGATGCCCCAAACATTGCTCGTTTTGCAGCGTGTGGCGCACCGACGGACAACAGCCTCGGCAGCGGCAGTATCAAAAAGTGATCGATGAAATCGTGAGCCTGCGGCGGATTGGCTTCCGCTTTATCGCTCTGGCCGACGATAACTTTTATCCGGTGACGTTGACCGATCTTCGACTGGCTCAGGAACAGAACAATCTTGCCCGGCTTGAAGAGCTGACAGCGATCCGCGCGGAGCGTTTCCAGTTGATGGCAGAGATGGCAAAGCTGCCCAAAAACATGGTGTTCTTTACTCAGATCACGATGGAGGCGGCCGAGGACGACGAGTATCTGGACGCGATGCACAAGGCCAATATCAAGGGTGCTCTTGTGGGAGTCGAGGCTGTTACGCCAGAGGGGCTCAAGGCCGTTTACAAAGACTGGAACTGCTCGGGCGATGAGTTGGTGAAGCAGTTAAAGAAGTTTCGCGAGCATGGCGTCCACGTGCTGGGCTCGTTCATCTTCGGACTGCCGTCGGACAAGCCGTCGACCTTTGACGCAACGGCGGAGATGGCGCTGAAGACGGGAATCACCTTTGCCCAGTTCGTGATGCTGACGCCGTTTCCGGGCACGGTGGATTTTTTGCGATGGGAAAAGGAGCAAGCCACGAATCCAACGGTGGTGGGCGATGTGCCGATTACACGGTACTGGCTGATTCCACCGGCTGTTCGTCCCAAGATGTTTACTCCCCACCCTTCGATGAGTTCCGACGAGATTCGAGCGCTGACACAAAAGGCCTGGGACAGCTTTTATCGCTGGGGTCCCATTTGGAAGAGGTCGGCTTGTACGCCGAATCTGCGCGCGAGGCTTGCTTTTATCTTTCTTTCCAAGCTCTACCGGCAGATGTATGCGGGCACGGGCATCTCGACGGATAGCGCACGGAAGAAGAAGTCCAAACGCTGGGCACGATGGACGGCGAAGCAGTGCGGGAAGCTGTTCCATGCAACCCCCATGCCGGAGCTGAAGTCGCCAGAGTGGGGCGTCGAGTTTCCGCCTGTCATCGGCTAGGCAGCGTTCTACGTAGCAACGGAGCGATATGTGTTCGCGTTCAAGAACCATTTGTAAATGGAAGTCCCGAGGGTAAAGAATCAGCGGCTGAATCCCCTACGAATAGGCCAACAGTCCTGACGCGAAGCGGCAACACCTTATATGTCGGGCAAGCAGAATAAATACGGAGCCTATCTTGCAGGCTCCGCACCCTGGTTAGCGGTTACACCAAGTTCCAGTAGTGTCGCTGGCATCGTATGAAAATCACTGTCGAGGTAGCACTCTACCTGCCGCTGAATCACTGTACTATGGCCAGTACTCCTGTCACAGAATTAGCCGAAGACCTTCTGCTAAATTATCGAATCAACGGGCGCAAATCCATCGATGACGTTTCTGCCCGTTGGCGGATTCACATTGGTCCATTCTTTGAACGCGACCGCCATCCGCAACAAAGTGATTTGAATCACATACGACAGCGCTCAGAAAGACGAAGGTGAAGAGTGGGACAGTTACTTCCCCAGCCGGAGCAGCACCGGGGCGCAGCTTGCGCCTGCACGCTGCATCGGCCGCACACTCCCCTTGCGGGCGAGTGGCCTCAAGGAGTTTTTCGCGTGTCCGAGCAAGCATCGCTTCCCCTCTCTGTTTCGCCCTCTCTGCAGCAAACCCTCGCGGCGCGGCTTGGTCAGTTTATGGACCCTGCGCGCGTGCTCACGCGGCCCATCGACCGCATC
>WSSedL1CaDRAFT_10001994_pt1 | contig 10944 bp, 7 predicted proteins | sample WetSurSL1Cattail_FD_9464 | JGI IMG/M metagenome (IMG submission 9464)
AGAGTCAGATTGATAGTGTAGATCAGACAGGAAATGCTTCATACCAGCAAATGGATACTACTGTTACTTTGCTGGGTGGTTATATAAAAGTAGAGTTTAGCTTGAATAGCGGGATGATAACAAAACTCAGAAATCATTGTGGCCCAGTTTCATTTACCAATGGTCCTGTGGCGGTAGGAATGAAGGCCAAACTGAAAGATTATAAATTACGTCAGGAAGGCCAAAACTCGGTACTTACGTTTTATTATCTCGGTGGAATAGATTCTATTCGTTGGGAAATGACTCCTTCGGGATTGTTACATATGTCGGCTCTCATGCTTAATCACACTTCAAGTGGAACCGGTTTCGATGATTCGTTTATGGATGAAAACATTACCAATTTTGGGCTGACTTTTTCTTATCCCGAAAATCGGGTGATGGGAATGGAATGGTTCGGTCGTGGTCCGTATAGGGTATGGAAAAACCGTATTAAAGGAACTAATTTTGGATATTGGAACAAGGTTTACAATAATACGATTACAGGCGAAAGTTTCGAAAATTTAGTTTATCCCGAGTTTAAAGGTTATCATGCCAACTTATATTGGGCAACCATTCAAACAAAAGAAGCTGAATTTACGATTTATAGCGAGAGCGATGGAATTTTCTTCAGGGTGTTTACGCCTGAAGAGCCTCACAATCGTCAAAACGGCGAAAATACCATGCCTGCATTTCCTTCGGGTGATCTTTCGTTTCTCTACGAAATACCGGCTATTCGAGATTTTAAACCGATTCCGCAACTGGGACCGAATAGTCAGGCAGCATCTATAAGGATCAAGAAAGGTGATGAAGGAATTTGTATGAAATTATGGTTCGATTTTGGAGTGAAAAATTATTGAACGGGTCTCTGTTAAAAATATATCAATATGAAAATCAGGTATTTTTTTGTGTTTTGTTTTTTTTCGCTTTCTGCCTTTTCTCAACTTGCAACTTCCTGGCCAGCCATTTCGCCTGAAATGAAGCCTGGAACGCGCTGGTGGTGGATGGGGAATGCTGTGGATAAAAATAATTTGCAATACAATTTGGAGGAATATGCACGAGTAGGATTGGGGACAGTAGAAATTACTCCTGTCTATGGCGTTCAGGGAAATGACGCCAATGATATACAGTTTCTTTCCGAGAAGTGGATGAAAATGTTGGAGTTTACTCAAGCAATCAATAACAGAGTCGGTATGCGTACAGATATGAATACGGGTACCGGATGGCCTTTTGGTGGGCCTGAAGTGACAATTGAAAAAGCAGCTTCGAAATTACTGGTAAGAGAATACAATGTGAAAAGCAAATCGGTTTTTTCAGAGAAAATAGAACCGTTAGAAGCCGAACAGATTCCTGTTGCTAAATTGCAAAGATTGATGGCATTTAGTTCGAAAGAAACACTGGATATTACTTCAAAAATAGATAAAAATGGCGTTTTAAATTGGGCAGTACCGAAAGGAGATTGGCGGATTATTGCTGTTTTTAATGGAAAAACTTTTCAAAAAGTGAAGCGTGCCGCTCCCGGAGGCGAAGGTTATGTGATGGATCATTTATCAGCAAAATCTGTACGGGATTACTTGAGCCGATTTGAAAAAGCCTTTCAAATCTCAAATGTCAATTATCCTAATAGCTTTTTTAATGACTCATACGAAGTATATGGCGCGGACTGGACGGCTGATTTTTTTGAACAATTCGAAAAGCGTCGGGGATATAAACTCGAAAATTATCTTCCAGAATTTTTATCGAAAGAAAAATCAGATATAAATTGTCGTTTGATAACTGATTATCGGGAGACTATATCCGATCTTTTACAGGAAAATTTTACGCTTCAGTGGACAAATTGGGCACATACTCATGGCAGCAAAACCCGTAATCAAGCACATGGTTCGCCGGGAAATCTGATTGATCTTTATGCTACTGTTGATGTTCCCGAATGCGAAGGTTTTGGTCTGTCAGATTTTGGGATAAAAGGGTTGAGAAAAGACTCGCTGACCCGGAAAAATGATTCGGAACTTTCGATGCTAAAATATGCATCTTCGGCTGCACATATTGCCGGAAAGCAGTATGTGTCCAGTGAAACATTTACATGGTTGACGGAACATTTTCGAACTTCGCTCTCGCAGTGTAAGCCTGACTTGGATTTGATGTTTGTGGCAGGAGTAAATCACATGAATTTTCACGGAACAACTTATTCGCCACGTGAGGCTGCGTGGCCCGGATGGAAATTTTACGCTTCGATAGATATGTCGCCAACAAATACTATTTGGCGTGATGCTCCGGCACTGATGAAATATATCACTCGTTGCCAGTCATTTTTACAAACAGGCAAACCTGATAATGATTTTCTGATTTATCTTCCTGTATATGATGTTTGGCATAATCAGGATGGGCGATTTTTTCTTTTTACTATTCACGAAATGGAAAAAATAATGCCCGATTTTATTCAGGTGGTACATTCAATTTATCAGAACGGATACGATGCGGATTATATTTCCGATAAATTTATCCTTTCGGCTAAATGCGAAAATGGTATGATTGTTACCGAAAGTGGTGCAAGATATAAGGCGCTGATATTTCCAACTGTGAAACGAATGCCTGTTGAGGTGATAAGGCATGTAGTTGAACTAACTGCGCAGGGAGCAAAGATTGTTTTTATGAATAGTTATCCCAATGATGTGCCGGGATATTTCAAGTTCAAAAAACGACGTTGTGAATTCAATAAATTAACAAATAAAATCACCAAAACAAGTTCTTTTAATGAGAGTGAAGTTTATGTTTATAAAAAAGGACAGGTTGTCGTTGGTTCTGATTATAAAAAAACGTTTGAGCTAATAGGAGGAGTTGAACCTGAAGAAATGATTGCAAAATATGGTTTACATGCTATTCGTCGGATGAATGAAACCGGTTATCATTATTTTATTTCTGCATTAAAACCCGAAGATACCGATGCATGGATTATTTTATCAGTTACAGCAAAGTCAGTAGAAATTTTCGATCCATTAACAGGAACGACAGGTAAAGCCAATATTCGTCAGGAGAATGGAAAAACGCAGGTTTATTTGCAACTAAAATCAGGAGAATCGCTCATTCTGAAAACATTTACGAATGAGGATATTCAAATAACGCCGTGGAAATATCTGAATGAAAAAGTACAAACAATAGAATTGAACCATCCGTGGAAGTTGAGTTTTGTGAAAAGTGATCCACAAATAAAAGACACTTTTCTGATGAATGATCTAAAGTCGTGGACTACTCTTGAAAATGCTGATCTAAAGATAAATGCAGGAACGGGAATTTATGAAACCTCATTTGTGTCTGATAATGTAAATGCTTCTAATGAGTATGTCTTAAATTTGGGCGATGTTCGTGAAAGTGCGCATGTATATGTGAATGATAAAGATGCCGGCATTGTTTGGGCTGCACCATTCGAATGCAGAATAGGAAGATTCCTGAAATCCGGCTCAAACATTTTGCGTGTAGAAGTAACTAATTTACCAGCTAACCGAATTTCTGATTATGATCGTCGTGGAGTGAGCTGGCGTATTTTCAAAGAAGTTAATTTTGTAGACCGGAATTATAAAAAAACAGATTACGGACATTGGTTACCAATGGAAAGCGGATTGTGTAGCAAAGTGAGCATTTCGGAGTATAAGTAAGAAAACTATTTATGTGTAATTATAATATTAAATCGATAAATAAAAAATGACAAAACAAAAATTCATCCTTGCAACTGCGCTGATAGCACTGACAGTTTTTACTTCTTTTGCTAAAAAATATCAGTATGAATATCTATACAAAAGTCTACCTTTTGAAATGCCAAAAGTACAGGTGCCGGTTTTTCCGAAATATAGCGTATCTATTGCCGATTTTGGTGCTATTGGTAACGGAAAAGATCTTTGTAGCGAGGCTTTTGCCAAAGCTATTGACCAATTGTCGAAAAAAGGAGGAGGAACGTTGAATGTTCCAGTTGGAGTTTGGTTTACAGGTCCGATAGTGCTGAAAAGCAATGTGAATCTTCACCTTGAGGCAGGAGCGGTTATTTTGTTTTCGCCCGATAAAAGTTTGTATCCGTTGGTGGAAACTATTTTTGAAGGGCTTGCCACTAAACGTTGTCAGTCCCCTATCTCAGCACGAAATGCTATGAATATTGCCATCACAGGTCAAGGTGCTATTGATGGTAACGGACAGGTTTGGAGACCATTGAGAAAAGGTGATGTAAGTGAAAAAATGTGGCAAAGAACCATTTCAACAGGTGGCGCTTTCAAACGTCCCGATTATTGGATGCCTTCGGTTGAATACCTGAAAGGTGATAGTGTGGCAGACATGAACGTTCCGAAAGGACTGAGAACCGATGCCGAATATTTGGCGATAAAGGATTTTTTGCGTCCAGTAATGGTAAGTTTTATCGAATGTAAAAATGTTATGATTCAGGGCATTTTTGTGCAAAATTCACCTGCATGGACCTTGCATCCGCTTATGTGTGAGAATGTAATTATTGATGGTGTGACGGTTCGTAATCCAAGTTATGCAGCCAATGGCGATGGTATTGATCTGGAATCGTGTAAAAACTCATTAATTGTGAATTCTTCTTTTGATGTAGGAGACGATGGTATTTGTATTAAAAGTGGAAAAGATGAAGAGGGACGTAAGCGTGGTAGAGCCTGTGAAAATCTTATTGTTGACAATTGCACTGTTTTTAAAGGTCATGGAGGTTTTGTAGTTGGTAGCGAAATGTCAGGAGGAGTAAAAAATATGAAGGTAAGTAATTGCCAGTTTTTGGGAACAGATGTCGGTCTGCGCTTCAAAAGTAAGAAAGGTCGTGGGGGAGTAGTAGAGAATATCTATGTTGAAAATATAGGTATGTATGATATTGTAACAGAGGCACTCTTGTTCGATTTATATTACATGGGAAAATCAGCAGCTGAAATGTTGGAACTTGGAAATGTAAATTCCACAAAACCTACTATGCCTGTAAAAGATGAAACCACCCCTACATTTCGAAATATCCACATTAAAAATATTCGCTGCTCAAATGCTAATCGTGCTATGTATTTCAACGGATTGCCTGAAAATCCGATAGAAGGTATTTATGTAGAAGATGCAAAAATAACAGCGAAACGTGGTGCCGAGATAAGAGAAAGTAAAAATATCGAATTTAAAAACGTGGAAATAATTCCTTATTCGGGACCTGCGGTAAAAATGGTAAATTACGAAAATGTCCGGCTCGAAAATGTGAGTGGCGAAATAGTAAAATAAAAAATAAAGGCGATAGGGAAATCTGTCGCTTTTATTTTAATCCGTTTTTATCAAATTCTGTTGCTTCCCATTTGCCGTTTTGTAACTGATGCATGGTTCTGAATCCTGTATCATAGAGTTGTTTGTAAATATCTTGAAAGTCACATATTACATTGGTAGGATAATGGCAATCTGAATTTACCTGAATAGGAATGCCCATTTCTAATATCAACCGAAAGAATGATTGATGAGGGAATGTAAGCCCATGCTCATGAAGCGATTTAGTGTTGATTTCAAGAATCAGATTCTTTCTTTGAATCAGTTCAAGAAAGTTGGTCATGAGTTTTACAAACCATTTATCGGTTGGAGTAAAATTTCTGTATTTCATACCGTGGTAAGTAATTTTGTCGGCATGACCTACAATATCAAAACCTCCGTTTTCGACCATTAACGAACTGATTTCGAAAAAACGTTGTGTTCCGGCTTGAATATCTCCATTAAAAAGTTGGTTCAGCCCTTCATCAAAGTCTCTGAATGCTCCATCTATCGACCAGTAAACGTTATCCGATAATTTGTCTAAATAATGAATAGATCCGATGGTATAATCTAATTTTTTGTCGCTGAAAAAACTGTTGGATATATCCGAGCATTCGTGAATATAATCCACCTCCAATCCCAAGTAAAGTTCTATCTTATTTTTATATTTTTCTTTTAATCGGTGAAATTCTTTTTCGTAATCAACAAAATCATCTGTAAGCATAGTCCATTTGGTGAGAAACGGAAGAGGAGCATGGGATGAAAATCCATATTTTTTTACTCCTTTCGAAATGGCAAAACGAACAAAATCCTCCATGGAACTTCGTCCGTCGCAAAACGTACAATGACTGTGATAATTGGACCAATACATGTGTGGCGAACTTTGTACAAAAGTAGCAAAAATACATTTGTTGTCAAACACAGGAATAATAGAGAAGTAGAGTTGTGATGCTTCAACACAGATATTTGAAGATAACAGTGGCTGTGATGCCGGATTTTAAAATATGATTAAATTTATGTAAGTTTGTAAGTTGATGAAACAACAGGGTAAAGTAGTTAAAATGTAAAAATGTTATTTTCGGAACTTATTGGTCATCAGGATGTAAAAAAAAGATTTGTTCGCTCTGTGCAAGAGCAACGTATTCCTCATGCCCAACTTATTTATGGTGCTGAAGGAATCGGAAAACTGCCGTTGGCAATTGCTTATGCACAATATATTTGCTGCGAAAATAAGACTGAAAATGATTCGTGCGGTGTTTGTCCATCGTGTGTGAAATACAACAAACTTGTTCATCCCGATTTGCATTTTGTCTTTCCTGTCATAAAACCTACGGGCAAATCAAGTGTGGTTTGCGACGATTTTATTTCTGACTTCAGATCTATGGTGTTGGAAAACAAATATTTCGGTGTTAATGACTGGTATTCGAAAATTTCAGGGGATCAAAAACAAGGCTTGATTTATTCGAACGAAAGTGAGGAAATCCTTCGAAAACTGAGTTTGAAGACTTATGAATCGGAATACAAGGTGATGATTATTTGGCTACCGGAAAAAATGCACGAGAATTGTGCTAATAAATTGCTGAAAATTTTGGAAGAACCACCTGAAAAAACGGTTTTTTTGTTAGTTTCCAATTCCCCTGATGAAATTCTGACCACTATTTTGTCGCGTACACAACCTGTCAGCATTCCAAAACTTACTGAAAACGATATTGTTTTAGGCTTGCTTCAACGACAAGACATGGAAGTATCTCAGCATGATGCTTTGAATATTTCACACATTTCGAATGGAAGCATGTTGAATGCGCTGGCAATCCTCAACGAAGGAGACGAAAGCAAACTTAACTTCGACCGTTTTGTTATGATTATGCGTTTGGCATGGCTGGTAGGAAATAAAAAAGATCATGCATCACTCAAAACACTCAAAAAATGGTCGGAAGATATGGCCGCAACATCTGTTGGTCGAGAACGACAAAAAGCATTTCTTTCGTATACTCAGAGAATGATTCGTGAAAATTTTATTATGAATCTTCGCCAGTCTGATCTTAATTATTTGACTACTTACGAGATAGATTTCTCACAAAAGTTTTTTCCGTTTATTCATGAAAGAAACGTGGAAGATTTAATGACTGAATTTGCTTTGGCTGAAAGGCATATCGAACAAAATGTAAACGCAAAAATGGTATTTTTCGATTTGGTGTTGAAAGTTATCATGTTGCTAAAAAAATGAATACACTGGTATTTCAATGACGAAATATCTTTCTATATACAATCAAGGCTCAAACCTTTATAAATTTAAAAATTTGAAATAATGGATATAACACTAAATAATGGTGGTTGTTGCATGAAAAAAGGAGGCTGCAACTGCCAAAGTAAAAATAAACTCGGTACTTACGATTGGCTAAGTGATTTACCCGAGACACACAAGGAAACGGATTTCGTCGAAGTTCAGTTTAAAAATACCCGCAAAGGCTACTTCTTGAATAGTAGTAAGATACCACTTGAAAAAGGTGATATTGTAGCTGTCGAATCTTCTCCCGGGCACGATATTGGTGAAGTGACTTTGATGGGGAAGCTTGTCATTCTTCAAATGAAGAAAAATAATTTTAATGCTGAACGTGCTGAGATAAAACGAATTTACCGCAAAGCCAAAGATGTAGACTTGGAAAAGTACAATGAGGCAAAAGGCAAGGAACAGGCAACCATGATTAAAGCCCGTCAAATAGCTGAAAGCCTTAAATTGAATATGAAAATTGGAGATGTGGAGTATCAGGGCGACGGAAATAAAGCCATTTTTTATTATATCGCCGATGAAAGAGTGGATTTTCGCCAGTTAATCAAAGTTTTTGCCGAAACATTTAGAATTCGAATAGAGATGAAACAAATTGGTGCGAGGCAGGAGGCTGGTCGAATAGGCGGAATTGGGCCATGTGGACGGGAATTATGTTGTTCCGGTTGGATGACAAATTTTAGTTCTGTGTCAACCACGGCAGCTCGTAATCAGGATATTTCATTGAATCCGCAGAAGTTAGCCGGACAATGTGGCAAGCTCAAATGTTGTATGAACTTTGAGGTCGATGCATATTCCGATGCTCTGAAAGATTTTCCTTCTAAAGAAGTTCCGCTCGAAACGCTCGATAACACTTATTATCATTTTAAATCCGATGTATTTAAGGGTGAAATGACTTATTCCACTTCTCAGAGTTTTGGCGCTAATTTAATTGCTATCTCTGCTCGTCGGGCAAAAGAAATAATCGGCCTGAACAAAAAGGGAATAAAACCTGATACTTTGGAAGATGAAAATGACGAAGAGGTTAAACCGGTTAAAGTGGATTACGAGAATGTTGTAGGCCAAGATGACTTAACACGTTTTGATGGTCCAAAGCAAAAAAATAAAAACAGAAATTTCAAAAAACAAGGTAACAGGGGCAGTAATAATGTTCCCAGACCAATTAAAAAAAATGATCAGAAACCACCTCAAAAAAATGCGTAAAATTATTGGGCTGTTTTTGTTCCCGTTTGTTTTTTTAGCTTGCGGAAACGATAGTGTTTTTAATCAGTTTCAATCTGTTAAAGAGACTGGTTGGTACAAAGATAGTATGGTTGTTTTTAATGTAGAGATTGCCGATACGGCACAACATTATAATGTATTATTGAATGTGCGTAACGGAGGGGAGTATCCTTACCAGAATCTTTGGCTGTTTATCAACCGTATTGGCCCCGATAGTGTCGTGTTGAACGATACTGTGGAATGCTACCTTGCCGATCAACGTGGAAAGTGGAAAGGATCAGGCATTGGATCGGTTTATGAAATATCAGTACTATATTTACAGAATACAACTTTCTCGAAAAGCGGGAATTATATTTATAAAATTAGGCAGGGTATGAGGGAAGACCGACTAAAAGGAATTTCTGATATTGGATTGATGGTTGAAAAACAATAGGCTAATTGATTCGTGGGAAAAAATAAGTTATCAAAATTTGCTGAAATGGAGACTTTCAGCCATGTTTTTCAGGTTTCGTCGCATCTTTTACGAAATGGGTTTCAGTTTGAGATGAAAGGGATGTGGTGTGAGCAGTTTTTTAAAAATTCTAATCCTGTTGTATTGGAACTTGGTTGTGGAAAAGGAGAATATACCGTTGGGTTGGCACGCATGTTCTCGGATAAAAATTTCATTGGAGTAGATATAAAGGGAGCACGAATGTGGACAGGCGCTCGCCAGGCTAAAGAACTCGGTCTGAAGAACGTTGTTTTTTTGCGTACTGACATTGAAATGATACATCTTTTGTTTGGACAAAATGAGGTGTCGGAAATCTGGCTTACTTTTCCTGACCCCCAAATGAAAAAAACTACCAAGCGTCTCACTGCTACAAATTTTATCCGTTCTTATCTTTCATTTCTAAACTCAGGAGGTATCGTGCATTTGAAAACTGATAGCAATTTCATGTTCACTTACACGAATGAAATGATTAAGGTCAATGGTTTTCAGGTTTTGCAAAGAATAACCGATTTATATGCAGAAAAAGAAATTAATGATGTGCTGAAATTAAAGACTTACTATGAACAACAATGGCTTGAACGGGGTTTGACTATTAAATATTTAGAATTTATTCCGGAAAGCAGAGAACTCTTTGTAGAACCTGAAATCGAAATTGAGCACGATTGGTATCGTAGTTTTGGAAGAAGTAAAATTGTTAAGGAATAAACCTTTTTAAGAGAAATTCGTTTACTCAAAAAAACACATAATGACAACATTATATCCGAGTTTAGTTTTAGAAGCTCTGAAACATGTACGTTATCCGGGAACCGGAAATGATATTGTGTCTTCGGGGATGGTGCAGGATAATATCCGCATTGATGGAAATAAAGTAAGTTTCTCAATTGTATTTGAAAAACAAAATGATCCGTTTGCCAAATCGGTGGTGAAGGCTGCTGAACAGGCAATTCTTACCTACGTTGGAGAAGATATTGAGATAAAAGGTAATATAGGTGTGGAAATGAAAGAAGCAGCTCCAAAACCTAAGTCGAATGAAGTATTGCCGCAAGTAAAAAATATAATTGCAGTTTTTTCAGGAAAGGGTGGAGTTGGTAAGTCAACCGTTTCGTCGAATTTGGCCATTTCATTGGCAAAATTAGGATATAAAGTAGGCTTGCTCGATGCTGATATACACGGGCCTTCTATTCCTAAGATGTTTGGCGTGGAAGATGCAAGACCGTTTATGGAAGAAGTGGATGGAAAGCAAATGATTTTGCCGATTGAGAAATATGGAGTGAAATTACTTTCTATCGGGTTCTTTGTTGATCCTGATAATGCGCTGGTTTGGAGAGGAAGTATGGCAAGTAATGCGTTAAAACAATTAATAACCGATGCCTCCTGGGGCGAATTGGATTATTTTATTATGGACTTGCCTCCTGGGACAGGTGATATTCATTTAACCCTTGTGCAAACCATGGGAATTACCGGTGCGGTGATAGTAACTACGCCTCAGGATGTAGCATTGGCCGATGCGCGCAAAGGAATTAATATGTTTACCGGTGAAAAAGTGAATGTGCCTGTGTTGGGTCTAATTGAAAATATGGCTTGGTTTACTCCAGCGGAATTACCAGAAAATAAGTATTATATTTTTGGAAAAGATGGAGGCAAAAGATTGGCCGAAGAATTA